>Ga0316217_10000290_pt1 | contig 73318 bp, 54 predicted proteins | sample 1anoAmetaG_FD_203633 | JGI IMG/M metagenome (GOLD analysis project Ga0316217, IMG submission 203633) | Freshwater microbial communities from Trout Bog Lake, Wisconsin, USA - 1anoA | ecosystem: Environmental > Aquatic > Freshwater > Lake > Hypolimnion/Profundal zone | place: USA: Wisconsin... | reverse complement strand
TCAAGCGATCGAGGATTTTGTTGCGGCTTACGCCAACCATGCAAAGCCCTTCAAGTGGCGGAAGCGCGAGGTAAAAGGGTCACAGCTTCGCAATACTATCGTTAATCTATGCAACTAAGCACTAGTTGTTGAGGGGTTTAAGTCCGGGAGGTTCCTCGTGCCAGAGGGACTACTCGACCAACTGGACGATATTGACCGCTCGTTGGAGAAGTTTCCCCACTGCGATCTCGCCGATGCCAGCGTGATTGCCCTCAGCGAACGATACCGCCGCGTGAGCGTGCTGTCGTTGGACCGAAGACATTTCATCACCTACCGCCGCGCTGATGGCAGCCCGGTGCCGGTGGTCTTGCCGGACGCCTAGCGCAACCCAACCGGAAGCCCCGGCCATCGGCCCAGAACGACGATCGAGCGCCCGCTGCCCCTGGGTGGGGACGCGCTCGGAATTCAAGCCTTCTTGCCTTTCGGCATGTGCGTGGCCCAAGTCTGGCCGAATTCCGGCTCGACATGCGTGAACCCCTTGCCCGCCGGCGGATTTAGAATGCGGATGAGGTGGTTGCGCGCCGGGCACTGAATCTGCCGCCCGGCGTAGCGGCGCGCATTTCAACGGTTGTCGCAGTGAGCACAATGAACTTTGAATTCGTGCTCGCTCATAGGCCTCTCTCCACCAATTTACAGAAATTTTCTATTCACACTCTTAGCCGGGTGAATTCGGGTGCCGGCCTTCACTCGCCAAAGAACAAACCCAAGTCGTCGGGCTGTGGGCAAGCCGCGGGTCATTTTGTGGGGAGCCGAGTCTCGTCGGTTTTGTGCCGAAGGCGGGTTGGCACCAGTAGTGCCGGAGTAGCAAAACTGGTCTTTGCATGGGCCTCGGCGAATGAGAGAACATCAACACAACCTATTGTCGTGGAATGCCTTAAGAAGTGGTGGCTGGGGTGGGCCGTATTGGCCATCCCGACGGTGCCGCGCGCCACCATTCTTGGTCTGCACTTCTCAGGGTCCTTGCTGGAGGGCGAAATTAGGCTAGACGCGTTGGCGTTGGTCCTGTGGCTGGGGATCGTAAGCTGGGGCCTTGTCTGGTACCGCCCGTTTGCCAAGAAGCGGGGAGGGCTGACCACGGTCGGCATTGGACTGCGCCATGAGGTTGAGATTACGCGCCTGTGGCCGCTGGCGCGCCGCCAATGAGCCCAAACGTCAAGCAATAACACGGATTGAACAAGATGACGAGAAGCGGTGTCTGCAGGGTATAAACTCGAAACAAGCCTCGGAGGTTCTTCTCTTAGTGGGCGGCATTCTGATGTTCGTCCACATTGGGGCCGGACTCGCTGATGCAGAAAGTACCAATACCTCGCGACTCATGAGCACTGTGACTGCTGTACGTCGAGTTGATATGAGGTTGATTTTGAGCAATGCCCCCACGCCGCCCACCCCCTCTCCTGACGCGGGAAAAGTGGTTGGCGACGGACACGTGCTGATGTCGGAGGCAAACCGGAACCTATGACGCTTAACTACCGAACCCAGACAACTCGCGATGATGCCTCAATTTTGCAACGATGACCGGCGGCGGGAAGTCGCTGGTTCGGATCGTTACACTCCGTGAAATGGGACGAGCCCTACAACCGGTCGTTGCTACGAGCTTCCTCGGAAATGGTTCTCCGGGGTCTGACAAGAAAGCTACCGCCATCATCCGTGGCATTTGGTGCTCATTGCTGCTTGCGGCAACAGCTTCGGTGTGTCTGCTCTGGTCGGGTGGAACGTCTGCGCCACCCATCTCGCTCAAATATGTTGGCCCGCAGGAAGGACATACCGTGAGTTTGGCCGACGAAGTGACGTTTTGGGTCACCAACAACACTTCCAAGGCTCTTCTCGTTCGATTGAATACAATTGAGGTGCGAGGCCCCAGCGGATGGACGACGTTCTCCTTTCTCCCAACGCCGAATATCATATGCTACACAAGTAGCATGGGCATAGAGGACCTGCCTCCACACACGGCAAGGTACGGCTTCGTGCTGGGCCAAGTCTTGCGACGCCGAGCGATCCTACCCACCAACTCGGTTTGGAGAGTTAGGGGCATGGCCGACGAACGTTTGACTGGCGGAAGAGCTTCTTTTGAGAGGCTGAAAATGCAAATACTGGCTCGGTTCGGTATAGGTAGCGCACGACCTGCCGGGGTCACTAAGCGGACGGTTATGTATGGACCCCACCGAGGCTTTGCCAGCCCCGAACTACCTCCGCTTTGAGAAAAAGTGAAAAGCCGACTTTATAACAATTTGGTGCAGGAGACTCGGGTTTGCGTTCTTCTTGAATGCGGGAGCGAGTGCCACGGACTGGCTGACCAAAATCAATATGCGGTTTTTAGGAGCCATTGGAAGTGTTGCTTGGCCTTTCGATCATGAACTTCGTTTGCACCTGACTTTAGCATGAGAAGAGCAAGACAGCCCAACGAGTCGCCGAAACCAACCTTCGTTGTCGCTGGCCGTTCCGCCGTCTCGGTTCACATCATGTGGCGGCGGTGGCCCAGCTTTGTTCGTTCGCCGATTACGGGAGCGCAGCGAGCCAAGCTGAACTCCCGGACGGATGCGATGATAATAGCCCCGGGCAAGCAAAGCGCCGCCCGGGGTTACGGACGCAATAGGACCTTTGCTGGATGGGGTGGTCTTTTACCCTGGGCGGCCGCGGCGGCCTTGCCCGGGGCTATAATCCTGCCGCCTCTCCGAGGCTCCGGATAGACGAACCAGCCGCTTGAGCCGACAGCCGCCGCGCCCGGAGTGCGGTTATTGCTTTTGCTGCGGAGCGTTTCCCGGCATCTTGTCCCCCATGCAGTCGTTAACCATGCAGGAGATTCAGGTTGCCGTCCGAGCGGCCCTGGCCGAAGACATCGGCGAGGGCGACGCGACGACGCTGGCGACCGTGCCAGAGACCGCCACGGCGACCGCCCTGCTGCGGGCGCGCGAACCGCTGATCCCCGCCGGCCTGGCCTTTGCGGAGGCCGCTTTTCTCCAACTCTCCAGCAAGTCGCTCATCACTCGCGAGATCGAGGACGGGCAGCCCGCGGCGCCCGGGCAAACCCTGCTGCGGATCCAGGGCCCGGCCCGCGCGCTGCTCACCGCGGAACGAGTCGCCCTGAACTTCCTCCAGCGGCTTTCGGGCGTCGCCACGCTAACCGCGCGGTTTGTGGAAGCCATCCGCGGCACCCAAACCACCCTGCTGGACACCCGGAAAACCACGCCCGGTTGGCGCCGTTTTGAAAAGTACGCCGTCGCCTGCGGAGGCGGCCGCAACCACCGGTTCGGGCTCTTTGACATGGTCCTCATCAAAGACAACCACCTGGCGGCGTTGCGCGATGAATTGCCCAACGCTATCGCCGCCGCCGTAACCCGCGCCCGCGACCGCTTTCCAAATCTCCAAGTCGAGGTGGAAGCGGACACGCTCGAACAGGTCGACCAGGCGCTGGCGGCGGGCGCCAATCTCATCCTCCTGGACAATATGGACCTGGCCCAATTGCGCCTGGCGGTGGAGAAATGCCGCGGCCGCGCGCAGACCGAGGCGAGCGGCGGCGTTAATCTGTCCAGCGCGCGCGCCATAGCGGAGACCGGCGTCGACTTCGTCTCCGCCGGCGCGCTGACTCACTCGGCGCGCGCGGTGGACATCGGCCTGGACTTCGAGGCATGACCCCCGCCGCCCATTCAAAGCGCCCGTCCGAGCCGCGCGCCAAAGCGATCACTCTCGATGTGGAGATCCTTAGCTCCCTGCGCGCGGCGGGGGGCGGTTCCGTTTCGGGCGCCGAAATCTCCCAGAAGTTAGGCGTCAGCCGGGCCGCGATCTGGGCGCGCATCGAAGACCTCCGCTCCCTCGGTTATGACATCGAGGCCAGCCCTCACCTCGGGTACCGCCTCCTGGGCACTCCGGATGTCCTCCACGCCGACGACCTCGTCTCCCGCCTGGGCAAAACATTCGTCATCGGTCGCGATATCCGCGTCTTCCAGGAAACGACCTCGACCAACGATGTCATCGAAAAACTGGCCCGCGATGGCGTCAAAGAGGGGGCGGTGGTTTTTGCCGAGACTCAAACCAGGGGCCGCGGCCGCCTGGGACGCTCCTGGCTGTCCCCGGCCCGCAAGGGTCTTTGGTTCTCGGTCTTGTTGCGGCCTGATCTGCGGCCCCTCGACACGACGCAGCTCACCGTCGCTTCGGCCACGTCCCTGCGGCGAGCCCTCCACGTCCACACCGGCCTCGATCTGAAAATAAAGTGGCCTAACGACATTCTCATCGGCGGCCGGAAGGTCGCGGGCATCCTCACCGAACTCAACGCGGAGCTCGATCACATCAAGTATGTCATTCTCGGCATCGGCGTGGACGTCAACCTTACCGCCCATGAATTCCCGGCCGACCTGCGAAAGACGGCCACTTCCCTGAGGGCGGAGTTGGGCAAACCCGTCTCTCGCCCGCAACTGGCGGTGGCGATTCTGCGGGAATTTGACCGCGATTACGCGCTCATCGCCGAGGGCCGATTCGCCGCCGTGGCCGACGAATGGGAAGCCCACTGCTCGACCATCGGGCATCGCGTCGTCATTCGCGTCGGCGACCGCGAGATTCGCGGACGCGCCGAGTCGCTGAGCGAGAACGGTTCCCTGCTCGTCCGGACCGAACACGGTCACCTGGAACGAGTCATCGGCGGCGACGTCACCCTGGAAAAATAGTCGGCGCTTCTATTCCCATGCTCTTGCTCCTCGATATCGGCAATACGCACACCCACCTGGGCCTCGCCAACGCGCGACGCGTCGTTAAACAGGCGAATATCGCGACTTCCGGCTGGTTGGATGGCGCCGCCCAGGCCGAAGTGGTGAAATTCGTAAAGGCCGCCGCCATTGAAGGTTCGGCCGTGTGCAGCGTCGTGCCGCGCGCCACCCAACACGCCCGCCGCGCCGTCCGCAAATCCTGGGGATTGTCCTGCCTGGAGTTGACCCCGGACACCCTGCGCGGCGTGAGTCTGGACTACCCCAAGCCCAAGACCATCGGCCCCGACCGGCTCGCGAACGCCGTTGCGGCCAGGCACTTCTTCGGCGCCCCGGCCATCGTGGTTGATTTCGGCACGGCGGTGACTTTCGATGTGGTGGACCGCGCCGGGAACTACGCCGGTGGCATCATCGCGCCCGGGCTTTCCGTGATGACCGATTACCTTCACGAGAAGACCGCCCTGCTGCCGCGCATTCGCATCCGAGACATCCAGACCGCGATCGGCAAGAGCACCCGGGAGGCAATGCTGATCGGAGCCGTCCACGGTTACCGCGGGTTGGTCCGCGAGTTGATTCGCGAACTGAAGCGAGAACTCAAAACCCGGCGTCTGCCGGTCGTCGCTACCGGCGGCTACGCCCAACTCATCGCCGACGGCCTGCCCGAAATCGGCGCCGTCTTCCCGCTGCTCACCCTGGAGGGCCTGAGACTGGTCTGGCAGGCGCGCTTCCAGCATTGAATCGCCCCCGGGCTTAAGGCATTCTGCCGGCGCATGAACCGCATTGTCGAACGATTCGCCCGCCTCAAAGAGCGCGGGCAAAAGGGTTTCATCGTCTATCTCGGCGCGGGCGACCCGGACCTCGAGGCGACCCGCCGACTGGCGCTGGCCTTTGATCCGCTGGGCGTGGACGTGCTCGAACTCGGGGTGCCCTTCAGCGACCCCCTCGCTGACGGCTTGGTCAACCAATTAGCCGCCCAGCGCGGACTGGAATCCGGCGCTACCCCGGACGGGGTCCTGGCCACGGTCCGCTCCATCCGCCAACAGTCGCAGATCCCCATCGTTCTCTACATCTATTTCAACCTGGTTCACCGCAACGGAGTTGAACACTTCATCCGCGAAGCCGCCGCCGCCGGGGTCGATGGTTTGCTCGTCCTGGACCTCCCGCCCGAGGAAGGGGAGAACTATGAAGCCCTCATGCGCCAGGCCGGCTTGTGCAACATCTATTTGGTCGCGCCAACCACGCCCGACGACCGGATTGAGTTCATCGTAAAGCGGGGCGCTGGCTTCATTTACTACGTCTCCCGCGAAGGCGTCACCGGCATGCAAAGCCGAGTCGCCGATACCATCGCGGGGATGACCGCCAAAATCCGCCGCCACACCGACCTGCCCATCGCGGTCGGCTTTGGCATCTCCACGCCCGAACAGGCTCGCGAGGTCGCCGCCAGCGCCGAGGCGGTCGTCGTCGGTAGCGCGATAGTTAACCAGGTTGCTCAACATGGGAAAAACCCCGACCTCGTCGAACGCGTCGCCGAATTCGTCCAAGGGTTGGCGGACGCGGTCAAGAATGTCCCCTGCCGCTAGGATTTAAGCGTCCCAGAGGGACGACCTAGAATCGCCCAATCACGCGCTATTAATAACGAACTGATTCATGAACACTAAGCAACCATCGAAATCGAAAGATCGCTTTGTCATCATCATGGCGGGAGGCAAAGGCGAACGGTTCTGGCCGGTCAGTCGCGAGAAAACCCCGAAGCAACTCATCTCGTTGCTGGGGGAGGAGTCATTCCTCCAACAGGCGGTGAACCGGGTAGCGCCGCTGGCGCCGATGGAGAATATCCTGGTGATCACCAACGCGGTGCAGGCCCCCCAGGTCCGGCGCCAACTCCCCGCTCTCCCCAAGGAGAACGTCGTCGCCGAACCGGTCGGGCGGGACACCTGCGCGGCCGTTACTTTGGGCGCCGCGCTCGTGGGGGCGCGCTCCACCAGCGGCGTCATGGCCGTGCTCCCCGCCGACCATGTCATTCCGCGCGAAAAACCATTCCAGCAGGTTTTGAACGACGCGTTCGACGTCGCCGCCCGCGAAAAGGCGATCCTTACGATCGGCATCAAGCCCACGGAACCAACCACCGGTTACGGCTATATCCGCGTGGGCGAACCCTTGCCCCCGCCCGCCGGAGCCAGGGCCTATAAGACCGCTTTCTATCGCGCCGAAAAGTTCGTCGAAAAGCCCGACTACGAGACCGCCGTCAAGTACGTGAACAGCGGGCGCTATCGCTGGAATGCCGGGATGTTTCTCTGGTCCTTCGCCACCATCACCGAAGGGCTTCAAGAGCACCAACCCGACATGCACGCCGCCTGCCAGCGATGGTTCCAGGCCGCCGCCACCCCCTCAAAACTCAAACAAATCCTGGCCCGGGAATACCCCGAGATCCCGAAGATTTCCATCGATTACGCCCTGATGGAACGAGCTCGGAATGTGGTGGTCGCGGACGGCGCCTTCGAATGGGACGACCTGGGCTCCTGGACGGCCTTGGCCCGCCATCTCAAACCCGACGCCCAGGGCAATTGCGCCGCCGCCGATTTCATCCACGTCGATTCCGCCAACAACATCATCTTCGACGCCCGCGCCAAGAACCGTCGCGCTCCCATTGCCCTGGTCGGCCTGCAAGATACCATCCTGGTCCAGACCGACGACGCCACGCTCCTGGCCAGCAAAGCGCAGGCCCAAAAAATCAAAGACCTCGTCAAGAGGCTTGCGAGCGACCCGAGACGGAAGGGAATCGTCTAGGCGAGGGCGTCACTGGACCAGCCTGCGCGTCCCTCGAAGCGCGCCTTCGATGTAACCTCCCGGGCTCGGTCTCCGTATGCTCTACTGAAGCGGCGCAGTGGTTTTTGCCGCCCGCCAACAATACAACCGGTTTACGAAAGTAACCTCATGAACGCGAATCTATGGAAACTGGGCCTGAACGCGGGCTGCCTGCTGGCTGCCGGCCTGGCCGCCACGGCCACCCCGCTGCAACGCAATGACGTCGCGGCCGATTCAATCTGGGTCGCCCACCTCGACGTCGACGCGTTGCGTCCGACCAGCCTCGGCCAGTTCATTCAGGGTGAAATGAACAAACCGGAGGCGCAGGCCAAACTCGCCGCCTTTCAGGCCATGATCGGCGTCGACCTACAGAAGCAAATTCATGGCTGCACCGTCTATGGCAGTGGCGCCAACCCTGAGGACGGCGTCATGGTCGTCTATGCCGATTTCGATGCGGACCGGCTGGTGACTTTGGCCAAGGGCGCCAGGGATTACCAGAGCGAGACCAACAAATCGCGCGTTATTCATCATTGGATCGACGAAAACAAGCAGGCCAAGAACGGTGTCACGCCGCGCACCTATGCCGCGATCGCCGGCGCGCGCGTCATTTTCGGTCAGCGATTGGCCCGAGTCGCCAACGCGCTCGATGTACTGGACGGCGTATCCCCCAACCTGGGCAAGAGCAAGAGTTTTCCGCGGTTGGGAACCGCGGCGGGATTCATCCATGCGGCCGCGCACAAGCTTGAGCTGCCCGAGTCAGACCCCAACGCCGCCATCTTCCGCCTCTCCAAATCCATCTCCGTGGACATTGCCGAGGCCCAGCAACAGGTCAAGGCTACCGTCAACCTCGAGGCCAATGACGACGAGATCGCCGAGCACATCGCCTCCATCGCTCAGGGGCTCGTCGCCCTGGGAAAACTCCAGACCGAAAAGCCCGAAATCGGGAAGTTGGCCAAGGCGGTGGCGATCAAGCAAGACGGGGCTGTCATCACGATCAACCTCAGTCTCCCCGCCTCCGATGCGGTCGAATTAATCAAGGCCGATGCCGCCCGGAAAGCGGCCAAGAACTCCGAGCGGGAAAAGCCATGATTCCGATTCCCTCCGGGCGCCTTCTGGTGTTAGCCTAGACTCTCGTTCAAACCGTGACCGCCGATCCGCAATCGCCTTCCGACGAGGCGCTGGCCCGTCAATCCCAGGCCGGCTCGCTTGGCGCCTTCGAAGATCTGGTTTATCGCTACGAAGGACGCGTCTTCAGATTCGTCCGCAGTTTCAGCCGGCGCGACATTGACGCTCAGGAAATCACCCAGGACACCTTCGTCCGCGCCTTCCAGGCCATCGCCCAGTTTGATGCGCGGCAGTCCTTCGCTCCCTGGCTCTTCACTATCGCCCGCCGCAAGTGCATTGATCATTACCGTTCCGCTCCCCCGCCAACCGCCTCGCCCGTCCCGGAGCCGGCCGACTTTGACGACCCCGCCGAATTGCTTGCCCGGGACGAAGATCGACGGGACCTCTGGCGCCTGGCCCGATTGCGGCTCCCCGAGCTGCAGTTTCAGGCCCTCTGGCTGCGCTACGTCGAAGACCTGAGCGTTGCGGCCATCGCCCGGATCATGCTGAGAACGCAGATCCACGTGAAGGTCCTGCTCTTCCGCGCCCGTCGCGCCTTGGGTCGCGAACTGGAAACATCGGCGGTAGCGCTCGACCCGGCTCCTCTGCGCCCCAAGCCGGCCCCGCTCAAACCCGCGCGCTTGTCGCCCGCTTAACCAAAGACAATTATGCGAACCTGGCTCCTCAAATTGAGAGTTTCCACCGCCATGGATGCGAGAAGACCGTTGACGTCTGCCTTGCGGCGCAAGGTCAACCGCTCCCCCCAAGCCGCTCGCTTTGCCCAGACCGCGCTCAACCTGGACCGGGCGTTAAGAGTTCCCCCCGCCGGGCTCGAAACCCCGTCCGCGCTGCACCGGGAAATCATGCGCGCCGTCCGAGCCGTCGCCCCGACCCCGCTGTCCCCGCCAACTCTCGCCTTCCCTCGGTGGTTCGCGGCCGCCGGCGCCTTCGCCTGCGCCGTTTTACTCTTGGCCGGCTACTGGCTCAACCAACCCCGCGCCCTACCCGCGACCCAACCGGTTGCGCAGACTTTCACGAGCCATCCTCCCGCGCCTGACTTGATCGGGCTGATGGCCCAAACGGCGCCCTCCTCCGTCGTTTCACCGCTCGCGGAAGAATTCGAACGCGTGGGCCAGGACCTGGATCGAACCGAACGCTTCCTCCTCGCCAGCCTGCCCTAAACGAGCGCGTCGGGTGACGTATCCGTTCGACGCCTTTCCCGACATGGATCATGGCGGCTGCGCGATGATCGGACTGCAGGAGATGTTGCTGCAAACTCCCGACGACCGGCTCCTGGTCCTGCCCGCATGGCCAAGAACGTGGGACGCGCATTTCAAACTCCACGCCCCAAAGAGCACGACCGTCGAGTGTGAATGGCGCGCCGGCAAGCTGGTTAGGCTCGAAGCGACCTCATCTTCGCGCCGCAAAGATATCGAAATCTTAAGTGCCGCTCGAACGCCGCTGTAGGGGGGGCCCGGCATGCCGGTGCCTGCCAGGTGGTGGTTAGCAATGTGGTGGGCGCAGCGACCCGCCTCGTCGCCAACGTGACCGTGGCAGGAGTGCCGCCCGTTATCGTACTCGAACCAACGAAACAAAGGAACACCTTCGGCAAAGCGGCCACAATCTCGGTGGGAGCCACCAGCCTCAGGACTCCTGAAACTGTGGAAATCAGGTGACACCGCGATTCCCCTCACCCCAGCCCTCTCCCGAGGGAGAGGGAGCAGGATCGTCCGCCCGGAGAGGTCCGCCGGCTTTCCAGGTCTGCGAGTTTCTGTGCGGCGGGATCAGGAATCCTGAGCCTGGAGCCGGTTTCTTGCGCTCGCGTACAGCCATCAACCCGCTGGCTTCTCGCCCCTCTTGAGGCAGGCTGAGCGCCACGGTTACCACATATTCCAATAGCCGCTGGATTGGCAGGCCCAATAATTGGTCATGGACGTCAGCCTTTTCCAATGCACGGAACCGGAGAGGAGCAGCACATTGCCGCCCTGCCCGCCGACGTCGCGTGATTTGGTGAGCTTGGTCAGGCCGCCAATAAAAGGATCGCCCGCCCGTTGCGCCGCGCCGCCGCGACCGTGGGGCGCGATCACCCAGCCATAACCGGTCGCCGGATCGGCCCACGCGTTGAGATCACAGGCGAGCACCGCGATCGCGCTGTCGGTGAGCCGTTGGGGTGAATACCACTGGGGCGCGGGCTCGCCCGACCAGGGCTTCTTGTGCCCTCCGTTATAGCTGTAGCCGATCACCCAGCCGATGCCGGCCTCATAGTACTGAAACTTGCCCTCCAGACTGGGACAGGAACTCATGTTGGTGGCGCTGTATTGTTTGATCGCATTGAACGTGTTGGTGGAGATCCAAATCGTGTGCGATGCGCCATCGTCCCGGTAGCCTTGCGGCAGACGGTCGCTGTTGTCGTGACCATACATTTGCAACGCCGTTCCGAGCTGTCGCAACGCGGTCTGGCAACCCGTGCGGCGCGCCTTTTCCTTAGCCACGCTGAGCGTCGGCAGGAGCATCGCCGCCAGGATGGCAATGATGGCGATGACCACCAGTAATTCAATCAACGTGAATGCCCGGCGGGGCCGCGACTCTCGAACACAGTCAACCCGACATCGAGGGTTAGCCCCCTCTCTTGCCTCAGACAGCGACGATTTAGCCATAAGTCTTCGGTTCCTATCCTTCCCGGCAGCGACTGACCGGAGGGTGATTTCATCCTATTGGAAAACGCCAAACCTGTCTATCGCAACGTTGCGTTCAGGTTCCGTTGCCGCCTTCCGGCTCCGCTTCGCCGCCCGTCAGGCCTCTTTGGCAGCGTTCAGGGATAATCTGTTCCACTTCCACGCCTTCAAACAGTTCCATTATCCTCCGGCGAAACCACGGGAACGAAGGACGGCGTTTGGAATAGAACAGGTGGCTTGCCCGGCTCCGGTGGTAATCGGACGATCCAAACCGGGGAATGGGGACGCGGAATCCAGGGGCGCTCTCCATGAGTTCCGCCCAACGATGTTCCAGCTTGCTTTCGTCGGTCGTGAACCAAACCTCGATGGGAGTGGCGGTCTGGAGTAAATAGTCGATGTGCCAATGAGGTTGAGCGGTCGACTCCAGATGATGACCAAGACGGCCGCGGAGTCCGCCGGAGCCGAAGGCGCTGCCCACATAAGCGTAGAACCCAGGAACGATATCAAATGCTCCCAGGCGGCCGATCCTCAGGCGCCTGAGTTGGGCGGCCTGGGCGATCAGGAGGTAAGTTCCTTTGTCCTCGGGCAGGTCTGGTTTCATGGGCGTCTATGAACTTGAGGCTCGGCGTTCATCCCGTCAATTCCCCGCGCCAGGAGATCCGGGACCGCCTCGGCAAGCCTGGGCAAGGTGATCGGCCGCTTGCTCCCCTCCATTTGCCGCAAGTTGACGCTGGCGCCTGGGAGCAAGAGTTCGGCCAAGCTTCGCGCGCATTGAAGTTAAGCGGTTGGCAATGGGAGTCAACCGCAGCCTCGTCCGCCGGCAATTCCTTCCGTCCTTGCATCCCTCAACAAACCCGTGCATAACAAGGGCAGTTGCGACTCATCGTGTGACATTATCTAGTCCGGCCATCATAATCGCGCCCGCACCCGGCGCCCGGGAGAACGGCGGGGCGTGAATCTTCGACTGTTCGCTCTCCTCCTCCTTTTGACCGCGAGTTGCGCGACGTCTGAGGATGATATGCGCCCGAGGACCGGCTCCGACGAAAACCGCAACTCAGATCCTATTCTCGATACTTTTAACGATTCAAACCTATGGCTTTCCGCTCACACGCCCCCGCCGATTCAGTAGCTCCTGAGCCCGCAGACCGCGACCTCGGCATCCGCCTCCCCGCCTTCGTCGCGCCACAATCCGTCGCACCCTTGTCGAAACCGGCCCGGGTTCAAGCCATCTCGTGGCCGAGGCCGGCCTGGGTTGAGATAGATCTGGCCCGTTTCCGAGGCAACTTCGCGGCCATCAATCGCGACAAACCACCGGCGCTCAGGCTGATTTCGGTCATCAAAGACGATGCCTATGGCCACGGCGCAATCGAAACCGCCAAAGTGGCGGCGGCCGCGGGCGTCGAGTTCTTCGCCCTGGGCACGGTCGAGGAGGCGATCCTATTGCGGGAACACGGTTTTCGGCAACGCCTGCTCTTGCTGGGAGATCGATCGGAAGAGGAACTGCCCTGCTGCGTCGAACACGAGCTGACGTGCTGCGTTAGCGAACCGCGCTTGATCTTCCGCCTCGGCCAGTTGGCCGGACGCGCCGGCAAACAAGTCCCGGTCCACCTCAAAATCAATACCGGCATGAATCGCTACGGCGTCCACTGGCGCCAGGCCGCCTCGATGGCGGAGTTGATCCGCGCCACTAGGTCTCTCGCGCTCGAGGGGATCTTCAGTCATTTTGCCCAATCCGACGAAGCCGACAGGACCTTCGCCATGGTCCAAATCGAACGCTTCCAAGGCGTGGCGCGGGAGATGACAAAACGCGGCGTCAACGTCCCCCTCCGCCACCTGTGTAACAGCGGGGGGTTCCTCGACCTACCCCAGGCCCACTTCGAGATGGTCCGCTTGGGCCTGCTGCCGCTCGGGGTGTTCCCTTCGCCGGCCTGCCGAAAACTTGCGGGAATCGAACCGGTGATGGCCGTCAAGGCGCGCATCGCCTCCATCCAGCAACTTGAGCCGGGCGATAGCGTCGGCTACGGCATGCACTTCACCGCGGCGACTCCCCGCCGCGTCGCCGTCCTGCCCATCGGCTATGGCGACGGCTTTCCGCGCGTCCGCAACCAGGGTGCGGCGCTCATCCACGGACGCCGCGCCCCGCTCGTCGGCGGAACCACCATGGACTCCATCATGGTGGATATCACGGAAATTTCGGCCGCCCGCCTCTGGGACGAGGCCGTTATCATGGGCCGCCAGGGCGCCGAGGAGATCTCGGCGAACGAGGTCGCGCTCCTCAAGGGTTCGATTTCCTACGACGTGCTGACCAATTGGCGGGCTCGTCTCCCCCGCATTTATCGGGCGTGAGCCTTCGGCATGCAAAATCTCGTCGAGGATTTTCTCCATTACCTGCGCCACGAACGCGGGCAATCCGAACACACGCAGCGAACTTATGCCGCGCTGCTCGGAAAATTCGTCGCGTGGGCGGAGCGGCAAGGAATCGCCTCCTGGCAGGCGGTCGAGTTGAGCCACCTGATGGCTTTTCTCCAATGCGAACGCGCCCGCGCCCTCGCCCGTGAACCGCGAGAGTCTCCCCGGCGGCTCAGCAGCGAGAGCGTGTACCTTGAAATCGCCGCCCTGCGGGCTTTTTATCGCTTCGCGGAAAACGAGAAACTGCTGGCGGCTAATCTCGCTGAAAACCTCTCGCTCCCTCGGCGCTGGAAGCGACTGCCCAAGGGTCTCACCGGCGGGGAGATCGATAAACTGCTGACGCCCGATAGTCCGGAGACCCCCTCCAACTTGTGCGACCAAGCGGTTCTGGAATTGGCCTATGCCTCCGGCCTGCGCCTGGCGGAACTGCGCAACCTGCGCCTTGAACAGCTTCACCTGGACGCCGGATTCATTAACGTCATCGGCAAAGGGAACAAAGAGCGCGTTGTGCCCGTCGGACGCCAAGCCACGACGGCCATCCAACACTATCTTGAAGTGGGGAGGCCCAAGCTGGTAAGCCGGCGTTCACCCGCAAACGTCTTCCTTACCCGTCGCGGTACTCCGTTCGCTCCGGTGACCCTCTGGCTGCGCATCAAGCAGCGCGCGCGCCGTTCGGCGATCACGCGCAAAGTAACTCCCCATTCCCTGCGGCACAGTTTCGCCACCCATCTACTGGAACATGGGGCCGATCTACGCGTGATCCAGGAACTCCTGGGCCACGCCACCATCAGCACGACGGAGGTCTATACCCACGTCGCGGGCAACCGCCTTCGGGAAATCCATCGCCAGTATCATCCCCGGGCATAAACCGGGCGAGTGCTACTTCGGCAGCAATTCCCGCACGAGAGCCATTTCTTCTTTCAACTCATTGACCGAGGCGTTGATGCGGCCGCGGCTGAACTCGTCGATGGGCAGGCCCTGGACGATCTCGAGCTTCCCTCCCGCGCTGCGCGTCGGGAACGAGCTAATCAGGCCGGCATCGACCCCATAACTCCCGTCGGAGCAAAGGCAGACGCTGTGCCAATCGCCGGCGGCGGTCGGCTCGACAATGGAGCGCACGCTGTCCACGATCCCATTGGCGGCGCTGGCGGCGCTGGAAGCGTTACGGGCCTTGATGATGGCCGCGCCGCGCTGTTGCACGGTGGTGATGAACTCGCCTTTCAACCAGGCCTCGTCGGTGATCGAACTGACGACCGGGCCTCCGTTGATCTTCGCGTTCGTAAAGTCCGGATACTGCGTCGCCGAATGGTTGCCCCAAATCGTAACGTTCGTCACCGTCGTAACATCGGCGCCCGCTTTGCGGGCGAGTTGGCTCTTGGCGCGGTTCTCATCGAGGCGGGTCATCGCGAAAAAGCGATCCCTGGGAATGCCCGGGGCGTTGTTCATGGCGATCAGGCAGTTGGTGTTGCAAGGATTGCCCACCACATGCACGCGCACGTCCGGCGCCGCATTACGCTGAATGGCTTGGCCTTGGCCGATGAAGATCTTGCCATTGATTCCGAGCAGGTCCTTGCGCTCCATTCCCGCTTTGCGCGGCACGCTCCCGACCAGCAGCGCCCAGTTGACCCCGCGGAAGCCTTCGTCGAGGTTCGCGGAGGTCACGATCCCCTTGAGCAGCGGAAAGGCGCAATCATCCAGTTCCATCACCACGCCTTGCAGGGCGGGCAGGGCGGGTTCAATCTCGATGAGATGGAGAATGACCGGTTGGTTCGGTCCAAACATCGCGCCCGAGGCGATGCGGAATAAGAGTGAATAACCGATCTGACCGGCGGCGCCGGTGACAGCAACACGTATGGTTGGTTGAAGCATAGTCATTAATAAAAAAGCGAGAGCAATGTCGCTGTATCGGCCGCCGGAATCAAGCCTATAAAGCGGCGCCCTTGAGCCCAGCTAATTCCACGCACATCGTTGTCGACTTCTTTTCTCCAAGGCATAACCTGTCGGCGCTTGTTCGACCGCTCGCGACCCGGGCGCCGGACACGCGGGGCCTGCGGTTTCCGGCGGCGCGCGCGATAGAAGGCGGCCGTGGCGGCCGCGGAACAACACGATGTCGTAGATCTAATCTGACTAACATGAATATGACGAACGCAAACCCAGTGTCCTCCTCGTCCGGTAAAATGCCTCGCCGCCGTTTTTTGGCCGCTACGGCGATGGCCTCCACGATTTCCATTCTCCCGCGGCGCGCGCTGGGCGGTCAAGGTCAAGCCGGGCCGAATGAGAAAGTCAACATCGCCGGCATCGGCGTCGGTGGGATGGGCGGAGCGAATCTGCAAGCGCTGGCGTCGCAAAACATCGTGGCCCTTTGCGATGTGGACCACGAGAACGCGGCCCACACGTTTAAACAATACCCCAACGCGAAGCTCTACACCGACTACCGCGAGATGTTGGACAAGCAGAAAGACATCGAGGCGGTCGTGATCGCCACGCCCGATCACACGCACGCGATTATTTCCATGGCCGCAATGAAGGCCGGAAAGCACGTCTATTGCCAGAAACCATTGACGCACGACGTCTATGAATCCCGCATGCTGGCCCAGACCGCGAAGGAACTGGGACTGGTCACGCAAATGGGCATCCAGGGCCATTCGACCGATGATTTGCGCACGATTTGCGAATGGATCTGGGATGGCGCCATCGGCGAGGTGCGCGAGGTGGACGCCTGGTGCAGCTTGAGTTATTACCCGTGGGGGCATGAAGGCTGGAGTTCCCAGTGGGGCGTCCGGCCTAAGGATACACCGCCCGTGCCGGCGAAGCTCAATTGGGATCTTTGGCTCGGTCCCGCCCCCTACCGGCCATATCACCGCGCTTACCATCCGGCCACCTGGCGTTGCTGGTGGGATTTTGGCTGCGGCATGATGGGCGACCGCGGCGCTCACACCTTGGACGTGGTGAATTGGTCATTGAAGCTTGGCCCTCCTGCCACCGTCGAGGCCACATCCTGCGGCATGGACTCCGAAGTCCACCCGCTTTCGGCCATCGTCACCTTCCGCTTTCCCGCGCGCGAAAGCCTGCCGCCCTTAAGACTGACGTGGTACGAGGGCACGCGCCCGCCGCGCCCGGAAAACATGGATGCGGACATGGAATGGCCGGCCGAGGGAGGGACATTGTTCAAAGGCAGCAAGGGCATGCTCATCTGCGGCGTTTATGGTAACTCCCCGAAGTTGCTGCCGCTCAGCCGGCACCTGGAGTACAAACGTCCCTCCCGATCGCTGCCAAGAATAGCGGACCATTGCCACGAACTGGATTGGGTGCGCGCCATCCGGGCGGGCAGCCAGGCGTGCGCCAGTTTCGCCTATGCGGGCCCCCTCACCGAGACTTGCCTGCTGGGCAACGTCGCCAAACGGATCGATGGTCCGATCGAGTGGGACGCCGCTAATCTCAAGGTGAAGAATTCCGAGGCCGCCCAGCGGCTCATCCGCGCGCCCTACCGCGAGGGGTGGAGCCTTTAGCCCGGACCGAGGTTCTTACCGGACGGGGTCGTGGTATAGTATAGCTCTGTCTGAGCCTCAGACGCTCACCTCCGAAGCCGCGGCTGCGAGGGACATTTAGCTGGCGGCGCGCTGCGGCGGGCGCGGGCTGTTTGAAGGCTTCTTCCATCTTACCCAGGTAGCAGCCGGTTTGGTTGGGCGTCAGCGTAGGAGATTGAGCTGGCGGCGCTATGAATCCAATTGCAGAATAACGCTCCACTTGATTTTCCGGTCGCCAGACTACGGTCCTGGAATGCTTGATGAGGCGCCCTTCATATCGCCCTGACTTTTTTTGCCATTACCCCGTATTTGTCCAAGGGGGTCTGCGAAAATCCAGACATGAAAAAGAAAGGACAATTCCTGAATGTGGTCGAGAACCGGACGCCTGCCTGTCACTTCATCTTCCAGGCGGCTCAACAGCGACTAGAAGAAAAACGATCGGCATGACGCTCAGGAGGCCCTCTCGCAAGTCTCTCTGCCGCTTGAAGAGAGAGACCAGGACCCCCAAATCATGAGCGCATTTCTCCTTGAACCAAAAAGCTTTACCGTTACACAATAACCGTCGCATGGCCGAAACACTAACACCGCCCCTAACAGGCGTCGCCTAAGCGCGATTCGTCAACGTTGGACTGGAGTTGCGCGAATCGGGCGATGTGATCGATGACTCGATCCTGAAGCAAGTAATCGACCGCGAGGCCGCCTGGGCCCACAGCCCCGCTGGCCGCAAACAGCTCCGAGGCGAAGTTGCCGCATATCGCGCTTCAGTCCGCGCCCTCCTGGACCTCGTTAGGATCGGCTGGCGCGTCGAGGTTGACCGCGGCACTTTGGAACTTCTCCCGCCTCCTCGGCTTTGCGCCCGCCTCGCTCCCGACCAGGTGAGAGCCCGAAAAGAAGAAACAAGGCGAGTTCTTTGGCCCATGGTTGCCGAGCAGCTCGCCCACCCTGAATTTCGCAAGTTCGTCCGCCGGCTCGAACAACCCAACGCCAGGAGCAAAACGAGGTCCGTCCTCCATCTGATCGCCAGCAGTGCCGATCTCGCGGCGCGGTTGAAGCGGGCGAAAAGAACTGTTGGCGACAAACGGATCTCGCTTCTCGCCAAAGCAGTCCAGCCCTATCTGCAACTGGTGACCGAGGATACGCGCGACCCGCACACCAATCTGCCGCTTTCTGACATCTGGCGGTACTTCAGAGCCACTTGGTCAATCCCAAACCTCGCAGTCCCGGGACGATCCATGCTTTACCTGGTGCGCGACGCGGCTCACGCACACCATGCCGTTATGGGCCTTATTGCGCTTAACAACGCCCCGATGCGCAAGCGCAGTACCGATGAATGGGTTGGTTGGACCCCGGGCAAACTCCGCTTCCAAGCCGAGCGCTACATGCAGCAGACCGATGCAGCCGCACAATTGCGCGACCTCATCGATTCCTGCCTCCAAATCCTCAAAGATTCAGCCAGCGCGATATGCCCCGATGGCCTGGTCACACCAAAGGAACTTTCTCGTCCGACTGCTGAATCAGCTCGTCGTCTCCTAACGCAGGGCGATCAATTTGATAAATTACGCGCGAAGGCCCTCCAGGACCTTGACCGCCAGAACCGCATCAACATCCCACGCCGGGACCGAAAAGCTCACTCCGAATTGGCGGGTCTCGACCTGCCGCCCCTCGATGGCAGCCTGCCCGATCTGGAAAAGGCCACGCCGGACGCGGGTTCCAGACTGGCCCGGCGCCTCCTGGTCGCCAAGAAGCGGGCATACGAACTGAGTTGCCTACTCCAGGGCCAGGTCATATTCGCGGAAAACCTCAAGGCGCTTACCAACATGAAGACTGCCCACGACGCGTGGGCAAAGGAGGAGGTTACAACCGCGCTGGGAATCGTTTGCGGCGCCATGAAATCGGCGCGGCTCTCGAGTAACATTCTCGAAATCACGACCTGCGGTGCTATCGCTCCCTATCACGACCTCCTCGGTGGAAAACTGGCTGCGCTCCTTTGTTTCAGTCCCGAACTCGGAGCGGACTACCAAGATCGCTATGGCGGGCAGCCAGCCATCATCCGTTCTCACATGGCGAACCGCCCCGTGCCAGCCGATTGTCGCTTGGCCGCTTTGGTCACAACCAGCCTTTACTCGGTCGGCTCCAGCCAGTACGAGCGCGTCCGCCTTCCGGCCGGCATCATCGCGCCAGAACAACCAGAACTCCGCATTCGACACATTGGCACCAGCAGTGGCTTCGGCACCGTCCAGTTTTCGACCGAAACGTCCAATGAGATCGACGACTTCACCCGCTCACACCGCGCCTACGTTGACGTAAACAGCGTCTTCGGGGAAGGCCCCAGCCCCAAATTGCGTAAGCTCCGAGCCGGACTCGATCTCCTCTGCTTCAGCGCCGACGACCTCCTTAAGCACCACCAGATGCGATTGGTATACTCGCTTGAATTTTGGCCAGGCGCCACAAGTTTCCTGCGGTTTGGGAAGGAGCCGACGCCGCCGTGGGTGAGCCAGCCGCAACAATTCCGCTCCGCCACACAGCGTATTGCTGATTTCTGGCGCCGCCGCTGGCTTTCCATGCGGCTCGACCATGAGGAAACCTGGGAACGCTTACAAAACGAGACATTATCCTGGAAACTCTCCGATCGCCTGCCTGTCGCGCGCGCCACCATAAAGGGAAGTCCCGAGCCGGGACGACCACCTGGCCCTGAATCCCCGCCGCCCCCTCCGTCGGGCCAAGGTGTCTACGAGCGCCTGGCGACCCGCAGTCGTGACCTCTATTCCGAACGTCTCTCAGACGACGATCTTGAGCGGCTTCACGTTACGACCGACATCGACCGGTTCATCGTTGATAAAGTCCAGGAGGGCCATTCCATTGTCCTGACCGGCAACGCGGGAGACGGAAAGAGCCACCTCATTCGTCGATTGCTACCGGACTTGCCCCCGGGCACCGAAATCATAGGGGACGCGACGGCCGACATGACAAACGGCCAGCCCGAGCCAGTCCTCAATCGCATTCAACGCGCTCTCAACACCGGCAGGCGAACGCGGTTCGTCCTCGGCGCCAACGAGCACCAACTCCTCAGTCTCCGTGAAGCTGCCGCAATAAGCGCGACAGGCCGCTTGGCAGAAACATTCCGCTCAATCGAGGCCCAATGCCGACAACGCCTGGCTTACGGTCCGGTCGACTCCGCCGCCGAGTCCGCTCAATCGGGCGTCATCGTGCTCGACCTGTCCCTGCGCAATCCCTTGTCCCCTAACTTCGCCAGGATGATGCTCACCAAGCTTCTCGGCGATGACGAAGTTCGCGCCCGAGCCGCCTCAGACGATTGCGTCGGGCGCAACCACCGACGCCTATCACACCCCCAAGTGCAAGAACGCCTGATGGCCCTTTTCGACCGACTCGCAATCCGCGGTGAGCGGGCGACAGTCCGACAACTTTGGATGATCCTGGCCCGCGCCATTTTTCCACCAGAAAACGGAGCCGCTGGCGACGCGCCCAGCTCCTGGTACTCCGAGCAAATATTCGATTCAAAAGGCAAACTTGCCATAGATAAACTCCTGGCCCGTTACGCGGACCCGGCCGCTCACAGCCATCCGCGCTGGGATTGGCAGATAAGCGAGAATGCCTCCATCCGCGCCGAAGATTGGTTGGTCGATGGGCCACCGATTGGCGTCAACTTCACCAGAGACCCGCGCCACTGGTTTGACTCCGTTAAGCGCCGTTTCTACTTCGAACACCGCGCGGGCGCCGAAATCTTCGCGCTGGAAACCCGCGCTGAGCGGGAATTTCGAGCCCTCCTCCGCGAGGGAGACGAGCCCGACCCCACGCAGCTCGCGCACTTGCTCAGGGGACTGAATCGCCTTTACTGTCCCCCCGGCTTCACCGGCGACGACGCTGAACTGCATCTGTGGCAAGGTCTGCGTTATCATGAGCAGCCATCCCGTGCCTACCTGGCATCCGCCTCCCTGCCCCGCGAGCGATTCCAGCTCGAGCGCCCACGCCCTCCAGCTCGCGTCGCCGCCGCCTTCGGTGGCCGGTCGCCCATTTACACACCTAGTCACCTCGTGGTTGTGGCCGACTGCGGAGGTGGTACGCGCCGCCTGCTTAAGCTGGACTATGCGCTGTTTGCCACTCTCTTAAAGGTTGCTGCAGGCCTCCCAAGGCACTTGGTCCCGGAGTCCCATATCCACCGCGTAGATGCCTTTATCGAACGTATCGGCGCAATGCGCGCTCGCCGCGGGACGGAATTTAGAGTTTTTAATGCCGAAGACGGAACCGTGGCGAAAATATCCACAACTGCAAATCGCAGTCGGCTCGATACCGCAACCTTTATCTAGGCTCATCAATGACGCCCCCGTTTAAGCTGAAGCGCCCCACGGTTAAACCAGTCCACCTAGCGACCGGCATCTTCGTTGCTCGCCAGGGAGGTTTTCGCCAACTCAGGCGTCTAAACCGCACTGCCCTGCATGAGCTAAAGGTTCAAAAGAGCGGCCCCCACAAGGGCCGAGTGCATCCAAACGACCCTTACACTTCCGAGAAGATTTATGAGGAGCTTCGCCAAGCTGGCATTTTGTCAGATCGCTTAACCCGAGAGCACTTTGAAACGGTACGGCGCGCCCTGTACCAATTCCTCGCAAATGACCAGGCCGCATTCCACTGCTACGCTCCGCACCGGCAGTTTGGCAATGACTATAGCGTCTGTGACCGCCGGCTGTTGACCATGGATCCAAACCATCCGACCGATGGCGGACTAGGCGCCGTCCTTTTGAGCGCCCTAAGCGCCTCTGCCGCTGGACGATCCGTCCTTGAGACCATTGATCTCATTCTCGACCAACCATCACCCATCGGCGACCTGGCCGCCCCTTTTATCGAGGCCGAGGACCTTGCACCAAGTTCCCCAACGCATGTCGAAACAGAGGATCTCGCGAGCCTGATGGCGCCACAAACAGAGGCCCTCGCCAACCTCGCCCGTCGTGTGCAAGGGAACTTCACACCGGAAACCCAAGCTCGCCTCATTGTTTTGGGTCTCTGCCTCTGGGTCTTGGTCGCGACCCTTAAGTGGAGCGAACTCGCATGCGGCAGGCAAGACGCGCACATCCTCCTCGCCGACTTCACTCAATCCCCCCGCCGCCCGATCCGTCGAGCAAGCTGGGGCAGTGTCGTTCAAGCCCGTCGGCAATTGGAGGACTACATGAAGCTCTGCAAGGATTCAAACCCGCCGGTCGGTAATCCGGGCAACTGGGCCACCATGTTCGACTATTTGGGGAAAAGATGCGGCCTCATCCAGCCTCGCTCCGACAAGAGCAGAGGGCGAAGATACGTTGAACCAATGTCCGACACGATCCGCGTCTTGGTGATGTCCTGCTTCCACGAAGGCGAAACCCTCCTACCATTCGTCAGGCTCGCCCAACGCATACGCCAAACTTGGTTGATAGTCACCGGCGCAGAACCAGATGACCCCGAGCGCATCCGCCTCGCTGGCCTCAGCAACCTGCAAGAGGACGACGACCTCGCTGCTAATGTTTCCGCATTCCGCGAGCGTCTTGAGGATCTCCAACTTTACGTACGCCTCTCCGATGGCGAACATCGCTGCGCAGCCCTTCCGGAGGACCTCCCGTGAGCCTCTCAACCGAGCAAGCCGCAGCCGAGGCTGTCGCTCGCTGGCTAGGCCAGACCGCCCGCCCCGGTCGCCACTGCCGTCGAAAGAACCTTCCCGCACTTGATTTCCCCAGGTTCTTTGCGGTCCTGCAGACCCAACTTGTACACGAGTCCTCCGGTTTCTCCTTTTGCGCTGCCGGGTTTGGCTTGGACGAGCCAACCCTTCAGGCCATGGCCCAACAGGCTGGCTTTCACTTCAGGAACGTCGCCACCCACCTCCAACGCGCCGCAGATTGGCGCAACAACGAGGATACAACCATCATTGCTCTCGCTAGGGGAGAGCCAGAATGTGGCAACACCTTGGAGGAGTTTCAGACGGCATCCTCATCCGAGCTTGCGAGCGTTCTCCTGTCATGGCTTGCCGACCCAGAACATGAATTCAGCGACATCCGCCACGCCCCGGACCTCCATGGTCGGCTGCTAAGAACCTTGGCAGAACAGCCTCCACAAGGCTTGGTCCTCTCCATGGATGCCGTATGCCGGTTCGCCTCGGCGTGGTCTGCGGCACGCGGGAATGCGGACGCTCAAACGAGGAACGACGCCCCGCTCACGGCCCTTGCCGAGTTAGGCGTTGCCTGGGACGGAGAGCTAATGCAGACGCGCGGCGACTCGGACCAACGCGGCAGGGAAAGCCTCAGAGAAAACTTAATTGCGGCAATGCGCGCTACCCAAGATGTCCTTGCCTTGGGCGAGCGCGAAATTTCAAAGCTCGATGATCGAGCCGCTCGTGCCGATGCCGCCGACCGGCCATCCCACAGGGCCCTAATTGCCGCGATTCGAGAAGCCCAGCGTAGCGCCACGGCCGAAAAACTGCGTCGCATCCGCCTGGACCACTACCGCAAGCTCGTCAAAACAAGACGTGGGCGTACTGAGCCACGCCCCGAGGCAGCTATGGACTGGTCCGACGTGGAGTGCGCTGTGATAGCGCGTCTCCTGTCCCACGACGCAGACGACTGCGAGCGCCTTTTCACAACTATCACCGAAACCGAAGCGGAGCAGGGCAAGCGCGACCTCGTTTGGGATTTCGGCGATGGCCAGGAGAATCTGAGCCTCCCTGTTTTGCGACCCGAAGGAGAGGCCCTATCGAGCCTAGCTGACGCTGAAACCTGGGGCGGCGCCGCGCACTTTCTGCGCGACCAACCGACACCATCCCTCCTGCGCCAACTCTCCGCCGCCAGCAGGCTGACCCGGCTGCGCTTAAGCGACAGTGTTCTCCAGGACGACCAAACGGGACAAAACTACACCCTTCCGAACCTCCTGCAGGAGTGGGATGAGTTCGGTATTCCTGAACTCGCTGGCAGCGAGTCACTCGTCACGATATGGAGCCGCTGGAATGCCGCGCGCGCTGCCCTTCTCCCCTCGCAGGAATGGCTATTCCTTTCTCCCATCACTTTTTTGGCTGGCGACCCGGCTTCCCGTCAACAGGTTAAGGAGTTGATCGATGCCGCCTCTGCCCTCTTCGGCCGCGTCGCCCAAGCGCGTGAGGCCATGTTAAGGGAATGGCGTTCGGGAGCGGAGGCCCTCTTCGAGTCGCTCCTCGCCTTAGACTCGGTCCAGGTCCGCATCATCACCAACCGACCGTCCACCACCGCCAACCGGCTAGTCCTCCTCTCCACCCACCCAATGCAGTTGTGGCGCGGTTACACCTTTGTAACTAAGTGCCTCGAAGCCCCCGAGGACGTCGATGAAAAGACCCGGGCGGCTATCTACGCCTCATTAAGCCGCACCGACCTCTATCTACCCGCTTGGTATGCATCGAGACTTCCCCAAGGGGACGGAGCCAACAAGCTACTCCCCTTTGCCGGCGTCATAGGCGGTCTGGCTCTCTTCCAAAACCTCGAGAACGCCGTCGCATCCATCGACGGAGTACAGGACATCTCTGACGCCTTGGTGCGCTTCGCCGCTATCCACCCCGAGTTTTGCCGCCCGCTTCGCGTTACCGTGGTCAACCCGCCCGATCCCGAGGGGTTGCTGCCTGCTCTCGCCGAGTGCCTCGAAGCATCAAAAGGACCAGAGCGCCTCGAACTCAGGTTCCTCGCCACCGGCCGCATGCGCGCGCGCTTGGCCGACGCTCAGAGACTATACCTGGCAACCGGCGGCGAGCTAGGGGACGCCATCGACAGCGGCCAACTTTCGCTGGAACTCGCGACAATAACTGGTGAAGGCCCGCGACTCCCAGATTTGGTCCGCGATCTTGCGAGCACACCGGGACACGTCCTTGTGATCTTTGACGAGGCCGAGCTTGACATTGACCCTCGCACTCTTGGTCGTTCCTTCCCGATGAGCCCTTTCACTGTCACCCGCGATTTGCGCAAGTCCGGGCCTCCGAGCTCCCCGCGACTGGAACTTGAGCCCACTTTTACCGAGCCGCTATTCACCGGCACTCAAAAACTAATCATCGCCGTCAGAGGCGGCCAAGGCGACTCGCTCTCGGCAACCATAAAGGCCACCAATTACGTGGCTTCCATCAATCAGGCGCTGCAGGACGAAACGCCCGCGGCGCTATGGGTGATCATTGCCGACCGCACCTTGCCAAGCCAAGCGTTGCTTCACGCGCAGCCCCTCCTTCGAGTTCGCAGGCAGATTCGGGAAGTGGGGGTATTCTGCCGCAACCTCAATTGGCTCGCGCGTCGCGTTAAAGCGGCATTCAAAGAATGCAACCTCGACCTGCGTGAGCCAGACCTGGAAGGCTTGCTCAGAGACGGTGCGTCCCTGCTCTCGGGCGGTCTGCTCGAACTCGTTCAAGTCCGGGACGGCAAGCCCGTCCAATCCTTCGTCCAAGGTCTCGCAGGAACGCTCTTCGTCGCGCGCGCTTGGAAACAGCAGCACCCCGATGGCCTCTTGCTCTCAGTGGACGGTCTGGCCGCGCGCTCCTGGTTGGGCCTGGTTGAAAATTCTGTTCGGAGCGATCTCCTCGGACTTTGGGAGCAGGATGGAACGCTCGTAATCGAAATCATCGAGGTGAAGGCCTCCCGGGATCCGGTCGTGCCCCAGATCATAGACGAAGCGCTCACCCAAGTGGTCGCCACGCTGAACGCGACCTCGCACGGTCTCACAGGCGCCGACGTGCTCGCCGTTCCAAGGCGGGAGATGCTGAAGGAAGTCCTAAAACAGGCGGTCGACGCCGCGCCGTTTGAGCGCGATCGGGCAACCCGCCAACGACACCAGCGCAAGTGGATAGACTGGCTGATCCGACTCTTCGGGGAACGGCTGCCACCGTTCCGGCTCGCTGGCCGCGCTGTCTGTGTTCACCTCCGCGACCGCAACCCCTTCCAGACTACGCAACGCACCGTAGCTCCGTGGACCATCAGCATAGAATGTATCGGCGAGGAGCAATGCCTTGCTCTAGGCATCGGCCTAACAAATACCAACGGGCAGTCTTCCAGCGATCCGCCTGATGCAAACGGCGATCCCGTCCGCCCGACTCCTTCGCATCCTCCAGGTCCTGGCATAGGCGCGCCCCCACCGCCGCAGCCGACGCCCGCTGCTCAGCCGGGAGGCGCTAGCTCCTCGTCCCAGCGACAGCCGCCAGAAGGACCATTATCCCCACCTGAAGCCACATTCATCCAGCCTTCGATACTCTTGGGCGAGAAGGCAAGCGGCGAAGCCATACACTGGCAACCCTTCCGCGACGGTCAGCCTGTTTACAACCCCCACACCGTCGTAATTGGCGGGTCTGGCAGCGGAAAGACTGAGACCTTAAAGGTTTTCCTACTCGAACTCCGGCGCGCCGGCATCGCCTGCCTTGTCTTTGACTTCAAAGACGACTATGTACAGCCGGCATTCGCTGAACGCATCTCCGCTACCGTCCATTACGCCGAGGACGGTCTGCCTCTAAACCCGATGGTCCCCGGCATTGATCCGCTTACGGGCCGCAGCGACGTTACCAGTCACGTTTTCAACGTCGAGGGCACCATAACAAGAGTTTACGGCCTTGGAGATCAGCAGGCCGCCGCACTCCGAACCGCCTTATTCTCGCTTTACGAGCGCGCTGGGTTCCCCCGCTCGCCGTCAGTCCTCGACCCCAACCTGCGCGTCCCCTCCTTCAGCGAAATTCGCGCCGAACTTGAATCCACGGAAGCGGGGACGCTCCTCAGCCGTCTCTCCCCCATTTTCGACCTCAACCTTTTCCCCGACGGCCGTGGTGCGGTGCGCTCTCTGTTCACTGGCGCGCATGTCGTCCGCTTTACCCGGCTGCCAAACGAGGAGGTGAAGAAGGCATGCGCGGAAATTCTCCTTTTAGGCTGCTACAACGAAATGCTCCGACTTGGTCACCTGCCCGGACTGCGGCTTGCATTCGTCATTGACGAGGCTCACCGCATCGCCAATCTCGCCGCAGTCAAGTTGCTACTGCGCGAAGCGCGCGCCTACGGAGTAGCCGTTTTTCTATCCTCCCAGCAGGCGCGCGACTTCGCGGACGACATCTACGCGAATGCCGATACTCTGGTCGGCCTTAAGCTCAACGAGCCACGGGATGCAGAACGCCTTGGCGCTCTGCTCGCAGGCTCCGGTCAGGCCAGGGACTTGGCGGATGACATTCGTCGCCTACGGCCCGGGCAGGCCTACCTCAAGAACAACCAATTTCAGCCGTACGTTAAACTCCAAATCAAACAGCTAAGTGACAGACTCTGAGAATCCTCAACCGACTACGGCCTGTTCCTGCCGCGCCCCAATAACAACGTAGTGAATGTAACACTAGGTTTGACGGCGTCCGGCGCATATGGGATAGCCTCCAGGTGGTGATCGCAAGCAGCCAAGAATGGAATGTCCGCCGCCTCGCGACGCGGGGCCGGAACCGGAGAACCGCTGTTCTGGGCGCAGAGTTCCCCTTTTCCCGTTCGATAGCACGCCGCCCCGCTCAGTCACTCGCGCAGGACGCAGTCCGCCCTGCGCGCGAGGGCGTGATGAGCGCCGCCTGGAAAATCCGCCTCGGGTTGCGCTTGCCTGGCGGCGCGTCCTGGAACAGGATGCCTCTCCGATTCAACCGGTTATGAAAGCGACGACCAAGTGGATGGCGGGGGCGGCGCTGGTGTTTTGCGCAACCTTGACGGCGGTGGCCGCCGAATCGAGCGCGGCCAGCCCGCCACCCCGGGTGGTTCAGCCCACTGACGCCTTGCCCGGAGCTGGAGTTGCGCTTTCGGCGGCGCCCGACACCGCCGCGTTCAGCGCCCAAAGCCGGCCCAATATCGTCTTCATCCTGGCGGATGACCTGGGCTACGGCGATCTGGGCTGCTACAATAAGGACTCAAAGATCCCCACGCCCAACCTCGACCGGTTGGCGACGCAGGGCATGCGCTTCCGGGACGCGCATGCGCCGTCATCGGTGTGTTCGCCGACGCGTTACGCGTTGCTTACGGGCCGTTACGCGTGGCGTTCTTCGCTCAAAAACGGAGTGGTTTCGCCCTGGGGCAAACCGCTCATCCCCCCGGAGCGGCTGACCGTAGCCTCGCTGCTCCGCCAAAACGGCTACCAAACCGCCGCGATTGGCAAATGGCATTTGGGCTGGAATTGGCCCACCAAGGATGGCGCCCCCCCCTCCAGCGGGTCCAATCACCTGAGCAACGTGGATTTCACGAGGCCGATTACCGGCGGTCCCCGGGAACTCGGCTTCGATTACTACTTCGGCGTGGATCTGCCGAATTTCCCGCCGTATTGCTTCATCGAGAACGATCACACCGTAGGCATCCCTTCCGCGCCGGACGCCGGGCGCGCCGAACTCTTCAACCGAGCGGGCCCGATGCTTCCGGGCTGGAAGTTGGTAGATATTCTTCCCGAATTGACCCGCCGCGCCGTAAAGTGGATCGAGACCCAAACCACGCCGGGCAGACCCTTCTTCCTCTATTTCCCCCTCAGTTCGCCGCACTACCCGATCGTGCCGGCGGCGGAATTCAAAGGCAAATCCCAGGCGGGCGACTATGGCGATTTTGTGGCGCAGACCGATTGGACGGTCGGACAGGTGCTCGAGGCCCTGCGCCGGAGCGGGCTGGCGGACAACACGCTGGTCATTTTTGCGAGCGATAACGGCCCGGAGGTCACGAACGAAGTGAACCCCGGCGTGTACGATCGCGCGCGCCAGTATCGGCATTTCAGCATGGGCGAACTCCGCGGCGCCAAGCGCGACACCTGGGAGGGCGGCCACCGCGTCCCCTTCCTCGCGCGTTGGCCGGGGCATATTCCCGCCGGCATCGTCAATGATGAGACCATCTGCCACGCGGATTTCTTCGCCACGGTCGCGGCCTTGCTCGGGACCACGTTGCCCCCGAACGCGGGCGAGGACAGTTTCAACCTCCTGCCGACGCTGCTGGGCCAACCGCGCCGCCAACCCGGGCGCGCGGCCACCGTCCATCACAGCGCCTCCGGCAAATTCGCCCTCCGCAAAGGCGACTGGGTATTGATTGATGCGCGCAGCGGCGACGACAACGGCGCCCAAGGGGAACCGCAATGGTTCAAGGACGAGCGCGGCTACGTCGACGACGATCAACCCGGCCAGCTCTTCAACGTCCAGGAAGACCTCTCCCAGCGCCGGAACCACTTCGCGGAGCATCCCGAACTAGCGCGGGAGCTCAAGGGCCTGCTGACGAAATACCGGCGGGAGGGGCGCAGCACACCCGGACCGCCGCAGCCCAATGATGGGGAGCAGAATCTAAAACCCAACCTGATCACCGAATGAACCGCGCATCTTGGATACGGGTGGCCGCAACCGTGGGGTTGGTCGCTCTCTTACCGCAAGCCGCCGTAGCCGGCGATCATTACCAAATCACCTCGCCCGATGCCAAAATCGAGATTGTCATTGAAATGCCGAAGGCCGCGTCCACGGAACGACCGCGCTGGTCGGCCGTTTTCCAAGGCAAACCGACGCTGGTCGATTGCAAACTGGGGCTGGAGACCGCCGATGCCGGCGAGCTATTGGCCGGGGCGAGCGTCCGGCGCGCGCGCGCCCGTTCGGTCAAGCGACGGATTCCCGTTTTGTTTGGCAAAGCGGATCACGCTCTCGACGCTTTCCATGAAATTCGGTTCTCATTGGAAACACCCCAAGGGCGCGGGTTCGACGTGGTTTTCCGCGCCTACGATGACGCGGTCGCCCTGCGTTACGAATTACCGAAAAGCGAACGAGTCGATTCCGCCATCATCAACGACGAAACCACCTCCTTTGGCGTCGCAGGCGAACCCACGGCCTATGCGCAATATCTTGAAAGCTATACCACCTCCCACGAACACAACGTCACCAAGACCCGCTTCGGAGACCTCCGCCCGGACACCTTGCTGGACATGCCCCTCACCCTCTCGTGGAGAGACGGCGTGTGCGCGGCCATTACCGAGGCTTCGCTCCGCCGCTACGCCGGGATGTCGTTGATGCGATCCTCGGAGGGGGGGTCAGCGCCCCAGCTCGTCTGCAAACTGACACCGCGCGCGGGCGCCTCGGGCGTCAAAGTTATCCGACCTCTGCCCATGGAAACGCCCTGGCGCGTCGTGCTGATGGGGGATCGGCCCGGAGCGCTGCTCGAGTCCCAGACGCTTTATTGCTTGAATGAACCCTCCGTCGTTAAGGACACCTCCTGGATCAAACCGGGCAAAATCACGTTTTCCTGGTGGAACGGGGACGTCTATGACGGCCATCGGGACCTTCCCATTCTCTCCTTCGCCATGGCCAAAAGATACATTGATTTTTGCGCCAGCAACGGGATTCCCACTCATTCGCTGACCTCGGATGAAAAAGACACGTCACCTTGGTATTTTCAATCGCAACGCGGAACCGCGCCGGGTCCGGACAGCGATGTCACTCGAGCGCGGGCGGATTTCGACCTGCCGGCCATTCGCGCCTACGCGGCATCAAAACAGGTACGACTGTGGACTTGGGTTCATCAAGGAGCGCTGCGGGGGAAGGTCGAGCCGGCCTTCGCCGCCTTTGAAAAGATGGGGTGGAGCGGCATGATGGTGGACTTCTTTGACCATGACGACCAAGCCTCCATCGAGTTCGCCGAGTCGATCTTGCAGGCGGCGGAGCGGCATCATCTCCTGATCCACTTGCATGGCGTCTGGAAGCCGACGGGTTGGCAGCGCACCTATCCCCATCTGATGAATCACGAAGGTTCGCTCAATCTTGAATACCTGAAATGGAGCAACCGCTGCCCGCCCGAGCACGACCTCCTGATGGCTTTCACCCGGCTCGTCGCGGGGCCGATGGATTACCACCTCGGTGGTTTCAGGGCGGTTACGGCTGCGGAATTCCAACCGCATTATATCGCGCCCAATGTGCTCGGCACCCGCTGCCATCAACTCGCCATGTATGTCTGTTTCGACAACCCGAATCCTATGATCGCGGATTATCCCGCCGCCTACGAAAACCAGCCGGGTTTCGATTTCCTCATGCTGACCCCGACGTGGTGGGACGAGACCCATGTCTTGCTCGGCCAAATCGGCGAAGTCCTGGTCACGGCCCGGCGCAAAGGCCGCGTCTGGTTTCTGGGCGGCCTCTCAGCCAAGCGACCCCGCGACCTCGACTTGTCGCTCCCCTTTCTAACCGCGAAACAACATTCGCTCAAATTGTGGTCGGACGCGCCCGACGCGGAGGCCAATCCGAACCACCTGTCCGCAGAAACAAGGCGAATCTCCGCCAGGGACCCGTTGAGGGTTCATCTGGCGCTCGACGGTGGCTTCGTGGCGCGCCTCACGCCCGAGAAGTGAGCGGCATGACGACCCGTGGCCTTCAGCTCGCACGCGCCAACCCGCCCCAGGTATGCTATAGTCCCTGGCCGGTCGCCCGTTCCTGAGTCGTCGGCTTGCGCTCATGGAACCAGCGACCGCGCCAATGAATGAAAAAGTCATTTTGTTTGATAGTCTGGGCCTGCGGCGCGTTGGGCGCTGAGGCCGCGCAATTCAAGTTCCCCACCCAGACCTTCACGGTGCCCGACGGTTTCGAGGTCGAACTGGCCGCCGGCGCCGATGTTCTCAGTCGCCCCGTCAGCGCCAGCTTTGATGACCGCGGGCGCCTCTACGTCACCGATTCCTCCGGCTCAAATGACAAACCCGCGGAGCAGCTCAAGAACCCGACGGCTCGCTTGCTGCGGCTGGAAGACACCGACGGCGCCGGTCGCTTCAACCAGGCCATCGTCTTCGCCGACAAGGTGATGTTCCCGCAGGGCTGCCTCTGGCACGAGGGCTGGATTTACGTCGCATCGCCTCCGAGCATCTGGCGGTTCCGCGACGCGAACGAGGACGGCAAAGCGGTTCAGCGCGAGGAATGGTGGAAGGGCGGGACCCTCACCGGTTGCGCCAACGACGTTCATGGACCCTACCTGGGACCGGACGGCTACTTGTATTGGACCAAAGGCGCTTTCGCCGAACAGACCCACAAGCTCGGCAATGGTCGCGCGCTGAACGACCAGGCCGCCCACATCTACCGCGCCCGCCCGGATGGCAGCGACCTCGACGTCATCATGTCGGGAGGCATGGACAATCCGGTGGAAGTCGCTTTCACGCCCGAGGGCGAGACAGTTTTCACGAGCACGTTCATCGACTTAAGCCAGCCGAGTCGCCGCGACGGCATTGGACACGCGGTCTATGGCGGCGTGTTCGGGAAGATTCATGCCGTCATCGAAGACCGTCGCGTTAAACGCGCCAGCGCCGAGGTGATGCGCCCGTTCTTCCAAGCCGGCCCAGCCGCCGAATGCGCTTTATGCCGCTATGAAAGCGACGTCTTCGGTCCGGGCTTTCGCGACAACTTTTTTGCCACGAGTTTCAACCTGCATAAGGTCACCCGGCATAACCTCCGCCCCGATGGCGCGACTTACGCGAGCGCCAATAGCGATTTCCTGGTGTCGGATAGCGTGGACTTCCATCCGACGCATTTGTTGCAAGACGCCGACGGAAGCCTGCTGGTGGTGGACACGGGCGGCTGGTATAAGCTCTGCTGTCCCAGCTCCCAACTCGCCAAGCCGGATGTCTTAGGGGGCATTTACCGCATCAAACGCCAGGGGGCGCCCCGGCTAGCCGGCAACCTCCGACCGGCCGCCTACGCCCAATTGGCGCGGCCGCCCAGCCTCGCCGACGCAACGAACGCCGCCGCCGCCTTGAAGCGGGCCGCCCTCACCGGCCAACCGGGGAATCGTTCTCGCTTCGTCGGCGTTCTCTCCGCTTACCGCGCCGCGCCAGACCCGGCCAATGCGCCCGCGGTGAGGGCCGCGGCGGAAGGCCTGGGGCGCTTGCGCGACCAGGAGTCCGCCTCGCTGATCTTGGAAACCGTTGGCTATGCCGGCAACGATCCCATCCTCGAACAGGCGCTGATTCGCGCCTTAATAGACATCGAGGCCCCGTTGCCGACGCGGACCGGTTTGAAAGCCGAACGGCCGGGCATCCGTCGCGCCGCCCTGATTGCGCTCGACCAAATGAATGGCGGGGATCTCAACCCCGCCGAGGTCGTTCCATTCCTGAGCGCCGCCGACGAACGCCTGCGAACGGCGGCCAACTGGATTCTCGGCCAACATCCCGACTGGGGCGGCGAACTGGCTGGATGGTTCCGAGCGCGCCTGGCCGCGTCCGACCTTGCCCCTTCGGAACGGACCACGCTGGACCAACAACTTCACATCCTCACCCGCGTCGACATCGGCCAGCAATTGCTCGCCGACATCGCGACGCTGCCCGGGTTCCGCGACGAGACCCGCGTCGCCGCCTTGAACGCCATGGCCGACAGCGGTTTGAAGGAAACCGCGGCAGCGTGGCGGACGGCGGTCCGGTCGGTTCTCGAGCGCAACAACCCGGATTTAATGGCGGCCGGCATTGCCGCGGCTCGCGGCCTGAACCACCATCTGGACATCGTAGCCGCGCTGCGGGCGATTGGACGCGACGCGCGCCGACTTTCCGCGCTGCGCCTCGCCGCGCTCGCGGCCTTGCCGTCTGGCGCGCCGTTGGACGCGATTGAGTTCAACTTCCTGCGAACCAGCCTGGCGGAAACCAACGAGCCGGTCACTCGCAGCACCGGCGCGACGGTGCTGGCGCACGCGAAGCTGGATGCGCCGCAACTCGCCTCGCTGACAGACAACCTGAAATCCGCGGGACCGCTCGAATTGACCAAACTGTGCGCGGCGTTCGATGGCGGCGGCGACGACGTTCTGGGGTCAACGCTGCTCGCGGCTTTGCGGGATTCCAAGAGCGCCAGGGCTCTTAATCCCAGCCAACTCAGGCCGCGCTTCGCCCGCTTTCCCGAGGCGACGCAAAATCGCGCGAACGAGTTTCTGGGGTCGCTCGACGCGGATGCCGCGAAACAGGCCGCGCGTCTCGAAGCGCTGCTGACGGAACTTAAGCTCCTGAACGGTGACATCCGGCGCGGGCAAACCCTCTTTGCCGGTTCCAAAACCGCCTGCGCCACCTGCCACCAGATGGGTTACGTCGGCGGCCGCCTCGGCCCGAACCTCACCAGCGTTGGGAGCATCCGGACGGAGCGCGATCTGCTCGAGGCGGTGCTCTATCCCAGCGCCAGTTTCGTGCGCGGTTACGAACCGATGACCCTGGTCACGAAATCGGGCGATCAATTCAGCGGCGTGCTCCGAAAAGACGCGCCCGACGAAGTCGTCCTCGCCACCGGTCCGGAAACGGAGGAGCGGATCGCGCGCGCGGACATTGCCGACCTGCGTCCGGGAACCGTATCCTTGATGCCGCAAGGACTGGACGCGCAAATGACCAAACAGGATCTGGCCGACCTCATTACCTTTTTAAAATCCAGGCAATGATCGTCGCAGGGCCCCGGCTTCGCCTGCGGGCCGTCGGGGGCATTGCCTTCCTACCACCGCAGCGTCCGATGCGGCTACCGGCCGCTCCTCCCGATCGCCGCAGGGCGGGGGTGGCCGACAATGCGCGGATTTTGGCCCGCATTATTTGACGCGCGCGAGGATTGCCGCAAGATTCTTAGACAAATAGCCCGGTCGGCGGCGCTTTATGAGCTGAAATCGCGTGAATAGCGGTTCCTCAAATGAAATGGCGAAACAAACGGATTGGGAACGTTGGATCATTGCCCACGTTCCCGCGCTGCTGCTCTTCGCCCGCCAGCAAAGCCGCTGCGAGGCGGATGCGCAGGACTTGGTGCAGGAGGCAGTGGTCGAAGCCTGGCAGCGACAAGCTCACGGCGCGCCGCCCCCGCTCGCCATGGTGTACGCCACGATCCGCCGGCGGGCGTTGGATTGGGGGCGCAGCCAGGACCGCCGCGCCGCTCGCGAGGCGGCCGCCCAGGCCGAACATCCCGAATGCTGGTTTGACTCTAGCATCGAAGACCGCGACCGCGCGCGGCTGATCCAGGAAGCCATGCGCAAGTTGCAAGAACACTATCGCGAGGTCATCACCTTGAAGACTTGGGGCGGCCTCACCTTCGCGGAGATCGCCGAGGCGTTGGAGATCCCCGCCAACACGGCGGCGTCCCGCTACCGGTATGGCCTTGAGGAATTGCGCAAGGCCCTCGCCGGCGGAGAGTTAATCGAGTCGTTGTGAGATTGAAACCATGAGCATGAGCGAGAGCGAACGGGAACGACTCGAAGCCCCATTGCGCGGTCTTAGACCCGCGCGGCCGCCGGCGGATTTTCTTCAACGGCTCAAGTCCGAGTTGTCGGCCGCAGGGGCGGAAAACCAGGCGCGAACGGCGCTCGAAGCGCCGCCCGCGCAACCAGGGGGAACTGCGCGGGTTGCCGCCGTCCGGCCATCAGAACCCGCCGCCGGGCCATCCTGGCTGTGGTTGGTATTGCGGTGGGCAGTTCCGGCGGCGGTGATGGTCGTTAGCGTCCTCATTTGGCGGGCGGACCCGCCGGCTGGGCGCGGGGCGGGAAGAGGCGGTGCGCCAGTAAAGGCCGATGACGTGCGGATAGACGAGCAACTGGTCTCGACGTTCGACGCGGTTGCGCTTTTGCCCAACGGCGAGCCCGTGCGATTCCGCTGCCGGGAATGGATGGATGAGGTGGTGCTCAGCGATTCCAAGCGGGGAGTTGAGGTGTCGCGACGGGTGCCGCGCGTCGAAGTGGTGCCCGTGCGGTTTGAGACTTATTAACATCAAAAACGATAGCCAGGAAACACAGTATGAAGACCATTATAATCAAAGGCAGACTACAAGCTCTCCTGACCACCGGCGCTTTGACCCTCGGCCTTGTGGGTAACTCCCAGGGCCGCGTCCCACCCAGGCGCCAAATAGACGCTGCCGCTCCCGCAGCCACGGGAGAAAGCGGCGCGCCGGGACCGAGGATTGAGACCCGCATTATAGTCGCCGACGGCGAAGCGGAAAGCGACGCGCCCGTCGCCCAGCGGGAACGGCGTGTGATTGTCCGCGCTCCGGGGGCCGAGGATGCGGAGGACAGTGAGACGGATGAGCCCGGCGCCAGGCAAACGAAGGTCATCATCCGAACGTCGGGCGACGATGCGCCCGTCGAGAGAGGAGCCCGCAAAGAGGTAGCGTGGCTGGGTGTGTCCACGGAAGAGTCGTCCGAGGCGCTAGCGTCGCAACTGGGTTTACAGCCCGGCGAAGGGCTGCTCGTCACCTATGTGGCCACCAATAGCCCAGCGGCCAGCTCCAGTCTGCAAAGGAACGACGTCCTGGTCGAAATCGATGGCCAGAAGCTCGTGCTGCCGGGACAATTACGGAAGCTCGTCCATATGCGCAAGGAAGGCGACCAAGTGGTTATCGGCTATTACCGCGGCGGGAAAAAACAAGAAGCCACCGTGACCCTCGGCAAGACTCGGGCCAGCCTTGGGCTATTTGGCGATTCGGACGGCGCGGACGGTCTGAAGCCGCGCGCTTTCCAACTCAGAGATCTCGCTTCCATGGATGGCCTGAATGAGCACCTGAGCGAGTGGCGCAAGTCCCTGGCCCGCGCGGGCGTGGACCGGGAGAATATCCAGGCGGAAGTTCGCCGCAGCCTGGATCGGGCGCGAAAGGCCGTCGCCGAAGCCATGGCGCAAGTCCACCAGGCGGGGCGCGGCGCGCGCTCGGCTCCCCAGGCGCTGGAAGAACTGGCCCGCAGCGGCGTCGAAGTGGACCAGGACGCCACCGTGACCATCAAGAGTCGCAACGACCTGGCTCGCACCATCGTCAAGACCGACGACACCGGTACTTATGTGATCGTAGCCAATCCCAAGAAGCGCCTCACCGCGCACGACAAAGACGGCAAGCTGCTTTTTGATGGAGAAATTGACACCAACGAGCAGCAGGAGAAGGTGCCCAAGGACGTTTGGAAGGAAGTTCAGCCAATGATCGAGCAGTTGAACCATGCGGGAGAACCGGCCCCCACCCCCGCCGAACCGGCGCCGGGGAAGACTTCCGCCCTGCCCGCCGGTGAGAGTGGGCGCTGCGGTTGGCGCCTGCGGGCGAACCTCCGCACCTTCGCCGCGATGGCGCATTACCTGATCGAACCCGAAAACCCGCCACCGGCGATCCCCGGAACGAACCGCCTCCATGCCAGCACAGGCGCAGCATCCGTGCCTGGTTGACACGGAGCAGGCGCGTTCGCGAGCCAAGCAACGTTTTGCGGCAGGGAAAGGTCCGCGACCGCCCGCCTGTTCATGGAGTTGCTTCCTCCCGACGACCTCCGTCCGAAACAGGTCCTCCGGTCCAGCGATGGGAGGAGCGCCTGATCAATTACCGGCCTCGAGGAGCCCGGCGGCCTTGGCGATGCGAAGCACATCGGGCCGGACGGGGTATTTTTGCAGCGAAACGCCGCGCAGATGGTCCTGCAAGCCGCCCAGTATCCACCGCGCGGTATCACGGTAAAGCTCGTCGACTTCCAATGGGTCGGCGGGTGGGATGTTATGACTCGCCTTCAAATCCGGGACGCGCAGTTTGCCGGCCGCCGCCAGAGCGCGGCGCTCCTGAAGGGCCGCGAGGAGCCCCACCACCGTCCGGGCCTGGCCCGCTTCGAATGAGTCCTTGAGCCCTGCTTTTTGCATGAGCTGCAAGAAAGCGCCAGCGGCGGAAAGGTCGGCGAGTTGGCCGGTCGGCGCGGTGGCCGATGCCGGTTGCGCGGTCCAAAACGCTACCTGCGATGCCGCCGGAATCGTTGCAGCGATCTGGCGCGTGAGAACGCCTTCGGGTTTGGCGCCGCCGCGAAGAAATTCGACTGTCGCCGTGACGGGCGACCCGTCCAGTGGCAGGAACAGGGAACCGTCGGACCCCACCGGCTTGGCCTTGCCGTTCACCCGCGCCCGGGTGATTGGTCCCGTGCCGGTGACCGCGAGGTAAATCCGGGTCTGTCCGAAGGACGCGGGGAGCTTCTGCGCGTAACGGCCCACGGTTTCCGGGATGTGTGGCCACAGCCGCAGCCCTCTTGCGGTGTACTCATATTCAAACAAACCGCGCAGGAGCCCGGCGGCCGGCCCCAGATTGTCAAAGCAGAAGCACCAGGGCCGGGACAATGGCCCGCCCCAGGGCGTAGCGCCCCAGTTCGCCAGGGGGGCATCGGCGCGGAACGCTTCGAACAGGAGTCGCATGGCGCCCCAGGCGTCCAGCGGATGCGCATATTCCCCGGCGCGAAAACAGGCGATGCCCATCATCCCTTCATGGGCGGGCCAAACCCCGCCATTGCACCAAGTGCCGTAGGTCATATCCCCCTCGCCGGAATGATCGTCGTAACCAGGATAATTGGGCAGGACGAAGTGACGCGGGAAAAGGTTACCCGGCGCCTCCGCCCCGCGGACCTTGCGCAGCATGAAATCAACGATGCGCTTATTGGCCGCGTCATCGGTGACGCGGAAGGCCCCGGCATCATGATTGGGGTGCGCTTCGAAATAGCCGTGTTGCGGGGCGCCAAAGACGCCATGGCGTCCGTCGGATTCCAAACTCTTGATGAAATAGCCTTCGGGGGTCATCAACCGGGGCAACCCGTGGCGGACTTTTGAGGCCGTCATCCGGTAATGGCCGGCGGCCTCCGCTTCGCCGCAGAGCAGGCAGACTTCCGCCAACCGCTCGAGTCCCACGACATAATTGACCGAAAGCTCGGTCAGGTAACCCAGTTCATACGTGCCATCCGCCTTGCGCGCGCCACGGAACGAAGGGGCAAGCAGGTTCGAGTTATGGCCCCCTTTGATGAGGTTGGTTTCGGGATCACGGCGGGAGTCGATGAAGGCTGCGACGCGTTTGAGTTCCGGCAATCGCGCGCGCGCGGCCGCGACATCGTGGCGCGCGAGCAATCGGTCAGCTTCCACGATCAGACCGGCGGCAGTCCCTCCGAAGTACCAGTCCGTAACCACGCGGTTGGCGTCGCCCTGTTTGAACCAGCAACCCGAGTCGACGACCTCGCCGTTGATGGGGGCGATTTGCGCATGGGCGCGCGGGGGGCCAAGCCCGCGGAAATCGCCAAACCCATTCGAGTTCCCCCCGGAGAGGTGGAAGTAGGCGGCATCCATGAGACAACCGTCGGGGGCCACGTCGCCCGAACTATCCGCGCGCTTGCCATCGCCCATTTTCCGGAACCACATGTCCTGCGCGTTGGCGATCCACGAGGCATAGGGCTCCTCGCCCAGGAACGGCATCAACCCATAAGTGGCGCCGAACGGGTTCTGAGTCCACCAGCACGGCCAGTACGGCGCTTCCACGAACCCGTTCCAATCGCGTTTATAAAACAGCGGCAGGCAGACCATCCGCGGTGACGGGCGCGTGGCTTCAAACGCGGCGTCGATGGCTTCCAGGGTCCGGACGTCCCCACGGCCTTCGACGAAGGCGCCGCTGTAATGCCCGACCGTGGCCGCATCGGGACTCGCGGCGGTTGCTGCGCCGGATCCGAAGTGGGCAAACATCGCCGCCAACAGCCCGCTGAGCGGCAGCCGCCATGCTCTGAATCGGAATGGTATAGGTATCATGTTTGTTCCCTTCGTATTTTCATATCTTTACGTTGAACCGAGCGGCCAAGGCGGCGGGAGCCCTTCCCGGCGGACCGATTCTGCTGAACTCACGCTCGCACGGTATCCGCGGGGCTAAGAAAAATCGAGGGCGCAGATCTCACAATTATGGAATCCGCGCCCCTGAGGATGGGTGGATTGGCCCGATCCTGATCCAATTTCGGCCGAGGCTTTGAAGCTGGGGCTGGAGCCGCGCCGCCTTTTCCCTTACCTTCCACGCCCATGATAAGCGGCTGGTTTGTGCGCGGCGACGTGGACGGGTTTTTCGGCCTGTTCCTGGATAACCTGCTCCAGTTGATGGTGATTTCCGTCTTGGGGACGACCGTGTGCGGTTTCCCGCCGGAGCTGATCAACGGTCGCATCCTGCCCGGGGCGGCGCTATCGGTGCTGGTGGGCAACCTGTTTTACGCCTGGCAGGCGCGCCGATTGGCGCGGCGCACGGGCCGGGACGATGTCACCGCCCTGCCCTACGGCATCAACACGCCCAGCGTCATGGCGTTCATTTTTCTGATCATGGGGCCGGTTTACCAGGAGACCAAAGACCCGAACCTGGCCTGGCAGGCCGGTTTGCTGGCCTGTTTTCTGAGCGGCGTCATGGAAGTCATCGGCGCCTTCTGCGGGGACTGGCTGCGACGCCACACGCCCCGGGCGGCGTTGCTCTCGGCCTTGGCGGGCATCGCAGTGACACTCATCTCGATGGGTTTCGTTTTCCAGCTCTTCGCCAACCCGATCGTCGGGCTGGCGCCGATGATGTTAGTCCTGGTCGGCTACGCGTCGCGCGTGAAACTGCCCTTCGGCGCGCCGGTGGGGTTCATGGCCGTCCTGCTGGGCACAGCTATCGCCTGGGGAATGAGCGCCGCGGGCCACCCGGTTTTCCAACCCTCGGTGGAGCCATTTAATCCGCGCCTCTACCTGTTCAGGCCCGCCTTGGGCGACCTGCTCCACAGTTTGACCTCGCCCCAGGGCTGGAGATTTCTGGCGGTGATTTTCCCGATGGGCCTGTTCACGGTGATCGGTTCGCTCCAAAACCTCGAAAGCGCCGAAGCGGCGGGAGACCGGTATGAAACGCGCTCTTCGCTCCTGGCCAACGGGATCGGGACGCTATGCGCGGCGTGCTTCGGCAGCGCCTTTCCGACCACCCTATACATTGGCCACCCGGGTTGGAAAGCCATGGGCGCCCGTTCGGGTTATTCGGCGGTCAACGGCGTGATTATCAGCGCCTTGTGCCTGGTGGGCGGCGTCGGGCTGGCGCTCAAGTTCGTGCCGATGGAAGCTACGCTCGGGATCCTCGTCTGGGTGAGCATTATCATCACCGCCCAGGCGTTCCAGGCAGTCCCCAAAGCCCACGCGCTCGCCGTAGCCATTGGGCTCATTCCATCGCTGGCCGCCTGGGCGTTGCTCCTGGTCGAAACCTCTCTGCGCGCCGCCGGCACGTCACTGTTTGCCGCCGCGCCAAAATTCGGCGCCGACCTTTTCATCCATGGCGCCATCGCCCTTTCCCAGGGCTTTATTCTGACCTCAATGGTGCTGGCGGCAATCCTCGCCCTGAGTATCGATCGCCAGTTTTTGAAAGCGTCGCTGTGGGCCTTTGCGGGCATGTTCTTGTCCGCCGCAGGCATCGTCCACGCCTATACCCTGACGGCGGCCGGGGTACAGAACAAATTCGGCTGGCTGGCCGCGCCGGATTACGCCGCCGGCTACCTCCTGACCGGTTTGGCGCTGCTCGCGCTGCACTGGCGAACTCGCGAACCCCACACGGCTCGAGCCGTTCGCTGATTGGATCATCCACCCGGACGCTTGACAAGCAGAGGATCCGATTTTCCGCCGCCGGAGTTGAGCGGCGGCAAAATTCGCGCGTCACCGCCGGCGGGTAACGCGTATCGGGTGACGGGTTGCACTCAACCTCACAGCACCATCCGGTTTTCTTGAGTGGTGGTCTGCGAGATGTGGTCCGGCCAGCCCTCGCGCCGAGTAAAGGCCCGGATCAATCCCTCCATGTCCTCGATGGCTCTTTCGCGCGTTGCCCCTTGGGTTCGCTGGTTGATTTCGGGGCAATAGGCGTAATGGGTTTTGCCTTGGTCCCATTCGAGCGTACGATAGATGATTCGCGTGGGATCCGGCTCTCTTTGATACCCGGTTTCCATGACCCGTTTCACCGTCTCGACGAGTTTGGCTCTTTCGGCGGGCTTTCTCAGGCACTCGTTGGCGCCGGTCCGCAACGCGTTCCATTCCATGGCCGCATCCAGAGCCCCGCTGATGAGAATGATCGGCAGTTCTTTCGCCGACCATTGTTGCCTTATATCCGCCGTCAACTCGATTCCGGTCTTCAACGGCATCATCTGGTCGATGAGAGCCACGTCGAAGCGCTGGCTCTCCATTTGCTTTTTCGCGGCTTCCGCGCTTTCGGCGAGAGTACAGTTCCCTAGGCCTCTCAGACAGGTCTTCAGGATGGACCGCATCACCTGCGAATCGTCGACAATCAGGATTTCAGATCTTCGTTCCATTGCTTTCAGCGAGTCAATCCAGGACTCCAAAGCACGGCCACAGGCGCGCTTGCCCGGCTTAGCCGTATCGAGCCAACGATTGGGGTGAAAAGTCCCGCCGGTTCATGGCGCCTGATAAGTAATGACCATGCTCGACCCGGACTTGGTAACACTCGTAATTTGGGTCGCTCGCGGACCCTCCAGGCGATAGAATCTCGCCGGACCGGCGATCGGCACGGTCAGCGTCCCACCCGTTACCTTTTGGTTGAGCGCGGCGCCGGTGGGCGAACCATCGCAGCGCACGTCAGCCAAAGTCAGCACGTTCCCAGCGTTCGCCGCAGGATCGATGGTGAACGGACCCGCAACCGACGTGGAGGACATGCAAGCCAGAGGATAGAAGGCGCTGACGCCGCCGGCGGCGTTAACCAGGGTCTGGCTATTGTCGCTCAAATTCACCGAATGAAGGACGAGGGACGCCGCGCCGCCACCCTGCTCATAGATAATGTGAAGCGGATACAATCCGTCGGCTTCGACCACGAAATCGAACGCGGTGTGGAGCACCCCGTCTTTCGCCGTCAGCACCATCGAGGTGTCGGTCAGGTTGGCGCCCGAATAAATCCCAACCGCATCATCACTGTCCACATAGAACCGGTGGAGACCCGCCGTCAATTGCAGGTAAGCGAAGGTCTCGGTGGCAAAACTGCTGACATTCGCGGGTGGCAGGCACAACCCCGGGAAGTTCGTGACCGCCCCATACGCGTTTGCATTCAAATCCCAGGCCACCCATTGGACGATGTTGGTGGCCGCCAGGTCCACCTTATATTTCGGCGGATCGGCCAGTAGGGCCTGGGCCGAGGCGACGCTATTATTAAGACCACCGCTGCCCCCAAGGTTGGCGGCCGCGCTCTGGACCGTCCGGGTGTCAAAGCCCGGCAGGGTCAGACTGCCCAGGGGCAGACTGTTGCTGGCCGCCATGTGGGCATAATTGGCGACCCAGGCCCAGGTATTGGTCGTCCGGGCGCCCAGGTTGTCGGTGAACACCAGGGTGTTGGTATGCATGCTGTTCCAGGCCAATAGGTTAGGGATGGTATAACTGACAGTGGCGCCGGCGAACAGGTTCACCACCGCCGTGGGATTCTTCGCCTCCGTGATCGATCCAACGATGCTCAGGGCGCTCGCCGAGACCTGGGCGCCATCCATCCACAAGAGTATGGAGTTGGTATTTACGGTCGTATCCCGATTCAGGATCGCAGCGGAAACAGTCGGGTAAACCGCGGTGACTTTCTCGCCCGGCGCGGGGGTCAGGTGGGCCACGGTCGCCCCCAGAGCGCCGGCGACGGGGGCGGAGGCGTTGAAATTGTCATACGTCACATCCGCGCCATTGACGGAAGGCGAAGCGGCATCGTAAGCCAGCAACCCCATCGGGCCGCCAGAGTAGGTGACATCGAAGGCGATGGCGCCCGCAACCGGATTGTTCAAGTCAGTGGTATTGAACACCTGCGCCAGGAAATTGCTGCCGTCGTGGCTGGTGGCAAGGAACCGGTAGCGCTGGGTAGGATCCAAAACCACGGTGCCCGTCAGGGCCACCGGGGTCGGCACCTCGCCATCGGTGCGGCTAATTCGGATCTCGTTGCCACCCACAGGCTCAAAAGTCGCCACATATCCGGAAGTGGTTCCCGGGCCGGGGGATTGTATGAACCAGACCGGGCCAAAAGCCTGATCAATGCCATTGTTCCAGGAAATGATATCGATAGCGACGGAAAACCGACGCGCATAGGCGACATCCGTTCGAAAAACCAACGACCGGGAGGGCCCGAAACCGTATTGGGTATCGTAGGGCGCATCCGGGGGAAGCTGAGCGCGAAATGCGCGCCCGCCCGCGCCGTCCGAGGGAAAAGTGTAAGTGCCGCCAAGGCCCGGCACGCCGACGGCTGACCCAATCGTGCCCACGTCGTAAGACGCCCAATTCGAGGAGAGGGCGCCCGAGTTGAAGTCATCCGACTGCGCCCGAACGCCTGCGCCCAAGCCGAGGGAACCTGCGGCGGCCAACCAGAGCATCAGGTTTCTAAACGTAGTTTCTGCCGTGGGGCGGTGTAGATTAGAATTCATTGCGTTAGAGGGTTGTGGTGATTTATGTGGGACTAGCTTATCACGACGATAACAACGCCGTCAAGCAGGTCAAAGCGGTCAGGAACGATTCTGTCGGAGGCAAAAACCGGGGCCAAAGATCCAGGTCTCCAGGCCCTAACTCGCTAGCACGCCTGTGGCGAGCGGGAGGTTATTGGACGGGCACTTTTTCGGGAATAGCCTTAAAGAAACGGCCGAGATCGCGGTCGGTTTTCGCCACGGCCGGCTTGGTTACAAGCCAGTCGTTGAGTTGGGAAATCTTAATCGTGTTGGATTCCCGCCAACGCCAGGTTTCAACATGACCATCGGCAAAACTGAGGACGCACCCATGGTTGTGCCGAGTGGCCGGGAAGCTGATCCAGGTCCAAAGCGGGGAGTTGAACAGGGTGAGGTTGTCCGGCGCGTTGATCCCGAAAGCGCTCTGTTGGATGCTTTTCTCGTTCTCATCGATGAAAACCGCGGCGAGACTCGGGCCCGGACGCTGAATTTGGCTTTGACGATGCCAGCAGAGCGGGTAGCCGGGGTCATCGGAGAGGTTCCGAAAGTTCATGTACATGCTCATCGAGACACTGCGGGTTCGGGGGACAACCCCCTGGTCCCGCACGGTTGATTTGTCGGCCGGACACCGGTAAATGCCAGGAGACTGGAGGTAGCGATAGAGGACGCCGCGCTGAAGATTGGTGAGGGAAACGTCACTCCAAGCGTTGCCCTGCACCCAAGAAGACGGGTCGGCGCTCCAGGCATCGCGGCTGCTCAGATCCCCGGGATTGAGAGCGGTATTCCCTGGCAGGCCATCTTTGTTGTCATCGACATACATGTGCCAACAGGTCTGGAGTTGTTTGAAGTTCCCGCAGCAGGCCATTTCCTGCGCCTTGACTTTGGCTTTGCCCAGCACCGGGAGCAGCATGGAAGCCAGAATAGCGATGATGGCGATCACCACCAACAATTCGATGAGGGTGAAGCCCGGGCCGTGTTGGGAACGTCGCCACGCTTCCATTCGGGCGACCAGGCCGGCGGCAGGGCGCCGCCACCAACCGCTAGGGTGGAAACAGCCCGTCGCTCCCCGCATGGTTTTCACTCGCATTTCCTGACCGATGCCGGAGCGAAGCCGTAGGTATTCCTCCTCGCGGCTTCCACACCGGGCTAAGGGGCGGGGTTTTCGTTGATGAACTTGAGGGCTTCGTTCACCAGGATCTCCCCCGTGCCCTCGCCGAGGCTGGTGCGGCTGATGTAGGCATAGCGTTCGAAGCTGTCATAATCTTCCTTGGCGAGGATGTAACCAAAGGCATCGTTGGTGAGGCCAAAGAGCAAATGGTGCCGGCCCTTCATCTTGCGTTTGAGATAGTAGCCGATGTTCGGCAGGGCCTCGCCGGGAATCGTCAAGATTTGCGCATCGCCCAAGTTTATCAGATTGAGCTGGGTGGTCACACTGTCGGCTCCGCCTGCGGGCGCGCCCGGCAACTGCTTGAGGAGCGCCCGCATGAGCGGGGAATCGACGGGGAGAGTCAGCGCCCGGGCGGCGCAAGACAATTTGGGCGAGTTCTGAAGGGGAGCGTCGCGGACGATCCGCAGAGCCTCGTCAGCGAGGAGATTGCCGATGCGCTGGCATTCGAGCCAGGTCCGCGCCTCGCGGCCCTCGGGCAAGCGGTTGTCGGCCGTAACCATGCCGCCCTGGGCGCTGTTCATGAAAATGCCGACGCCGCCCCCGCTGGCGGCCAGGCGCTCGTAAAGCGGGCCGACCAGGTCGGGACTGCAGATGCCCGCGTCGGGGCCGATGACCTCGGGGTGGATGGCGTAATTGACCAGCGTGATTAATGGCTGGCCCGAGGCGTCCACGGCCTGGATGACGCTGCAACGCGGGTCGTATAATTTTTCCGCGTAATAGTTGTAAGCGATCTTGCCTTTGGCCTCGGCGGTGGCGATTTTCAATCTCGCGGGCTGGAGTTTTGCGACGGCCTCATGGATCGCTTCCACCATCCGCTGGCAAACCAGGGCTACGTACTGTTCATTCAAGGCGGTCTTCCCCTGCGCATCCGGGAAACCGTAACAATCGGGCGCGCTGTGGGTGTGGGTGGCGCCGATCAGAATGTTCTGGGCAGGAATCCCTTGAACGGCCGCCCGGACTCGGTTGCCGAGCGCCGCGGGGAACCCGAGGAAATCCGCGCTAACAATCGCCACGCGCGCGCCCTCCTGTTCATACACCACCGCTCGGACGGTCAACTCGCCCTCCTTGCGGGCGACGGCATGGGAGGGCCCCACGCCGCCGCTCACGGGCAGAAGCGGATCGGGTGTGACGTTGCGGACCCCAATCCCGGCCCGGAACTCCGCCAGGGCCGGAACCGCGCAGAAAAATATACCAAGCCAAAGGGCCGCTCGTCGAAGGTTCATGTTCTTACTGGTTTAGGGGATCAGAGTTCGCTTTGGGTCACCTTGAATTTGGCCTGGTATTTGCCCAGGATTTTCACGGTAATCTCAGCGCAATCACTCTCGCGATCCGCGTCGATATCCAAGGGAGCGGCCTGCTTCACATCCAACGGCTTGAGCGCCGCTTTGAGCAGCGGCGCCTTGTCCTTGCCGAAAACCAACAGCTCCAGTCCGCACGAACTGGTTCGCTGCACGCCCAAAACGCATTGAGGCAAGGTGTAGGTTTCGCCTCCGCGCTGAATCGTGGCCAGGCGCAGCTTGTCTTTGGCGACCGCCGCGCCATCGGTCATGGGCGCCAGGCGAAGCAGCCACAATTGTCCGACGGGGATGATTTTGTCGCCCGCTTTGGCAAGGGTTTCCGGGGTCAGCGTAGTCTCCGGCAGAAGCAGGCCGCCGAATTCGCCGTCCTTCATCGCGACCGGCTGCTTGAGGTCCACGCTACTGGGGATCGGCGTCTCTTGCAGTTGTTTCAAATCGGCGCCGACGATGGCCGCGTATTTGAGGGCTTCTTCGCGAGAGACCCGCTCCTGGGCGAGGCCCAGTTGGAGCGTGGTAAGTAGGGTGAGCGCAATAATCGTATGTTTCATTTTTTGAATCGTTATTAAACCAGTTCACCATACGTAACGCCGCCGAAGGGACCTGGATTACAAAAGAATACGCCTTTTTTCGATCCGCGCCGCCGGGGTCCGCTCGCAGGATTGGAACCGATTCGCAAATGGTCCCGCGATGAACCGCCGTCGAGGGCTACCCGAAAACTGAAACGGGGCGCGCTCACGGCGGCGTTGGGCCGGGACCGGAAGCAGAGGGGCTTTGTCCTTGGCATGATGATTCGCCCGCGGGCGGTCAGCGGAGGAACTACCTCGTTGGTTTCGAGCTCGGCTTGACCTTAAGGACATCCAGAGTCAAATCGCCGGGCTTTGGTTTGATCGCCTCGAATGCCCGCCGTTGTTCGGGGGTAAGCTCCCGCTCGACGTCGGCGACCAGGCGCCAAATGACGTTGGTGCTCCGCGCGATGGTTTGGAGCCGAATGTCCTCCAACTCTCGCACGGCCTGGTCCAGGTGGGCTTGGATGCGGGTGTCCTGATCGGTGGTAGGTTTGACGATCCGGTCGAACTCGCGGGCTACATGCTCGTTCCAATGTTCGAGGTTATTGCGCCGCGCCATTTCGTTTAGCGCCAGCCGATGACCCATTAGGAGCCCGGCCAATCCGCCGGTGAGGGCAATAGCCAGGAGACAGGAGACGATCTTCCAATGCCGAAACCGCTTCATAACTTCCAAACGAGTTGAGAAACGGTGTTCTCAATGCCCGGCTTGAGCACCGGCGCACCGTGGAGATTCGGCAACTCCAAGGCGGCGCAAATCACCAGCACCCCGACTAGAGCGGCCAGCCAGCGTATCGCCAAGCGCTCCCAAATGGCTTCAAGGCCAGCGTCCGTCGCGGGCAGCCCGCGCGCCAGCACCCGGGCGGCAAAACCCAGCGGAACGGTTTCGGAACGCGCCGGCGCCAGGCGCGCCCGCGCCGCGCACAACTGCCATCTTCGCTCAAGCTCTTTCATACAAATGTCTTTCTCGAAACATTGCCGCCAGTTTTCGCAGCTTCCGCCGCGCGCGGAACGCGCGCACCTTGACCAAAGGGCTGCTCCAACCGGTCAATTGACTGATTTCCCGCACCGACTTTTGCTCCAAGTCCAGCCAGGTAATGACCAGGCGGTCTTCCGGTTTGAGCTGGGAGAGGAGCAGGTCGACGATCTCGCGCGCCGAGGCGGCGTCGGTGTCGGGCGGCGTTGATTCGTCGGCGACCATGAACTCCAGCCACGCCGCTTGGTCCTCGGGGAGATCTCCCCAACGCAGTTCGGGGCGCCGGCGCTCCGCGCGCAGGGCGTCGAGACAAGTGCGCACGGCCAGGCGCGACACCCAATGTTCGAAAGGCACGGATTGGCGCGGCTCGTAGTCCTGCAGCCGGGAAAACAGCTTCGCGAAGATTTCCTGCGCCAAGTCCTGTTCGGTGGTCCGCTGAGGCAGATGACCGCGCGCAATGCGGATCACCTGGGGGTAGAGCCGCTCGACCAACGCGCGCGCCGCCTCGTCGTCGTGCTGCAGCACCGACGCGAGGCACCCCGCCAAATCGAACTCGCCTTCCGCCATGAATCATGAATCGCTCATCTACCTATGCCTTAACGCCGCGAACCACTTCCGGGTTACAGGGTGTTATCCAGAGCGCATTCTAATTCCCAGCGATGCGGACATCAAGGAGGGCTTGAGGCGGGCGGCGGAAGCGATGAGTTTGTTCCACCGCCTGCGAGCCATGGGCGCGCAGGGCATTCTCCCGTCACCGCCGGCGACCAAAGCCGGGCCTGATTCCTCAGCGCGGCCCATTTCAAAGGACTCATCGTCACTCGCCAAACCAGGCGATAGCGGCGAACGACCGCCGCGGGCGCCCGGCTCTTACCAGGCCAGCGACTCGAGATAGCGCAGGCTGCGCGGGATCTGCTCGGTGGACGTCGGTGATTCGTCCTCAATGAAGAAGTGCTTCACGCCAACCCGTTGGGCCTCGCGCAGGACGGTCGGAATGTCGATTTGGCCCGAACCGATCGTCACGTCATTGCGGACATCTTCGCTGCCAGTAAGCAAACCCGTCTTGGTCCCCTTGCGCATGTCTTTGACATGCATTAACGCCCAACGATTTGAGTACTTGTGGAGCAGATTCACTGGGTCCTGACCCGGATGCGCGATCCAGAAGATGTCCATCTCGAAACTCACCGAGTCCGGATCCGTTTCCGCCACCAGCAGATCGAACAGCGTACCGTCCCCATGAGGAACAAACTCAAATCCGTGGTTGTGGTAGAAGAAGCGGATTCCTTCTTTGGCCAATGCCTGGCCGGCCCGATTGAACACGGCGGCAGCTTGCTTGACATTGGCCTCAGTCAGCGCGCCCTCGTGGGGAATTCCCGCCGTGCCGATATAGCGCGCCCCAAGCGCCTTGGCCCGTTCGATGACCTTATCAATATGCTCCGCGAACATTCCATAATCCTCGATGGCCGAGACCGGTTTCAGGCCGAATCGGTCGAGCGTGGCACGAAACTGGCCCTCCGGCAGGCCGTAAGTTCCCGCCAACTCCACCTCGCGGAATCCAAAATTGCGCGCGAATTGCAGACCCAGTCCAACATTCAGGCTGAGGATATCCCGCAAACTGTAGAGTTGCAGGCCGACCGGCCCGTGGAAACTGGAACTGGTCCCGGTTCCGCGCGCGCCCGGCCGGGTGCCGTTGTTGAGCCAAACATCCACCCGCGGCGCGTCCCAGTTGTACGGTTTATTGAGTATGTCCAGGTCGCCATCGCCATCGAGGTCGGCCAATTGTCCCTCATGCCAACCGTGCCCGACAATGAGTTCGGTCTTGTTGAAGCGCCCCTGGCCGTCGCCGTAAAAGACCCAAGCCGCGGCCTCGGGGTGATCCCGCAAGGGCTGATTCTCGCTCCACTTGGCCATCTCCGCGGCGAAAATATCGAGATGGCCGTCACGGTTAATGTCCCCGAGTTGGAGGGTGTGACCATGGATCACCGGGCGATCGATTAAATCGTGGCCAACCCAGGCCTTGGCGTCCTCCGGATCGCCCGCGCATTCGTACCAACGCAAAGGACCCACGCCATCGCCGGGGGAAATGACAATCTGAGCGACTTTGGAGGGCTTGAAGTAACCGGCATAGATGAGTCCGCCTTCGTTGGCGATCTTGATCGGCTTGAAGGTCTTGCCGCCCGTGTGTTTGTACCAGGTGTTGTATGCCAGGAGGTCCACCTTTCCATCCCCATCCACATCGAAAGCCGAGATGCCTTCGGTGTAAGGGGTCGATCCTGAAGCGGCGCCGGTGGTGATCACGGTGAGCGGCCACGATTCGGCGGCGCGGGGTTGCTCGGGGATTTCGGCCAGAAACAGCGTGTTGGCGCCCTGATTCCAGAAAGCGAGCTGAGGTTTGCCCGTGCCGAGGAAATCGCCAAAGACCTGATCGTGGTGTTGAGTCTTGCCGCCTCGCTTGATCACATGCCGTTTCCAGGGAACCTTCGGATCAAAATTCGGCGCGGGGTTTTCCCACCACCACACTTCACTGCTCTGATAATCGCCTCCGAAGACAACATCGAGGTGGCCGTCGCCATCGATGTCATAAACCGCGCCGCCCGCTTCGATGGGAAGGTAGTCCTGCTCGATCACGTAAGGGTCCCAACCGGTCGCCGTCCGCCGGTACCACACCAGGGCGGGCGCCTTCTGTCGGAAACTGAGGATGAAATCGTTCATGCCGTCGCCGTCAAAATCCGCCACCAGGGCGCCGGTTTGTTGGGTCGAACCGCCCGGCGGCGTCGGTATTTCGCCGCGCTTGCTGGAAAGATGCTGCCACCCCGGGTCCACTCCAGCCCAGACCGGAATGGTGGCGATGATGGCCTGGACAAGCAGCGCAAGGCATTTCCAGCGCCGAACGCGAGCTCGGTTCAAAAGCGGAAACGGTCTCATAACTTCATCTGGTCGGTCCAACAGCGGGTAACATAAGGGCCAATCGCACCCCGTCCAGAATTAAAGGGCCAATCGCGCCCGGTTTACCTTCCGTAATTACTTCCCGGGATTACTTCGCCTTGCGTTCGCTCGCGGGCGCGCTAGCCTGAGGATTAATGAGCGGTTCATCTTCTCCAAGGGCGATTCTGGTTTGGGTTAGTCTCTCGGCCCTCTCGGCCTTCGCGGACTCCTCGGCGACCGACACGCGGTTTCAATTGCGCCTGCCCCGGAGCGCGGCCTTTCAGGTGGAAACCCCAACCGCGGCCGAAAGAACGACGGCGGAGGCACCTTGGGTCAGAGCCTGGCCCGAAGACGGGTCCACCAACTGGGTGGAATTCGGCAGCCGGCTCGCGCTGCAACTCGAAGCCGCGGGAGACCTGCAAGGATTGATAGCCGGACATGGCCTTCAACTCTCCCGCTCCGTCAGGTCCAACCTCTTTATTTTGCAAGCCGCTGGCGCTCGGAGCGCCCTGCGCGAGGCGAGCCGGCTGGCGGCGCTTCCAGGCGTAACCGTCAGCTACCCCGTCATGCGCCGCCCGGGAAGACTCCTGGGTCCTTACGCTCGGCGCAGCAACGATCCTTTCTTCGGACCATTCTTTTACGGCAGCGGTCAGAAAATCGATGCCCAATGGTACCTGGAAAACAAGGATGCGAACGGCGCGCGTCTGGGGCCGGACCTGAACATCCTGGCCGCCTGGCCTTACGGCGCCGGCCAGGGGGTGACCGTCGCGGTGGCGGATTGCGGCGTCGACCTGGGCCATCCAGAGCTGATTTCCCAGCTCGCGGGAGCGCCGCATTATAACTTCGCCTCTCCGACCAACACCGCCGGTCCCGCCGGCGGTGGTTACTTCGATCCCAACAAGGAATTCTGGACCCACGGCACCTCGGTCGCGGGCTTGATTGCCGCGGAGGCCAATAACGGGATCGGCATGGCCGGCGCCGCCCCGCTGGCGCGGCTCGCCAGTTGGGTCATCTTCGACACCAACCTCAACCTGGTCTCCGACGAAATGGTCATGGATATGTACCAATACGCCTCCAACACCGTCGCCATCCAAAACCATAGCTGGGGCAGCGGCGACAGCCGATTGACCCAGGATGGCCCGACCCCGCTGGAGCAAACCGGCATCGACGCCGCAGTAACGCTGGGGCGCAACGGTCTGGGAACGGTCATGGTCCGCGCCGCCGGCAACGGCCGTTCGCTCTACCTCAGCGCCGAGGATGACGGCTATCCCAATGACCCGCGGGTCGTTACGGTCGCGGCCATCGCAAACAACGGCCGGGCGACGGATTACAGCGAACCCGGCGCCTGCATCCTTGTGGGCGCGCCCGGCGGCGAAGGCAATGGCGTTAACGGCAAACAAGGCCTGCTCACCTTGGACTTGGCCGGCAACGACCGCGGCGTCAACTCCGGCATCATCTATTTCGGGGATCTGGCCGATTACCGGTGGGGCGTCCAGGGCTTTTCGGGCACCTCGGCCTCGGCGCCCCTCGTTTCGGGCATCGCCGCCCTCCTCCTTTCGGTCAACCCCAACCTCGGCTACCGCGATGTGCAGCAGATCCTTGCCCTCTCCTCCCGCCATTGGGACTTGGCCGACCCCGACATCGTCACCAACGGCGCCGGCTTCCTGGTCAGCCACAACCTCGGCTTTGGCGTTCCCGACGCCGGTCAGGCCGCCTGGATGGCCTCCTTTTGGTCCAATCGCCCGCCGCTCACGGTGCTTACCCTGAGCGATAACCACGCGCTGCCCATCCCCGATGCGGGCTTGCGCGTGGAGGTTTCCGGGCCCGATGCGCCCGCCAACCTCGCCTCGATCCTGTGCGAGCCCAGCCTCGGTCAGCATCCCGACTCGCCCACCGCCGCGTTGCCACTGGTGGACGCGGGCCTGGCGACCAACTCGATTGCGCTCAATTTAACCAACAAGGGCGCCCTCATCGCGCGCGGCACTAATACATTTGATGAGAAAATTACTTTTGCGGCCCAGGCGGGGGCCGCCTTCGTCGTCATCTATAACTTTGCCGGCGACGATACCCTGGTCGGAATGGCCGGCACCGATTACTCCCCGCTCCCGGCTGTCTTCGTCGGCAACCACGACGGCGAAGCCCTCAAGGCGGTCTTCCGTACCAATTCCCTGGCCCTGGCCCGGCTGCGACTCCAGAGCGCCGACCGCGTTTTTCACGTCGCTTCCAACCTCTTGTGCGAGCACGTCGGCGTTCGCCTGCAAGTTAATCACCCCGCGCGGGGTCAATTGCGCGTCACCCTCCTCTCGCCCATGGGCACCCGCAGCGTCTTGCAGCATATCAACGCGGACACCAATTCCGGCCCCTCGGATTGGACCTATTGGTCCACGCACCACTTTTTCGAAAGCAGCGCCGGAGACTGGACGGTCTCAGTTTCCGATGAGATCCCCGGCGCCACCGGCGCCGTGCTCAACGCCAGCCTCATCCTCCGCGGAACCCCGATCGTCGATACCGACCACGACGGCTTGGACGATGCGTGGGAAATGGCCCATTTCGTGTCGCTGGCATGGTCCGCCAAGGACGATCCGGGCGGCAACGGCTACTCCAACGCGCGCTGCCAGGTCATGGGGGCGCCGCCGACCGCGTCATTCCCTCCGTTTGAGCTGGACCTGGGCACCTGGCAGATCTGGACCTTCCTCCACCGTCGCCTAAGTTGGCCGGGCGTCGCCACGCGCAATTATGAAATCTGGGGGGGAACCAATGTTTCGACTTTGACCTTGATCACCAACGTCGCGGGCCAATTCCCCGAAACCGAGTGGTTTACCTCCAGTAACATGCCGCCCCGCCAGTTCTTCCAGGTCCGCGCTATACCCAGCTCCCCTTGACCGGGCGACTCCGCCCATCGCAAGATCTGACGGCGTCTCCGTAAGGTAGCGCAGGAAGTTGCGGCCAGGCCGCGCCGGGACGCTCCACGCCCAGGCTGGCGGGAAATCCGGACGCTCATTTTCTAATCCGCCCCGCCCGGAACGAGTTCCGTCCGGCTTGGTCAAACTTAGGAATTGAACATTGCCAAGCATGGTTGGTCTGGTTATAGAGTGAAGCGTTCGAGCTGGTTCAACTGTAACGAAGTCATGGTGGGTAACTCTGAACTCAAGGTCCGATCCGGGCGCGTAGCCTGCGTGTTTCACACTGCCGCCGCGGTGCTTCTGTTGTTGGTCCTCTGGGTTCCGGCCTCAGCGCAAGCGGCCTTGCAGTTCGATGTCTTCCTGGGCTATGACGGGATCGTCCCGGAAGCAAGCTGGTTTCCGGTGGTGTGCGAGGCCAAGAATGATGGAGCGCCCTTCAAGGGCACGATTGAGGTGACCATTGGAAGCAGTTTCAACGACGAGCAAACGCGGCTCCTTCCCGTGGAGCTGCCCACAGGGACGCTCAAGCGGTTCGTCATCCCGGTATTCTCCACCGCGCGCAGTTACAGCAGTTGGACCGTGCGCCTGCTCGACGACCGGCGCCATGTCCGGGCCGAACAAGTGGGCCTCCGCCCAAACAAGCAGATCGCCTCCGACGTGCCGTTATTGGGTTCCTTGGCGCGAACCGTCGCCGGCACACCCGTCATCCGGCAAGTCCCAACCCAGAATTACCAGCCAGAATCGCTGCAACCGGTCGCGGCCCGGCTCCAGACCCAGCTCCTTCCGGACAACCCGCTAGTCCTCGAGGGCATGCGCTCGATTTACCTCAGCTCGGAGCGGATCTCCCAGCTTCGGATTGCGCAGGTTGAAGCCTTGCTCGGCTGGCTCAACGCGGGAGGCCACCTCATCCTCGGCGTCGATCAACTCACCGACATCAACTCCGCCTCTTGGCTCAAACCCTTGCTGCCTTGCGAACTCACGGATATCCACACCGTTCAGCGGCATCCCGAGTTCCAGGAATGGCTGCGCGCCATGGCGGCGACCTCCACGCAGGCGGAAGCGTACCGGGCCAAAACCGACCCGGCGGCGGCCCAAGCGGTCGCGGCCGCCCAAGCTGCGGCGGCCAGAGCCGCCTTTAACCGGCGGTACGGCCTGCGTCAACCAGCTCCCTCGGCGACATCGTCCAACCTCTCCGCCCCCCCCTCCACTGCGGCCAGAGTCATTATCAACCAACCGCTCGGCCTGCCCCCGCCGAGTCCCGCACCCACAATCTCCGCGCTCAATAATCCTTATGACGAACCGAGCGATTTCGCGTTCGAAGCGGCGGAGATGCAGATCGCGGGTGGAACCGTTCTCGACGGCGCCGTGCTGGCGGGCACGAAGGAATCCCCGTTGATGGTCACCGCCTCCCGCGGAAGAGGGCGCATCACCCTGCTGATGTTCAGCCCCGAGCGCGAGCCGTTCCATTCCTGGAAAAACGCGCCTTCATTCTGGGCCAAACTGATGGAAGTCCCCAGCGAATGGTATTCCGCTCAAAACCAAAACCGATTCGGCGGCGTCAGCAGCGATGCCGTGTTCGGCGCGATGCTGGACACGCGCCAGGTCCACAAGCTGCCCGTAGAATGGCTCTTACTGCTGCTCATCGTGTATTTGGTCGTCATCGGCCCGTTCGACCAGTTTTGGCTCAAGCGCATCGGCAAGCCGATGCTGACCTGGATTACTTTCCCCTGCTACGTGGTGTTTTTCTCGCTCCTCATCTATTTCATCGGCTACAAACTTCGAGCGGGCGAATCGGAATGGAATGAGCTACACCTCGTGGATGTGCTGCTCAATGGCGACCACGCCGAACTGCGAGGGCGCACCTACGCGTCGGTCTATTCGCCCAGCAACCAACGCTATGGCCTGGAAAGCCACCAGAAATACGCCACTCTCCGCGGTGAGTTCACCGGGACCACCATGGGCAGCCAATCCAGCGAACGGGCCACGGTGATGCAGAATGGCGACAGCTTCACCGCCGACATTTTCGTCCCCGTTTGGACCAGCCAACTCTTTGTCAACGACTGGTGGCAATCGGCGCCCATCCCGCTGGCCGTCACCATCACCGCGAACGCCAACGGCTGGCTGGTCGCGGTGGTCAACCAGACGGGCAAGAAACTCGCCAACGCGCAAGTCGTGATTGAGGACCGCATTATCAGCCTGGGAGATTTCCAGATAGGCGAGAACAAGTCGCTCCAAGTTGCCCGGGGCCAAGGCCGGCCGCTGGCCGAGTACCTGGGCCAATACAACGCCCCGTTTCATGGCGTGGTGGAAGGACGGCGCCAGATCTTCGGTTCGACCGAGCGCGCGCGCATCGACGATTTGCCCAACGGGTCGGTCGCCGCTTCTTTCCTGTCCCAAATGGACGCCAAAAACCTCTCCAACCAGGCCTATGGGTCCAAGTTCCTCGTGCCGCCGGGCCTGGATGTCAGCCCCGTGATTGACCATGGCGGGGCGGTGTTCTTTGCCTGGGCCGCCGACTCTTCGCCGATCAAATCCATCATCCAGTTCACGCCGAAGCGTTTTCACCAAAACACCCTGTGGCGGGTGGCCGCAGCCCTGAAATGATATGAATGAAAACATTCCCCCGGTAATCCCCATCCCGAATGCGTCGCCCGCTCCCACCCCGGCGGTGCAGACCTTTGGCTTGACCCGGATGTACGGCACCATTGCGGCGTTGTCGGGCTTGGACCTGACCGTTAACCAAGGCGATCTCTTCGGGTTCATCGGCTCCAACGGCGCCGGCAAGACCACCACCCTGCGCATCCTGGCGACGTTTCTCGCCCCCTCCGCCGGCCGGGCCCAGATTTTGGGCTACGATGTTGTGGGCGATGCCGACGCGGTGCGCCACGTTATCGGTTATATGCCGGACTTCTTCGGCGTTTACAAGGACATGGAGGTCACCGAATACCTGGATTTCTTCGGCGCGTGCTACAAAATCCCGGCGGCGCAGCGCGAAAAGACCGTGAGCGACGTGCTGGAGTTGGTGGGGCTCAGCGAAAAAAAGGGCTCGCTCATCGGGGCTTTGAGCCGGGGCATGCAGCAGCGCCTTGGCCTGGCGCGGGTGCTCATCCACGACCCCCGATTACTGCTCCTGGACGAACCGGCCAGCGGGCTGGACCCCCGGGCGCGCATCGAGATGATGGCGGTGCTCCAGGAACTCCAACGACTCGGAAAGACCATCATCATTTCCTCGCACATCCTGAGCGAACTCCAAACCCTCTGCAACCGGGTGGCGATTATCGAAAAGGGCCGCCTCATTTATAGCGGACCCGTCCAAGGAGTCCGCGACCAAATGTCGCAAGGCCGGGTCGTTTGGGTGCGGGTTGCGACCGATACCGCCCGGGCGATGGAACTGCTCAAGGCGCGGCCCGAGGTGGCCGAGGTGACGCCCGTGGACGGCGAAATCAAAGTGACGCTTGCCGCCGAAGACACCGACCACAGCATCGTGGCCGAGGTGCTGGTCCACGGCGGCGCCCGGCTATTGGAGTTGCGCGAGGACCAGATCGGATTGGAGGAAGTCTTCATGCGCGTGACCAAAGGCGAGACCCAGTAAAGGCCCGCCGCTTGAACCTGCTTCCGCTCATCGAACGAGAGTTGCGGGTCGGCGCCCGGCAAACGTTCACTTATTCGCTGCGGGTGGCGGGCGTGGGTGCCTTGCTGGCGGCCGGCTGCATCTTCTGGTTGATGACCGACTCAAGCGCGGACTTTGGCGCGAGGCTGTTTGTCGTGCTCCATTGCGCGCTGTTGGGCGCGATCTGGGTGCTGGTGCCGATGCTCACCGCGGATTGCATCAGCCGCGAGCGACGCGAGGGGACGCTCGCCCTGCTCTTCCTCACGCCGCTCCGGCCGGCCAACATCGTGGTGGCCAAGGCTATGGCCCAAGGCTTGCGCGCCTTCACCCTCTGGCTGGCGGCCCTTCCGGCTCTGGCCATTCCGTTTGTCGCGGGCGGGGTCGGATGGAAGGAGGCGTTCCTCTCCACCGTGGTCAGCTTTAGCTCGCTCTGGTTGGCCATGGCCGCCGGCCTCGTTGCCTCGGCCCGCTGCCGCAATGCCACGCGGTCCCTGGCTGCCGCCGGCATCCTGAGCATCCTTTTCGTCCTTGTCTTCCCATTGGCCATGGCCTGCATCCTCGTGGCGACCTTCGAATTATCCAGGGCGGCTTCGTCCTGGACGAGCCTGACCCTCCAGGTATGGAACGGCCTAAATGGCGAGGGCTCCATTATCGACCTGGGCTTTTGGCTGGCCACGGATTGGGATGGATTTTGGGCGACAAAACTCATCGGACCGGGTTGGGGGCGCTGGAGTTGGGTGGTGGTGGGTTTCGGGATCGTTGGCGCATCCTCGCTCTTCATGGCGGCATGGCTCATCGTCCGGGTCACCGCCCGGACGGTCGAGCGGGTTTGGCGCGAGGAGCCGCCGTCGGCTCGAGTCCTTTGGCTCCAGCGCAAGTTCACCACGCCTATTTTTTGCGAGCGCTTCTTCCGTCGCTGGATGCGATGGGAACTGCAGCGCAACCCCTTGGGCTGGCTCGAACGGCGAAGCTGGAGCGCGCGCCTGGTCATGTGGGGCTGGACCGCGGTCGTGATCTGCGTCTATTCGTCGCTCTTCGCCAATGTCGGGCTGTATGAGCGGTCGTTTTACGGGGTCCAAATCTTTCAGGCCGGCCTGTTGGTAATCAGCATCGCGGCGAGCGCCACCGGGAGCTTTCGCCGAGAGCGCGAGAATGGCGTCTTGGAACTCCTTCTGGTGGCTCCATTGACTGAACGCCAGATCATCGGCGGCCGCCTGCGCGGCTTATGGGGGAAGTTCCTCCTCCCGGAAACTTTGCTGGTCGCCATGTGGTTCTGCTGCCTGACGATGTTGCCGGGCTATACCGAGCCGACTGAATTCGGAATCCTGGTGTTTTTCGTGGGGACCTTCGCCACCCTCCCGGTCATCGGATTGTACTACTCCCTGGCCCGCAAGAGCTTTATCTCCGCCTTCTTGTGGACGCTCCTGGCCGGCATCGCGCTCCCTTGGTTTATGGCGCGCCTGGCAAACACGGACGACTTGTCCGGCCGGTTCTTTCAGGTCCTGGGCCTTGATGCCGCGCGCACCGACTTCAGCCTCCAGTTCTTCCAAGCGGCTCTCGCCGTGGTTTTCTTCCTGCTCATGCGCCACCACCTCCAGCACCGCAAGTTTGCGGTTTAGTCGGCCGCCGATCCGAACTTTGCATCCATGAGTTTCCTACCCATCGTCGCCCGGGAACTACGGGTCAGCGCGCGCAAGACGGGGCTCTTCTGGCTGCGGGTGAGCGCCGCCCTGGCGGCTATCCTCCTGGGTAGTTGGGCTTTCCTGATCAACCAAAACGCCACCCGAAAGGATTTGGCGCTGGCGATGTTCGGCGTAATGACTGGCAGCACGGCCCTCTACTGCCTGCTCAGCGGGGTTTGGTTCACCGCGGACTCCCTGAGCCAGGAGAAACGGGAAGGGACGCTGGGCCTGTTGTTCCTGACGGATCTGCGCGGCTACGATGTGGTGATCGGAAAAATGGCGGCGACCTCGTTGGGAGCGCTCTACGGAGTTCTGGCGGTCGTGCCGATGCTGGCGGTGCCCTTGTTGATCGGCGGCGTGGCCCCCGGCGAATTCGGCCGCATGGCGCTGGTCATTCTCAACACGCTTTTTTTCTCGCTGACATTAGGCATGTGCGTCTCGGCGATGAGCCGGTCCGGACGCTGGGCGACGATGACAACGTTCTTGTTGATCGTGTCGTTCTCCGCCTTGTCGCCTTTGGCTTCGGGCCTGTTGTCGGTGATCGGCAAGTGGCCCCGCGCGCAACTGCTGCTCCTGCTGCCAAGCCCGGGTTACACCTTTGCCGCGACCTTCGACTCGACCTTCAAGGTAAACCGCGATCCCTTCTGGTGGTCGCTGGAAACGGTCCATGGCCTGGGCTGGTGCTTCCTCGTGATCGCCAGCCTGGTCGCTCCCAGGGCCTGGCAGGACCGCCCCGCGGGAAGTCGAATCTGGCGCCACCTCAACCAGTGGCCGCTGCTCGGTCCCGGCGACGACGAGGAACGGCGGGGGTTTCGGCGCCGGTTGCTCGACCGTAACGCCTTCTTTTGGCTGGCGGCCCGCGCGCGCCAACGACCGGCTTATGTTTGGGCGGCGCTTGGGCTGCTCGCGCTGGGATGGTTTTGGGGCCTGCTTCGGCTCCGCCAGGAGTGGCTCAACGCCGCCGTTTATATCCTAACGGCCTTGACTCTGAATGGGATCATAAAAACTTGGGTCGCCTCGGAGTCATCGCGCCAACTCGCCGAAGATCGCCAGGCGGGCACCCTCGAACTCCTCCTCTCCACGGCCCTCAGCGTCGAGGATATCCTCCGCGGACAGTGGCTGGCCCTGGCGCGTCAGTTCCTGGCGCCCGTCCTGCTCATATTGGGAATCTTCTTCGTTTTCCTGCTCGGCACCCTGCGCGATCCCGGAGCGGACGACGAACGCCTCTTCTTCATTTGGTTGTATTCGATGGGGATGCTCATGCTGGTCGGCGACTTGGTCGCGATGTATTGGCTGGGCATGTGGCGCGGGCTGACGGCCAAAGATCCTCACCGCGCCTTCCTCGGCAACCTGGTTCGCATCCTGCTCCTCCCCTGGATCGGGATAGGGGCGGCCGCCTTGTTCATCGCGACGGCTGCGGCAATGGTCGGCTACGAGCCAGGGAATTATACTTTCATCAATCTCTGGGTTCTGTTTGGGCTCGCGGCTGATGTCGGTTTCGCCGCCTGGGCGCGCCATCAACTCCAAACGAAATTCCGATCGGCCGCGACGATGAGATTCAACCCGACGACCGATTCCAAACGCATGAGGTCATGACGTTCCTCCCCATGGTCCACCGTGAGCTGCGCGAGGCGTCGCGGCGCAAGGGGACTTTTCGCCTCCGTTGGTGGGTGGCAATCCTGGCGATGGCCGTGAGTTTCTTCTCGCTGCTCTACGCCCAGATAGCGCGGATCGGCGGGAGCGCGGGCAACCCCGCCTTCGGCCTGTTCACCGGCTACGTTTTCGGGATCGCCTTATTGGCCGGCATCTTTCTGACCGCTGACTGTATCAGCGAGGAGAAACGCGATGGCACCCTCGGCCTGCTTTTTCTCACCGATCTCAGGGGCTACGATGTAGTTCTGGGAAAATTCACGGCGCGGTCGCTGAATGCCTTCTACGGGCTGCTGGCTCTCCTGCCGCTGGCCGGCGTGCCGGTGCTGCTGGGTGGCGTAACCGGCGGCGAGTTCTGGCGCATGGCGCTGGCGCTGGTCAATGCTTTGTTCTTTTCGCTCTCGGCCGGCCTCTTCGTCTCCTGCCTGGCCCGCGATGCGCATCGCGCCATGGGCGGGGCCTTGGTTTTGATCCTGTTGTTTGGGGGGGGCTTGCCCGCCCTGGCAGAGCTGAGCTTGCGTTTGCGGTTCCTTGGTCGCTGGACGCCCCTGGCCTGGATAAGCCCCTTCTACCCCTACGCTTACGCCATTGAGCCGCTCTACTTGTTCCATCGGGGCACGTACTGGTGGAGCCTCGCCGCCTCGCAATTCCAGGCGTGGTTGTTCCTGGGTTTGGGCGCCCTCCTGCTCCCGCAAACCTGGCAGGAAAGAGGCAGCGGTTTGACCCGATCGGCCTCAGCCTGGTGGGAACGCTGGGTCCGATGGGGCTTGAGCGCGCCCGAGGAGCGCGCCCGGCGTCGCGCCGCGCAGATGGATATCAATCCGGTGCTGTGGCTGGCGGGCTGCAATCGCGCGGTCAGCCGCTCGCTCAGTATCGTCGTTGGCGCCTGGGCCTTGATCGCCCTGGGCGTATCCCTGTTTCCGGCAGCCAACGATACAGGAATGAAGGTCCTGCTCCCCACCGGCATAGCCTTCTCCTTTGTGATCAAATCCTTGATGGCCGTGCAGAGCTGCCGCTTTTTCGCCGAAGCCCGCCGCGATGGAATGCTCGAGACCCTCCTCCACACTCCCTTGACCAGCCTGGACATCATCCGGGGCCAGGCGCAGGCCTTCCGGCAAGTCGCCACCCCTCCCGTAGCCGTGTTTCTTGGTCTGCTTTACGCTCCCGCGCTCGTCCATTTGGTCTGGGGCCTTGCCGGCGGAAATACCACGGGGCGGTCGCCGTCCGTCCTCGGCTTAGGGTTCGGCGGCGGGCTTACGCTCACCCTCCTCTTGGATTTGCTGGCCATCCAGTGGTTCGGAATGTGGCTCGCGCTCAAGCTGAAAAACCCCAGCTATGCGGCCGCTCTGACCGTGCTCTTCGTCGTGATTCTCCCTTCGGCGGGTTGCGCGGTCTGCTGCGTGGCTACCTTGTTGAGCGACCTCGTCTTTTTCCTCGTAGGCTATGTGCAATTGCAGAATGACCTGCGCCAAATGGTCGCCCGCCAATACGAAGTCGTAGCGGGGAACCCCCTCCCAACTTCAACTCCGCGGCGAGGCCAATAGTCCAAGCGGGAGGCGTTATCCCGCCATTTCCAGCGCTGCTTTTGCGTTCGCGGGCCTCGAAGCCATCGTCCGACGCCCGGGCCCTTTGCCTCCCTCGCCTTGCGGTCCGTTGGCGTTTGCCGGGCTCAGGCGGTTCTTGACGGACCCCTCTACAAACCACTGGAGATCCACCACCGCCGTTTGCAATTGGTTGGCCTGGTGGCGCAATTCCGCCGAAGCGCTGGCTGTTTGCTCGGCGTTGGCGGCGTTGCTCTGGGTCACCTTGTCCATTTGGCTGACCGCGAGGTTGATCTGGTGAATACCCTGGCTCTGCTGGTTGGAGGCCGAGGCGACTTCCGCCACCAGACCATCCACCTCACGGATCTTGCTCACGATTTCCTGGAGACCAGACGAAACCTGGGCGCTGATCTGCACACCCAGGGCGGTACGGGTGATGGCCCCCTCGATCTTGGCGGCCGTTTCCCTGGCGGCCTGAGCGCTGCGCTGAGCCAGGTTGCGCACCTCCTCGGCGACCACGGCGAAGCCCATGCCCGCTTCTCCGGCGCGCGCTGCTTCGACGGCGGCATTTAGGGCCAGGATATTGGTCTGGAAGGCGATATCGTCAATCGCTTTGATAATCTTGGCGATTTCCCCGCTCGCCTCCTGGATCCCCTGGATGGCAACGGTCATGCGCCGCATGTCGTCGGCTCCCCGGTCCGCCGCAGCGCGCGCCTCCTTCGACAAGGTGGTTGCCCGATCGGCGTTGGACGCGTTGGTTTGGGTCATGCTCGACATTTCCTCCAGCGAGGAACTGGTTTGCTCCAGCGACGCGGCTTGTTCGCTGGCCCCTTCGGCCAGCGATTGGCTGGCGGCGGAAATCTGGTCCGAGGCTTGCGTGACCTGCGTGGTGCCGGCGTTCACGCTGGCGACAACTGACTTGAGTTTGCCGCCTAAAGCCGTGCCGGCGACGGCGGCCCAGGCGCCCACCAGCGCGCAGGTCAAAAGGGACAAGCCGGCGACCCACTTGACCACGTCAAGAACCATTTGCTTCACAAAGATCCGGTCTTTACCGATGAACAGCATCCCGATGTTGGCCCCAGCGGCATTGGTGAGCGGCCAATAGACCGTCTGATAGGACCGGCCAAGAATCTGGTTTTGTTTCGCGAACGGCTTGCCCTGTCCCAGCACTGCGGCAAGCACTTCCGGATTGTCCATCTTGGTGCCTACGGCTCGTTTGCCGTAACGCTGGAGGGTGGTGCTCACGCGCGTCTCCCCTTGGAAGATCGTACATTCGACATCGTACCGCTGCTTCACGCCGTCGACAAAGGCGTAGTTTGAGGCAAAATCATACCCCGCCGTTACGCTTCCGATGATCTGGCCGGCCTTCTTGACCGGGTAACCGGTCCGCAGGGTGAATTTCGCCTCCATCCCCTTTTCAATGGTCGAGGTAATCTCGCCTTGTAAGGCGCGTTTCACGTTGTCCTGGGCGAGGGCGCTATCCCCCACAGTGTCCGAATGGCCCCGGGCGATGACCACCCCCTCGCGATCGGCGATTGTGATCACCGACAATCCGCGCTGGTGGAGCATGGCGCGGCTCAACTCCCGAAGGGCGGCGGCGTCCTTTTTCTCGATCCCCTGGAGGACGGCGGCGCTTTCCGCCAATCCTTGGGCGGTTTCGAGCGTCTTCTCTCGGTAGAGATCCAGATCGCGTTGGACGGACCTAAAAGTGATGCCCAGGTCCTTTTCAACCTGCCGGCTGAGCCCCCGATTGACCGTCCAGATAGTCGCCACCAGCGACGCCACCCCCAAAAGGGCGATCCCCCCCAAATTCTGAGCCACCAATCTTGTCGTAAATGTCATAAACCACTCCAAACGGTATCGGACGAAATGGGTGAGAGCTGTAGCCCGAATCCTTCACGCTACCGGTTTCGAATTTACCTTGATCGCCCGCCTGGACAGCCGATAATCCTACCATGATGTTTCGGATGGGTGCGAAAGCCCTTTATTTCCGGCGAGAGTTCAAGCGCGTCAAGCTCATGGGTTTGAGCTTCCTCATCCTGGCGGCCCTGTTCCCGGCGGCCCAGGCACAGACCAATGTGACCCAAACCAACCTGGATTACTGGGTTCAGGAATTGAAATTGAGCCTGACCGCCACGACGAATGGGCCATCGACCACCAACGGCATCATCGCTCACACGACTACCCGCGCGGTCAGATTCGACACCCAGGCCCTCCTGCAGGCGATCAACGGGAAGACGGTCATGGCCTTAAACAAAGCCCTGACTAATTTTTCGGTCGTCGCGCCCAGCCATACGGGAGCCGTGACGAATCAATATACCCTCGCTTATTTCGCCCTTGCCCCGGCCGCGTTCACCAACAGCACGGGCGCGAAAATAGTCATCCTGGGGCCGCTGGGAAGCAAGAACTCCGCCCCGATCGTGGCCGTACGGCCCAACCCAGCCGTTGCGGCTTACTACAGCATCGACGACTACCTCCGGATTTCCCCGGTCGCCTTCGACGCGCGAACCAACGAAACCGCGCTGACGGCGGGCAGGATCGACATTTCTCATGACCTGGTTTCCACTCGCGCCACCAGTATTCGGCGCTTCATCTTCAACAGCAACACGGCCACCAATACGCCGCCCACCGGCGCCTATTTCGACGTCCAGGGCTTCACCACCGAACTGGAATCCAGTCTCATTGAGAAAGGCCAAGTCATCGATGTCAGCGTGAGCCGGGGCGCGGTTTCGTCCGTGGCGGGATCCGGACAATTCGCCACCAATAGCTTCAGCGTCTTGCGCGGAACCATTGCCTTGAGCGGCGGCAAACACGAGGTCCAGTGACGGGCGAGGGACGAGGTTCCTTGAACCCAAAACTCGTCGTAAACAAGTCAAGTGTTGGGGCCTAAGCAAGTTACTCGAGCCACGGCCTGAGGCCTTGCCCGGTTAGCTTCCTCACTTAACTTCCAGGGCAATGTGGTAGCGATCCAAAGTCCGCCCCTCGGCGAAGGCCAGTTGGGCCTGCGCCTTGTGGTAATCGGCCGCGGCTTGCGTTTCCGCCTTGCGGGCCGCCGTCAGCGCCTCCTGAAACTCCAGCACAAAATAACTGGTCGTGAGCCCGTTCTCGAGCTTCTTGCGCTCCGCCGCCAGGGCGGCTTCGGCATAACTCCGGGCTCGGGCGGTCGAGCCGACCTGGCTAAAGCGGGATTGCGCGCGGTTGACCCAATCCGCCACTTGCAAGAGAACGGCCTGCTCGGCTTTTTGCAGTTGGAGCTTGGCCATTTCTCGGGAAGACTTGCTAATCCGGTAGTCGTTTCGCTCTGCGGTATGCGTCAATGGAATGCTCAGGACGACGCCATACATGTAGTCCGGGTTGCTGTCCTGGAGCGCGTTGCCCAACGCCCCGCCGAAGTCCGACTCCACGGACGATCCCCCAATCCGTCCGACCAGGTCCAGGCTGGGAAAAAGCTGGTTGTAGCGAAACTTGACCACCACGTCACTGCGCTCTACGGCCAGACGCGCGCGCGCCAAGTCTGGCCGCTCTCTAAGGGCGCGTTGAAAACTGTCGGAAAGGGGCCCTTCCGGCGGGCTTACCGCCGGAAGTTCCGCCGGTGCCAACTCGTTCTCCGCCCACTCCTGAAAGTTGTCGGAAAGGAGGCCTTTAAGGGCGTTTTGCCGCGCCACCCAGAATTCTCGGGCCGAGGTCAGCGCCGTGATCGTATTTTGCAGGAGCGTCTCGGCATGCTCCGCGTCCAACGCGGGTTGGTCTCCCACTTCCACCCGGCGCCGCGTCTCCGCCAGGAATTGCTCTTTGAGTTTCAAGGCCGCCTCCTCCACTCGCACCAGTTCTCGCGCCGCCACCAGGTCGTAGTAATTGAGCTCGACGGCGAGCATGGTTTCGAGAATCCGCAACCGCAGCGACTCCTCGCTCATCTTGAGTTCCTTGCGCCGAACCTGAAGCACCTCGCGCGGTTGGTCGATCCAGAGATCCTTCAGAACGTGCTGCTTCAACGTCACGCCGGCCTTGGCGAACGAGTTATTTGTATCCCGAAGCCCCCAAAAATACGCCGCTCCGTCGTTCAGCCTGCCGCTGAAATCAGTGATGGCCGACTTGCGTCCGCCGCCCGCATCCAAATCGTAACTCATGCCGAAGGGCAAGATCCCCGCCAAGCCCGCGCCCCCCGCATCCGTATCCATCTGGTAAGGAAAATCCCAATTGAACTTCTGAGGGGAAAAATCCCCGGGAGCATCGACAAAGGCGTGGCTCGCCCTCACGGACAGCACTGGGTCGTACGCGCCGTAGCCGCCGGCCAGGCTGAACCGCGCGATATCGGCCGATGCGCGCTCGATCCGCACGTCCAGGTTGCGTTTGAGGGCCAGGTCGAAACAATCCTGGAGTGAAAGGATATTGGTACGGACTGACGCAGGCGCCCCACCCGCAGAAAAGACAAGGGCACTGCACAGCACTAACCGCGTCCAAAATCCGGCCGTCATCGCGCCCTGATAGTGCGGGCTCGTCCCGGATTCGTCAACCAATCTAACGGTCGAGGTTCGGAACCCGCGGCGTGTCTCCGGTCTTCTTCGTCATTATTGGCGCAAGACGCTCGGCGCCCGCCCGCCCACCGCCACTACGTTGGTGGCAAGCGGAAAAGTGAATGACGTCATTTGCGACGCGAGAGCGGCGCCAAAATCCAGCATGGCCGCGTGACCGAGCGAATTCACATCCAACGGCGGGATGAGCAGGTTCACCGCCATTCCCTTGATCCCCCCTTTGAGCGATTGCCACAGATTATCTTTGGCATCCTTGGGCTTCACCGACGCTACGGTAACCTCCATCTTGGGCCGACCCGGTTTTCGCTGAAAAGTGAGCGTATTCACGCGCGCAACAATTTCATTGAGCGCGTGGAATTCGCCTTCCCGGTAGTCGATGTCGTGAAGATCGATGCTCACCGGGCTGGCGTGACCATGGGCGTTGAAGCGTAAACGCACCTCGTCCACCGTTTGAACCCCGTTGGTGGTTTTCCCTTCCACCTCAATAATCCCCTTGCCGGAGCCTTGGACATTGATGGCGGCAAGCGAGCGCTCCAGCTTGCCTCCTCCCTTGAGCTTGGCCGCGTGGCGCAAAGCCGCATTGGTCCAATCGAAAGTGTTCTGCTGGCGTCCCTGCCCCACGAACTCAAAGTGGGCGGTAACCACGAACGACTCCAACTTCACCCGCCGCGTGATTGAGACCAGCCGCAGCCGATGCTCCACTCCGGGCTCGGTGGCGACCGAGACCGGCGCCAGTGAAATGAGCGGCACGAAATACATGAAATCGGCCACGGCGTTGTCCCCGGCTCTGCCACGGCTGTCATGGAGCCGGAGGGTGGGCCCCGTCAGCAACGACGGCGCGTCCGAGCCCCCCGCCGTCGCCGTTAAGGCCAGACCCACCGCCGCCGCCAGCAAGCCGCGCGCAATGTGGAGACTCGAAGCGATGGGTCCTTTCACTCGCGACCGTCGTTGACCGGGAGCGGGGCGTTCGTCATCCGTGACCGCCTTCGAGGGCCCGGTTCGAATGATCCCCTTCAAGGGGTGCTTTCCGCGCTTGCCGCCCCGTCCACCGGCAGGTTTTGCGTCAAATACCGGGTCAACAATTCATACAAATGCCGGGTCGTGTTCTTGCCCTCGCTGATGCTGTGGGTTCGGTTGGGGTAAGCCATCATCGTGAACGGCTTGTCGTAGCGGACCAGTTCGTTGATCAATGCCTCGGTTCCCTGGAAGTGGACATTGTCGTCGCCGGTGCCATGGACGATCAACAGGTTACCTTTGAGCTGGGAGGCATAGGTGATGGGGGAACCCTTACGATAGCCCTCCGGATTGTCGGCGGGCAGGCCCATGTAGCGTTCTTGATAAATACTGTCGTAGTAACGCTGGTTGGGCACGGGCCATAGCCGTTTGATATAGGTCCGGATACTGGAGGATGGCGTTCAGGGTGGAGGACCCGCCGCCGCTCCAGCCCCATACCCCCACCCTGGAGGGGTCGAGATAGGGGCGCGCGCGAAGCAAGGCGCGAACGGCAGCCGCCTGGTCCGCGCTGTTGAGGGCGCCAATGCGGCCGTGGATGCTCTTGCGCCAGGCCCGTCCGCGAGGCGCGGGAGTCCCGCGACCGTCCACGCTCATCACGAAATAACCGCGTTGGGCCAGCATCCAATGCCAGAGCGCTGAATTACCCCGCCAGGCATCCAGCACCGTCTGCCCCCCGGGCTCGCCATACACATAAAAGAGCACCGGGTACTTTTTCGCCGGATCGAATCCGGGCGGGCTCAGGCGCCATCCATCCAGCTTGACGTTCGGCTCGATCTCGACGCGGAAGAACTCGCTGGCGGGCCGGGCCAGCGCGTCGAGCTTGGCGCGCAATTTATGATTGTCCTCGAGCGCGCGGACCACCGTATGTTCCGGCAACCGCACCAATTCGGTCACCGGAGGATTGGTGAAGCTCGACCAGGTGTGGATCGCCCAATGGGCGTCGGGCGAGATACTATAGTTATGCGTTCCAGCCTGTCCGGCCGGCGTCAGCCGCGCCGGCTTGCCTCCGCTCAGAGGGGCGCGATAGAGGTATCGCTGAGCGGCATTGCCGGGAGAGGCGGCGAAATACAGCCATCCCCCATCCTCGTCCACCGCCTCGATGGCGATCACGTCCCTCTTGCCACGGGTGACGAGGGAAACGCGCGCGCCATCCTTCGAAACCCGGTAAACCTGACGCCAGCCGCTACGTTCGCTCAACCAGAGGAATTCCGTGCCTCCCTTCAGCCAACGCGTCGCGTTGTCGTTGTCGACCCAGGCCGAGTCCGCCTCCGTCAGGACCGTGCCTGTCCACCCGGTCTTCGCATCGGCCCAGAGGACCCGATTGGTGTTCTGCAGCCGATTAAACTGCTGCACCACAAGCTCAGTGGCATTGCTGGTCCAGTCCAAACGCGCCGGATAGTGGTTTCTTGGGTCTCCTGGCAAGGCGAGCCAGACCGTAGCGCCGCCTTGCGCCGGAACCACGCCCACTCGCGCCGCCGAATTCTGTTCACCGGCCTTGGGATACGGAATGGGGAAGGGACGCGAGTAAAGGCCATCGGTGTCGTTGATCAGGAAAAAATCCCTGACCCCGGACGAATCGATCTGCCAGTAGGCGATCGACCGCCCGTCCGGGCTCCAACGGAAACCATCGCTCAGCCCGAGTTCCTCTTCATAAACCCAGTCGAACGTACCGTTGATGAGCGTGGCCGAGCCATCCGCCGTCAAAGCCGTTACTCTCAGGTCGCGGAGATCCTGAACATACAGGTTGTTTTCGCGCACATAGGCCACGCGGGAGCCATCCGGCGAAAACCTGGCGAAGCGCAGCGACGAGGGCGCGGCATCGCCCCCGAGCTTCTTCAGCTCCCGGCTTGAGACATCGATGACCCAATAATCCCCGCGATTATTGTGACGCCAGACCTTCTTGCTGTTGGTGAAAAGCAACAGGCGGGATTCGTCCTCGGAAAACTCGTAGCTTTCGATGGAAAGCAGCCCTCCAGACCCGGGCGCGGTAAAGGCGTGCGCCGGGAGAATCACTTCCTTCCGGCCCGTCGCCGGGTCGTAGCGCGCCAGATCCTGGCCCTCTCCATCGGCGGCGGATTTCTCCAGCTTGTAATAGCCGGGCTGGTGTTTGCGCCAAACAACAGCTCCATAGCTTTCCACCCGAAACTCGTCTGAGTTGAAGATGCGGTCCAGCGTCAGCAACGGACCATTGGTGGCCGGAGCCGCCAACCCGGCGGTGGAGAAGACCGCCAGCAAACAGCCCCAAGCGACCCAGCCCCGCGTCTGCCAGCGCGCCAGGCCCGCGCGGCGGCGATCCACGGCCCGGAGGATTCCAGTGTTAGACATAGGCTTGTTGTAACGAGACCGGCGCCCCTTGGGCAAGCCTGGATGCGCTTGACGCGGCAGACTTTTCCGTGACAACCCCGCCATTTCCGCGCACATTTGGTACGATAAGTAAGATGAAAACAACTCCTCCCGTTTCTCGCAGCGGCCGGTTCGCCGGCGGACCAGCCGCCGAAGTGGCGCGGTTTACCGAGTCTATATCCTTCGACTGGCGGCTTTGGCGGCAGGATATCCGTGGTTCGATCGCCCATGCTACGATGCTCCACAAGATTGGTTTGCTGTCCGCCGCCGAGCTCAAGGCCATTCGCCGCGGCCTGGAGACCATCGCCCGAGAAATTGAAGCCGGAACCTTCCGCTGGCAACCCGAACTGGAGGATGTGCATATGAACATCGAAGCCGAGTTGACGCGCCGAGTACCCGCCGGGGCCAAACTCCACACGGCGCGTTCGCGCAACGACCAGGTCGCTTTGGATCTGCGCCTCTGGCTGAGGGACGAGACGGTCGGGCTGCGAGAGGATCTCCGCTTGCTTCAACAGGCGCTGGTCGCCCTGGGAGATCGGGAGCAGACCGTCGTCATCCCCGGCTACACGCATTTGCAGCGCGCTCAGCCCGTCTATTTGGCGCACCACCTTCTGGCTTACGTCGAGATGCTCGCTCGGGATGATCAGCGCTTCGAGCAAGGGCTCGATCGGATGAACGTCTGCCCGCTGGGCAGCGGCGCATTGGCGGGCTCGACCTTGCCTCTGGACCGCAAGCTCACCGCCTCGCTCCTGGGTTTTGTCGATGCCAAAGGCGCGGCTCGCGTGAGCCAGAATTCCATGGACGCGGTGAGCGACCGCGATTTTGCCGTCGAATTCTGCGCCAGCGCCGCCCTGCTGGCAGTTCACCTTTCCCGCCTGGCCGAGGACCTGGTCCTCTGGGCCAGCGCCGAATTCCACTTCATTCGGATCGCCGACGCCTATACCACCGGCTCCTCCTTGATGCCCCAGAAGAAGAACCCCGACCTGGCCGAACTCACCCGCGGAAAGAGCGGCCGGGTCATCGGAAACCTCGTCGCCCTGCTCACCCTGCTGAAGGGCCTGCCCTTGACCTACAACCGCGACCTGCAAGAAGATAAGGAAAGGCTGTTTGACACGGTGGACACCGCGCGCGCCACCGTGCGGATCATGGCCGCGATGCTCGAACACACGACCGTGAACTGCGATGCCTGCCTGGCGGCCGCCCAGGACCCGACGCTCCTGGCAACGGACCTGGCGGATTATCTCGTCCGCAAAGGGCTGCCCTTTCGCAAGGCGCATCATGCGGTCGGCGCATTGGTCGCGCTCGCTGAGACTCAAGGGAAGCCCATCGACCGCCTCACCCTCGGCGAGATGCAATCCGTCGAAAAGGCTTTCGCTCCCGACGCCCTGAGCGCCTTCGATCTGAGATCCGCCATGGACCGTCGCAACCTGACCGGCGCCCCGGGCACCCATGAGGTGCGGAAGCAATTGACCCGGTGGAAGGCCAGACTTCGCGTCGTGCGCTAACGCGGGGGGGCGCGGCATCGCAAGCTGGGAAGGCCGATGCCGTTAGACGATTCTTTGGAGATTGACAACTTCTCCGAGGATATGGGCATTTGTATTGTATGAAGGGATTGACGAGAAGACAGCGGCAGGTTCTGGAGTTCATTCAGGACCAACAAGATTCCAAGAGTCTGGCGCCCACTTATCGCGAGATCGCGGCCCATTTCGGTTTCAACAGCCCCAACGCGGTCCTGATCCACATCAAAGCGCTGCGCGCCAAAGGCTATCTCCAAAACCAGCCCGGTCGCGCCCGCGCCCTCCAGGTGCTGGACCCCAGCGGCCCGCAGCCCCGTTTTCGCCCCCGGATGGCTTCGATCCCCATTTACGGTACCATACCCGCCGGCTATCCGATCGATGCCGGCCCGGAAGACGATGGTTGCGTGTTCATCGACGTCGACACGCTCGGCATCGGGCCGACGGCCCGCGCCTTCGGGTTGAAGGTCCGGGGCGATTCGATGATCGGCAAATGCATTATGAACGGCGACATCGCCATTATTGAGCATGGCCTCCAACCGCGCCCCGGCGACGTGGTGGCCGCGCTGATCGACGGCCAAGTGACGCTCAAGACGTTTCTGACGCATCAAAACCGACCGTTCCTCCGCGCCGAAAATCCCCGCTACCCCGATCTTATCCCTCGCGAAGAATTGCAAATCCAAGGCGTCATGGTTGCCCTGGTTCGAAAACGACAATAAGCCTGTCCGGCGGCCTGTCCCGGTTCGCCTGCGGCGTCAAACGCCATTTGACTCCGGGCGGGGAGGAGAGACATTTAAGGCTGAGCCTTGGGCAAACGCTTGTTGGATTTCCGCGGGCACGGCCCGGGGACGGCCGGTGAGGGCGTCGACGAAGACCCAGTCGGTTTCGCCTTCCGCCAGCAAGGTCTGGTCGGGGCCGCGTAGGAACTGGTAGCGACGCAGGGAACGCACCCGGCGGAAGTCGGCCACCCAGGTCCGCACGGTGAGGAGGTCCCCGGCGAAGGCGGGTCGGAAGTACTCGATGCGGTGGGTGCGCGCCACCCACATTGCGCCGGCGGCGCGGGTCATTCGCGAACAACCGCTCGCCTCGGAGTGGCGGATGGCGGCCTCCTGCATCCACTGCACGTAAGCGACGTTATTGACGTGCCGATTCTCATCCACCACGGTCGAAGGCACCGCCAATGCAAACTGATAAGCGCAATCCATAAACCGGGTTTGCCGGGCGGCGCCCGCG
>Ga0316217_10000289_pt1 | contig 73397 bp, 53 predicted proteins | sample 1anoAmetaG_FD_203633 | JGI IMG/M metagenome (GOLD analysis project Ga0316217, IMG submission 203633) | Freshwater microbial communities from Trout Bog Lake, Wisconsin, USA - 1anoA | ecosystem: Environmental > Aquatic > Freshwater > Lake > Hypolimnion/Profundal zone | place: USA: Wisconsin... | reverse complement strand
GCTTCCTTGCCGATAGAAAACATCGTAGCCTCCCTGCTACACGGGACTTACAACATCTCCATGATGGCAGGGAGGCTCACTTTTTCAAAACGACCATTGGACGGTCTTGGCCTAAAGGCGGTACTACAAACACCATCTCGTAAACTCCACCGTCCAAATGCCATTGCCCTGGGATGATAATCGGGGTGCATAACTGATTTGGCCGGGCATAGATAACCGCGGGACTCGCGTATTCTTGCCCCGGCAGGGGCCTAAAGAATATAGCCCACGGCGCAGCCGTGGGGCCGAAGCGTTAAGTTTCGTTTTAGCCCCGGCAGGGGCGTAAGCAAGCCAAGACCGCGCGGCATCATTCGAACACAAATCGCTCGTCATACTCAATTCAAGCCGCGAATGATGCCGCCCATATACTTGAAAAGCCGTGGCCGAATCTCCGGCGTCAGGATTGGATCGCGATTCTTGGTTGAAAAGATCATGTGAAGGTGGAGCGACGTAAACGAGTGCGCCATCTCAAGACTCCTTCTGGCGCCCCTGCCGGGGCTAAGCCGTAACTTAAATCTATCGTAACCCACGGCCGCGCCGTCTGCGACGGCTTGCCGTGGGCTACTTTCTTTGGCCCCTGCCGGGGGTGAATGCCGCAGATACGCTCGCCTTATCTGTTATGCACCCTGATCATCGAGTGCCGCAGCACTTTCAGGCACTTTCAGGACAATTGCGCCCCAACCGGGTATAAGGACGTTGTGATTTGGCGATATCTGGAGCAGGATTATGAGTCCATGGGCAAAGTTTTTCGGCGTGGTGACGGGCGTGTTGTTGGCTCAGGGCGCGCTGCGGTGCGCGGCGGACGCCCCGATCGATCGCCACGCGCTGGTGTCGCGTCACAACGTGATCCTCACGGCGGTGGACCTGCGCAGCCCGTTGTCGGTGGGCAATGGCGAGTTTGCCTTCACCGCGGATATCACCGGCCTGCAGACGTTTGACGGCGAGCACCGCAGGGGCATGCCGCTTTCGACCATGGCGCAGTGGGGCTTCCACACCATGCCCAACCCCGCGGGCTTTACCCTCGAGAAGTATCCGCAAACGATCGTGGACACCAGCGGCCGGCCCGTGCCCTACGTCTATTTCGAGCGCGGCAAGTGCCCTGCCGTGTGGGAAGGGGCCGCCAATTTCCTCTACGAAAATCCCGGGCGGATACGCCTCGGCCGGCTGGCGGCGGTGCTGCGCGGCGCTGATGGCCACGTGGCCCGTATCGGGGAACTCAAGGATATTCACCAGGAGCTGGACCTGTGGACCGGTGAATTGCGCAGCGACTACACTTTCGAAGGCCATCGCGTACACGTCTCGACCTGCTGCCACCCGGAACTCGGGCAGGTGGCGGTGCGGATGGAATCGGACCTGGTGGCGGCGGGGCAGTTGAAGATGCAACTGGGGTTTTCTTATGGATCCCGGAGTTTTGACGGCGAGGGGGCGGACTGGGGCCGCGAGTCGGCCCATCAGACCGTGCTGACGCGCACCGGCCCGCAGCGGGCGGATTTTGCCCGCACACTCGACAACGATCATTACCAGGCCGCACTGGCCTGGGCAGACGGCAATACGCTCGCGGAGGATGGGCCGCATCGTTACCTGCTGGCCGGCGGCCGCACGGCGCCCGCACTGGAGTTTGTCGCCGCCTTTGCGCCGGCCGCGCTGCCGGCGACCCTGCCCAGTGCCGGGGAAACCAAGGCCGCCGCCGCGGCCATGTGGAAGGATTTCTGGAGCACCGGCGGGGTGATCGATTTGTCTGGCAGCAAGGATCCACGCTGGCAGGAACTCGAACGCCGCATTGTGCTCTCGCAGTATCTTACGCGGATCCAAAGCTGCGGCTCACTGCCGCCGCAGGAGACCGGCCTGACGTGCAACAGTTGGTGGGGTAAGTTCCACCTGGAAATGCATTGGTGGCATGCAGCGCATTTTCCGTTGTGGGGCCACGCGGACCTGCTGGAACGGAGCCTGCCGTTCTACCAGCGCATTTTGCCCAAGGCGCAGGCCACGGCCCAGAAGCAGGGGTACGAGGGCGCCCGCTGGCCCAAGTGCGTGGGGCCATCGGGCGATGCCGGCCCGACCTATTTGGAATGCTTTTTGATCTGGCAGCAGCCGCACCCGATCTTCTACGCGGAATTGTGTTACCGGGCGCATCGGGATGCCGCAACGCTCCAGAAGTACCAGGAGATCGTTTTCGAGACCGCCAAGTTCATGGCCTCGTACGCGGTGTGGGACAAGGCCCGCGGCCTGTATCGCATCGGGCCGCCGTTTTCCGATGCCGCGGAACTCTACTTTGCCGATCACGAGCACCAGTGGAATCCAACGTTTGAGGTGGCCTACTGGCGTTGGGGCCTGGAAGCGGCCCAGCACTGGCGCGAGCGCCTGGGCCTGCCGCGCGAAAAGAAGTGGGATGATGTGATCGCGCATCTGCCGCCGCTGCCGACGCGCGACGGCCTGTACGTAGCCGCCCAAACCGCCATGGATACCTTCACCAAGCCGGGCCTGAATAGCAGCCACCCGTGCCAACTGGCCCCGCTGGGCATCCTGGACGGCAGCATGGTCGACCGCGAAACCATGAAACGCACGTTGCACCGCACGATGGCCGACTGGGACTGGGGCAACACCTGGGGCTGGGATTTCCCCATGATCGCCATGACCGCGGCGCGGCTGGGCGAAGGCAAGACCGCCATCGACGCCTTGTTAATGGATAAGTCCAAGAACACGTATCTGCCCAACGGGCACAATCCGCAGGGTGGGAGTCTTCCGTTGTACCTGCCGGGCAACGGCGGGCTGCTGTATACCGCTGCCATGATGGCGGCCGGTTGGGATGGCGCTCCAAAGCGGAACGCCCCGGGCTTTCCGGATGATGGCACATGGACGGTGCGTTGGGAAGGGCTCTCCCCAGCGCCCTGAGCGCGTTTGGGCACGGAAGCGGGTGGCTCTGCCGCTTCTTATTTCAGACGCACTTTACGCAGGAAGATCTCGCCGTTGCTCTCGAAACCGGTAATCTGGATCTGGTCGCCGGGCCGGGCCTCCCAGTCGGTGGATCCGACGGTTCCGTGATTAAAGTTTCCCGCGTGCGCCGCGCCCAGGAATCCGCCGGACGGCTCCGCGGCCGCGGTGTGGTCGCGACTGATTTCGGTGGTGGTGTCCCACCAGGCGGGTTTCTGGCCATGGGTGGTATCGAGGACGGCATATTTCATATCTTTATCAAAGCGCAGGACCGTGGCCGGACCGGCGATGAACTGGAGGCGGCTGTCGGGCGTTTTGGGCGCGGCGTGGCGGCAGCCGGCCGCGGTTAATAGCAAGAGGACCAGGATCAGGGCAAGCGGCCGGCGGAAACAGGGGCGAACCATAAATGACGAATGACGAATGATCCCGAGCGGTATCGGGAACGAATCAATTACCAAAGACCAATGATGAAATGACGAAACAATGGCGGCGCGGGGTGTTTCCTGCTTTGGACATTGGGTATTGGAGTTTGATTGGTCATTCGTCATTAGTCATTGGTCATTACGGCTGAAAAGCTAAGACTACAACAATTCGTTGTCCTGCACCAGCATGCGTGCTTGGCAATCCGGCGTTGCCAAACGAATTTCGGCCGTGGCTTTCTTTCGTCAAAAGGCGTTCTCGCCTATGATTGGGGGTTTTGACTGGCGGTCCGTGAGTTGTGTCCATGGCGTATGCAGTAAAGGTCAGCGGGTTAAGCAAATCCTATCGGCAGGGAAGCCGGGAGGTCCACGCGCTGCGGGATATCGATTTGACGGTGCAGGACGGCGAGTTTGTGGCGATCATGGGGGCCAGCGGGTCGGGCAAGTCCACGCTGCTGCATTTGTGTGCGGCGCTGGATCGGCCGACTGCCGGCACCATCGAGGCGGCCGGGGTTTCGCTCCAGGCCTTGTCCGAAAAGGACTTGACGCTGTTCCGCCGGCGGCGCATCGGCATTATTTTCCAGAGTTTTAACTTGATCCCGACCCTTACGGCCCGGGAAAATATTGCCTTGCCGGCCCTGCTGGACGGCACCTTTGGCCCCCGGCATGAGGCGCATATTGAACACCTGCTGGCGATGCTCAAGATCGATCACCGGGCGGAGCACCGGCCCGATGCGATGTCCGGCGGCGAACAGCAGCGGGTGGCCATTGCCCGGGCCCTGGTGATGGAGCCCCCGGTTTTGTTTGCCGACGAGCCGACGGGCAACCTGGATTCCAACAGTGCGCGGCAATTCTGGGATTTGCTCGACCAGGCGGCGGGCCAGTTCAAAACCACCATTGTAATGGTGACGCACGAGCCCGGGGCAGCCCTGCATGCCGACCGGGTGGTGGTGCTGCGGGATGGTAAAGTTTCCGGGGAGTTCCCGGTGGAGAACGTTGATGATTCCGGTGAGCTTGCATCTCGCTATCAGGCAATGGCGCGCTAGGGCGCTGCGCCCGATCCTGTGCACGCTGGCGATCGCCGCCGCCGTGGCCATGGTGGTCTGCGTCGGGGCGGGTTTTGATTCGGCGCGCGCCACGATCACGCAAACCGTCAATAACATGCTCGGCACGGCGGATATCCATGTGCGCTCGGCGGCCCGCCCCCCGGCCAACCAGGTGCCGGCGCGCCTGCTCGAGAGTCTGCGCCGCCGGCCGGAAGTGGCCCGGGCCGCGGGGCGTCTGCAAGCCCAACTGGCCATTGCCGTGGTCCCCGCCGACAGTTCCACCGCCCCGGCCGCCCCCGCCGCCGCCGAACCGGTGTTGAAATGGTTCTATACCATTGGCATCGATCCGCACAATGATGACCACCTGCGGCCCAAACATTATGTTGCCGGGCATGGGCTCGATGGCACGGCCGGGCAGATCGTGCTGGATCAAAGCGTGGCCCGGGAGGTCCGGGCGCACCTGGGCGATACCATTCGCGTGGGCAATGGTCAGGCCCTGCATCCGGCCACCGTGGTGGGGATCCTGGAGGGGCCGGCGATTGAACTGGTGCAGAAGGCGACCGTGCTGGTGCGGGACCAGGATTTGGCGCAGGATCTGGGCACGCCGCTGGAATACAGCGTGATCGACTTGGAACTCCAGCATGGCGTGGATTTGCAGGCGTACGCCAAGACCCTCCAGGAGCAGTTGGGCAAGACGCTGTCGGTGGTGCCCGCGACGGAAGGCGCTGCCAAGATGGAACGCGAAACGCGCCCGTTGGATTTTGCCTTGCTTATCCTCTCGGTGGTCAGCGGCATTTGTGCTGCTTTGATCATTGGCACCACGCTCTCGGTGGGGGTGCAGGAACGGATCCGGCAATTCGGACAGTTGCGCTGCCTGGGGGCGGCACGCGGGCAATTGGTGCAAATGCTGCTGGCCGATGCGCTGCTGCTGATGCTTTCGGGCACGGCGCTGGGGATGGTGGCCGGCTGGGGCATTTCGCACCTGCTGGTGTGGCGCCTGCCGAACGTCTTCCTGGCGTACCATCTCTCGGCCTGGTCGCTGCTGACGGCGGCCGGCAATGGTTTAATAGCCACGGTTTTAGGCTCGCTGATACCGGCCTGGCAGGTATGGCGCATCAGCCCGATGCAGGCGGTGGCGACCATGGGGCACGCGGTGCGGGTGCGGCAGGTGTGGGTGGCGGGGGCGGTGGGGGCTATGGCCCTGCTGGTGCAGGTGGCGCTGTGGCAGATTCCCCAGCGTGACGTCCGGTTGTGGACGTATCTTATAGTTGGTATTCCGCTGGTGTTTACCGGTTACGCGCTGCTGGGGCCGGCGATTCTGGTGGTGCTCGAACGGGTGGCTTATCGCGTGCTGGCGGCGGCCCTGGGCCTGCGGGCCCCGCTGCTGCGCCAGGCCTGGTCGCGCACGCCGTGGCGCGCCGGGGCCATGATCGCGGCGCTGATGATCGGCATTACGCTTTTTACCACGGTGCGCGAGCGCGGGCGGCAATTGATTACCGCGGGAAGTTTCCAGCAGGAATTCCCGGACCTCATGCTCTATCGCATTTTCGGCACGCCGCCCGATGCGGTGCGGATTATGGGCGGCAAGATCCCCGAGATTGCGGCGCTGAGCCCGGTGGCGGCTTTTCCGGTGCGTTTCCGCAAGGCGCCGTTTCGCCTGGGTCCGCTGCTGCCGGAAGACTCCACCTTGTTCGTGGCGAGCGATCCGGCGAATTTCCGCCAGCTTATCAAGCTCGAGTTTCTCCAAGGCGACCCGGACCGTGCCTATGCCCAGCTGGAAGCAGGCAACGCGGTATTTGTGAGCCGCGAGTACCAGGCGGCGCGCGGCATTGGCGTGGGCGACACGATTACCTTGGAAACCGCCGCGGGCCAGGCGGTCGATTTTACGGTTGCCGGGGTGGTCCGTTCGCCGGGCATGGACATTGCCAAACACTATTTTGATGTCGGCGCGGCGTTTCGTGACAAGGCGGTTAACAGCGTGATGGGTTCGACAGCCGATGCGCGCAAATACTTCGGGCAGGATCGGGTAAACCTGGCGATGGCTAATGTGCGGCCGGGCGCCAACGTGCCGGCGGTGCGTAATGCCATTGAACGTTTTGGCTGGCAGACGGCGTCGGCGGTGGAGATGAAGGAGCGCATTGCGCTGGTGGTGCAGCGGTTTGTCGATGCCTTAAGCGTGCTGGCCCTGGCGGCGATGGGCATCGCCTCGCTGGGGGTGGCCAATATGGTGATCGCCAGCGTCTATGCCCGGCGCTATGAGTTCGGCATTTTACGGGCCATTGGCGCCGGCCGCGGGCAGTTGCTCCGGCTGGTGCTGGCGGAAGCCAGCCTGATAGCCCTGACCGCCGGGGCGCTCGGGGCGATCACGGGGCTGCATTACGCGTTCATGGCGGCACGGGTGGATCGCTTGTTTTTGGGCTTCAATACGGATTTCCTGGCGTGGTATATGGCCTGGCGGCCACTGCTTTGCGGGGTGGCAATCACGCTGCCGCTGGCCTGGCTGGCGGCGCTGGTTCCGGCGTGGCGCGGGGCCTCAACAGCACAGCAGGTACTGCTGGCGGGGGGGCGGGCGTAGGGCTGTGGGAGGGTGGGATTTTCCATGGTTGCTTTGGGGACGCCGGTGAAGGCTTGATCGGGCGGCGGGGATTAAAGGATATTGACGGCGCGGGCGGCCAGGAGAACGATCACCGCCAGAGAGATGAGGGATTGGATCATGGTCAGGACCTTGGCCCAGCGGGAGAGTACGGGGGTATCGGTGGGGGAAAATGCGGTGCTGGTATTGAAGGCCAGAAAGAGGTAATCCACAAAGCGCGGGGTCCAGGTAGGCGCCGGGTCGTGGCCGGCGGGGTGGGGTGGCCGCTGGGGCGTCCAGGCCATTTGCGGAAACAGGAAGGCCCCGGTATCCGGTGCGCTGCGTTGGGCCCGCCCATGGGGTCCGCCGGCGTCCAGACGCCAGTACCAATAGGCAAAGACGAGCACGTTGGTGAGCCACAAGGCGGCGGCGGAGCGCAGCAGGATCATGGGCGGTTCGGCGTGTTGCGGGAGGGCCAGAATCAGCAACGCCAGGGACCAGATCATGAAGACGGTGATCAGCCCCGCCAGCAGGTGTCCCAGGATGCGGTTGCTGCGGTGCTGGCCGCGGCGGTGGGTGACGATGGTGGGAACCAGCAGCAGGCTGATGAGCAGTAGCTGGAGCCAGCGTGGCCCGACTGCCAGCGAGGCCGGCAGGGCCATATACAACCCGCCGATGGCCAGCACCGCCACCGCGGCGGGCCAGCGCGACTCGAGGGCATTGAGTGCGGTGTCGTGGGCCATGGGACCATTATGGATCTTGTCCGCGGCACAGGCAATAGGGGCGCCGGTGGCGGGGTGTTGCGGGACTGCGGTGTGGTACGGTCTCAGGCGACGGGTTCCAAAGCGACCGCCGGATGGGTGGCGGTGATGCGCCGGAGTGCCGCGTCCACAGTGGTTTCAATGGAAATCACGGCGCCCAGGTGCACGGTATCCAGGACGGTCTTGACGGCCGGGGTTACCGCGGCGATGACCAGCGTGCTCCGGGCGTTACGCAGATCCCGCGCGGTTTGCAGCAGCAGGGCCAGGCCCATGCTGGCAATGTACCTGACTTCCGCAAAGTCCAGCACCAGGCCCGGGGGGGCGGCGGCAACAATTTCGGCCAGGGCCTCGCCCAGGCCTTCGGTATCGACCGTGTCGATTTCGCCGAACAATTTCGCCACCACCACAGCGCCGATTTGTGCCGTGTAGATTTTCATCCGTGTCTCCTGGCAGAAGGTGCGGCTGGCCGGGGCCAAGTATCGGGCAAACAATACCCAATTCGACTGTCGGTATCTCCAGCCACGCATGCTATCTATTTGTATGTCGGTCCAATGGCAGGCTCAATAAAGGAGTAGTGTTACCTATTTGGTTAATGGACCGGTACCGGCCCGCTCAGGATCTTGCGCACCATGTCGGGGGTGCCGTCGGTATGCGGGTGGCTGTGCAGGGGCGTGGTGGTGTTGCGATAGGGGTCGAAGACGGCCACATGGTGTTCCCCGCCTTTGGTGCACAGCACGATTTCCAACGGTCCGCGCAGCGTGGCGGTGACCAGCGCCGCAGCCGTGGGGAAACGGATGATCACGCCGGCGCACAGCATGCCCGAAACGCTAATCCGGGTGGTCAGGCAGGTGTGCAGGGCGGTCTTGGTCTGGTCCAGGGCGGCCAGGTCGGCCGTGGCCTGGGCCTCGGCTTCGTCGGCGGCGAAAAGCAGTTCGGTGGCTTTTTCCTTCTGGGCGGCGGTGAGGCTCTTGGCCCGGGCCATGAGCGGCTGGACCGCACCCCGGATATCCCGGGCTTTCTGGAGGGACAGTTCCGCGGTCGTCACGGTCTTGGCGAGGGCGGCGTAACGCTCCGGGGCCAGGCCCAGTTCGAGGATGGTTTTGGCCCCCGCCTCGGTCCCGGCGGTGTGGCAGGTAATACCCCCCAGCGCAATGACGTGCCCGGCCAGAATGGTGCCATGTTCGACTTTCAGCAGGCCGCCACAGACCAGGTGGCTGTTGACGACCTCCTTGCCGATCACCATGTCTCCGCCGGAGATCGCCCGGGCGTTGGTGATAAAGCGCGCGACGATGCGGCCGTGGGCGGTGGCGTGGCCTTTTTCCTTGCCGCAGATGCCGTGATGCACGATCAAATCGCCGCCGGTCTGGACTGTGGCCGCTTCAATCGATCCGTGTACGGTGATGGCGCCGGTCGCCTGGAGCACCGCCAGGTCGAGCACGTTGCGGTGCAGGACCAGTTGCCCGTGGTACACCACGGCCCCGGCGGTCGGGTCGAGATCGTCGGAGATTTCCAGCGTGTCTTCGACTTCCAGCTTGCCCTGGCGCAGCCAGACATGGCCGGCCTTGCGGGCGGTGAAGGCGGAGCGTTGTTTGTCCCAGACGACGAAATTACCCAGGCGCAGTTCCGCGGCCAGGGCGTGTTGCGGATCACGGGGGCTGTCGGCCGGGGTCTCGACCCGGCGGGCCACACACTGCCCGGCGGCGCAGGTGCGCACGCCGCGCCGCGCCATGGCCAGGGCGGGGGCATCGTTCGGGTCCGGCGGGAGCACCTGCACCTCCTGGCGGAATCGGGGTTCCGTGGGTTGGGGTAGCTCCCCGACGGAATCGGTGGCGACCGCAGTAGTGCTCATAGGGACCTCTTGGGTTGGGCTAGCGCCTATGCGGCCGCGACGGCGGTGGCGGCCTGGCATTTGGCCAGGGTTTGTTTGACGCGATCCAGCAACTGGTCGGGGGTGAAGGGCTTGACCACGTAATTGTTCACGCCGGCCTTGATGGCTTCAATCACCCGGCCTTTTTCCGCCTCGGTGGTGACCATGATGATGGGTGTGGCTTTGTCCTTTTCCCGCACCCGCTTGACAAAGGACAGACCGTCCATGTGCGGCATGTTCCAATCGACGAGCATCAGATCAAAGCCATCGGGCTGGGAGGCCACACACGTGAGGGCTTCAAAGCCGTCGCCGGCCTCGGTGTGCACCGGCTCGCCCAGGGCCTTGAGGACGTTTTTTTGAATGTTGCGCATGGTGCGCGAGTCATCGACCATCAGAATCTTCATTATTTGGCTCCTGTTGCCGGCCGCGCCGTCGGCCGCGGTTTAATGTTAACTTCCACCGCAAATCCCCCGACCGCCGTGTTGCAGGGGATGACCATGCACGGTACGTCCTGCAAGCGGGCAATGGTGTGGCCGCTGCCCAGGACGATGCTGGGCACGCTGATATTGGTGCCGCCGCCAAAGGAGGTTTTGGCATTACCGGCGATCATGTTGGCCAATTCGCCGACGGCATCGGCGAAATCGGGCGAGTCCGGGGCGATAGGCATGCCAGCAAAGGCGCTGACCAGCGCCTCGGCGGTGGCTTGCGGGAAGGACAGGACCATCGAGCCGACAAACTCCCCGCTAAAACCGATGATGCCCGAGACATCGTAGGTGGGCAGGGGGGTCTTCTTGAGGCTCGGGGCGCCGACGGTGACGGTGACATGGGCCATGGTGCCCAACACCTCCTGGATGGAGGTGATGAAATGCACGATGAGCCGGGTCGTCAGGGACGGCGTCGGGGGCGGCGCCGGGGGAACGGCAACAGCAGACATGGGAACTCCTATCTAGTGGCCACCAGGGCGGCCGGGGTTACATCCCGGTCCAACTGGCGGGCCAGATCCAACAAGGTTCGGGCCATATCGGGCAGGCCCACCACGTGCTGGGCGGCGCCGCATTTAATGGCTTCCTGGGGCATGCCGAAGACCACCGACGTGGCTTCATCCTGGGCGACGGTGCGGGCGCCGGCCTGGCGCATCAGCAACAGGCCCTTGGCGCCGTCGCCGCCCATGCCCGTGAGAATCGCGCCGATGGCATTGCGGCCGGCGACCTGGGCGGTGGACTGGAAGAGCACCTCGACGCTGGGTTTCTGATGGAAGACTTCCGGGCCATCCTTGATCTGCACGTAGTAGCGGGCGCCGGAGCGCCGCAGGAGCATGTGAAAGCCGCCGGGGGCGATGAGCACCTGGCCGGTCACGACGCTCTCGCCATCGCGGGCTTCCTTGACGCGCACGCGGCACAGGGAGTCGAGGCGTTCGGCAAACGAACGGGTGAAGCGGGCGGGCATATGCTGCACGATTACGGTGCCGGGGGCATCGGCGGGCAATTCGGTCAAGACGCGGGTGAGCGCCTGGACGCCGCCAGTCGAGGCCCCGATGGCCAGCACCTTATCGGTGGTGTTGGCCAGGCTGGTGGACGGGCGGACCGCGGCGGGGCGCACCGGCAGGGGCGCCCAGGTGGCCAGGTGCGCCCGGAACGCCAGTTTGACCTTCTGGATCAGATCGACCGAGAGGCTCTCGACAGAATATGCGGAGCCCGGCTTGCCGAGCACATCGACGGCGCCGGCCTCCAGCGCTTCGACCGCCGTGCGCGTCCCCTGGGCGGTCAGGGAACTGATAACGATCACCGGCATGGGATGATGCTCCATCAGGCGGCGGAGAAAGGTGAGGCCGTCCATGCGGGGCATTTCGACATCGAGTGTCAGCACGTCGGGATTGAGCTCGACAATCTTGTCGCGTGCCAGGTAAGGATCCGGCGCGGTCCCGACCACTTCGATGGCCGGATCCTTCGCGAGCTCGCGGCAAAGCATGTTGCGTACGACGGCCGAATCATCGACCACCAGGACGCGGATCCGGGCGGCGGCGGGCGGCGAAATTGCGGGCACGTTGGGGCTCACTGGGCGGTCTCCTCGTAGCGCACGGCCAGGGGATAGCCTTCGGCCTCGAGGACGATGGTTCCGGACTGGCTTACAAAGTGCTGCCAGGCGGCGGCATCGGGCAGGACGGAGGCGGCCGGCAGACCGACCTGCGGCGCATCGTCGGGCGAATCACAGAGCCGGGCCAGCAGCGAACCGGTGGTGATATTGCAGAGCTCCTGGAGGGCATCAAGAGACCGGGCGGCAATTTCGGGGGTGCCGGGCTCCAAGGCCAGGATATTGGCGGCGAGCAGTTCCCCAAACGTCCGGGTGGTGGCCAGTTGGAGTTTGCCGGCACCGGGGCCGGACCAACGAATGGACAGGCACTCGGCCGCCGGCGGCGGCGCAATGTCGCCGACTGGCGGTTCGGGGCAGATAAAAGCCATGGTTTGCAGGGTCTCGGCCAAGGCTTCCAGCAGCAGTTCAGGCGAGGGCGGTCGCATGGCGATTCTCCATTAAAGGGACCACGAGATTGCGCAGCGACTCGGGGGTGCAGGGTTTACGCAAGTAGCCTTTGACGCCGGCCCGGCGCAGTTCCATGAGTCGGGACCCGCTGGGCTCGGCACTGATAATGGCAATCTGGATGGGGGCCATGGCGGGATTGGCCAGCACGGCGTGGGCCAATTCGATGCCGTTCATTTCCGGCATGTGCAGGTCGGCCAGGATCAGGTCGACGTTGTGGAACCGCAGTTGCTCCAGGGCTTCTTTGCCGTGGCCGGCTTCCAGAAATTCACTCACCGGCAGGCCGGCCATTTGAATGGTCCGCTTGATCAGGCCGCGGGTGGTGGCCGAATCATCGACCAGCAGAATGCAGTATCCCATGAACGGGTCTCCTTAGAGGTTGGCGGTCAGGCCGCGGCTTTTTACGATAGTGGTTCCATCGGCTACATGGAGGTACAACGTTCGTGGCTCCGAGCCCCCCACCTTTTCGCCGGTGAGAAAAAGGCCGCGTTGCCAGAGAATCTTGCGGATGGCGGTGTGGTTGCGTTTGCCAATGGAAAACAGTCCGGCGTCCTGGAGAATTTCGGCGCCGCCGGCCAGTTTGACCTGGAGGCGGCGTGGTTCGGCGCCCAACGCCGTCAGTTCGTTCAAGAGCGTGGTCATGCCGGTATCGGCGAACATGCAGGGGTTGGCCTGGGCCCGTCCGGCATCGAGGGTGGAGGTGGGCAATTGGTAGTGGAGCATGCCGGCGCAGCGTATTATCGGATCATAGAGCGTGACGGCAATACACGAGCCCAGCGAGTAGGTGACCAGGACATCAGCGGCATCCCTGGACACGCGAGCATCGGAAACATTCACTACAATATTCACAGCCGGCGACTCCTTCAGGGCTTCAGGTAGATGGTTGGCTGAACATAGCGGAAGCGGTGGGTAATGCCGGTGAGGGATTCGGAGTGACCCGTGAACAGGACGCCGCCGGGTGCCAGGATGTCGTAGAAGCGTCCGATAAGCCGTTGCTGGGTGGGCTTGTCGAAGTAGATCATGACGTTGCGGCAGAAGATGAAATCCAGCGGACCGGTGAAGGGCCACGCCTCGATCAGATTCAGATGAGCAAAGCAGACCATTTGCCGGATCTCGGCGATCGGTTCAACGGAAGCGGGCCGTTGGGTACTGATGGTCAGGAAGCGCCGAAGCAACTGGGGCACCGGATCGGTGCGGCGCCGCTCGTAGATGCCTTCGCGGGCCGTACGCAGCACACGCTGGGAAATATCGGTGGCCAGGACGCGGGCGTGGATGTTCCGGCCGAATTCTTCGATCACATCGCCCAGGATCATGGCGATGGAATAGGGTTCTTCCCCGGTGGAACACGCGGCGCTCCAGCCGCGGATGGTGGTCTGGTTCTTCTTGCGTTTCTGTGCAATAAGTCCGGGCAAAAACTCTTGTCCCAGGTAGGTGAAGTGGTCGCCTTCGCGGAAGAAACTGGTCAGGTTGGTGCTCAGGGAATCGATAAGATCAGAAAACTCGGCGCCGTCCTGGTGGGCCAGCACATGATCGAGATACTCCCCCAGGGATTCAAAACTGCTGTGGCGGAGCAACTTGGTCAGGCGGGCCTGCACCAGTTCATTCTTTCCCTCATGCAGGTTGATGCCGCAGTGTTGATAGACCGCATCGGTAATCCGCCGCAGATCACGGGCGTCGAGCATATCGGGTGCTAAGGTCATCATGGCCAGGACTCCAGACGGCGGATATAAGCGGCACGGGGCACCGCCCGCCCCGGACGCCATGGCCGGCGTCCGGGGAGGCGGCCGGGCATTTACTTGACGTTGTTGAAATCGGCGAAGGCTTCATCCTTGCCGGCCTGTTCCTGATCATCCAGGGGAATCATGCGCGCCGGCGCCTTGCGGGCCGCGGCTGTCGGGGTGCGGGCGCTGGTGTTGCTCTTTCTGGCGTTCGTCCCGACGTGTTTGGCCGGCGGTGTGCCGGGGTTGGTCGTGCGGGCCTTGTCCACGCTGCCGACGATGGCGACGAGTTCGGCGACCATTTCGCCCAGTTGCACGGACTGGCTGGAGAGTTCCTCGGCGGCGGAGGCGGATTCTTCCGCCGAAGCCGCGTTGGACTGCGTCACCTTGTCCATCTGGGCGACGGCCGTGTTAACCTGGTCGATGCCCTGGGACTGTTCCTTGGACGCGGCGGCGATTTCGCCCACCAGGCTGTTGACCTTGGTGGCGGCGGTGGTGATCTCTTCGAGGTTCTTGCCGACTTCCACCGCAATGGTCACGCCATTCTTGGCGTTGTTGACGCTTTCTTCGATCATCGCGGCGGTATTCTTGGCGGCCTCGGCACTACGCATGGCCAGGTTCCGAACCTCTTCGGCGACCACGGCAAATCCCTTTCCGGCTTCGCCGGCCCGGGCGGCTTCCACCGCGGCATTGAGGGCCAACAGGTTGGTCTGGAAGGCAATCTCGTCAATGACCTTGATGATCTTGGCGGTCTCGGAGGCGGACTTCTGGATGTCGTTGATCGCGGCGGACATCTTGTTCATGGCGTCGTTGCCCTTGGCGGCCGACTTCTGGGCTTCGCTCGAGAGGCTCGCGGCCTGCTGCGCGGTATCAGCGTTCTTCTTGGTCATGGAGGACATCTCTTCGAGGGCGCTGGTGGTCTCTTCCAGAGCGGCGGCCTGCTCCGAGGCGCCCTGGGCCAGCGACTGGCTGGAGGAGGAAACCTGGCCGGCGGCCGAACTGGTTTGCTCGGAACCGGAGGCCAGTGTACTGGAGATGCGGCTGATGGAATTGGTGATGCCGCGGGTAATAGTGATCGCCAGGGTGATGCCCAGGGCGATGCCAATGCCCAGGCCGACGATCATGGTCAGCGAGGCGGTGGCCAGGGCCGAGGCGGCACTGCTGGAGGACTTGGTGGTCTGTTCGAGCGCGGCGGCGGACGTGCTGCGGGCGGCGATCAGAACGCCATCGCCGGCTTCGCCCCGCTTCTTGTTAATGTCTTCACGCGCGAGCCAGTTGGTCAGAAAGCCTTCCATGCAGCCCAGGTAGGCTTTGCCGGCGGCACGGCATTCATCAATGTCCTTCAGGTCGGCTTCGATCTTCGTGATCGCCTTGAGCTGATCCAACTTGCTGTTGACCTCGTCGAACTTCTTTTCGGTATCCTGGAAGAGCTTGGGATCGCGCGTCGCGATGGCTTGCCAGGTGCCGGTGCGAATCCAATTACCCAGGTCGATGATATCATTGCAGAGGCTGATCTTCTTCACGCGGTCGTTGATTTCCGCCTTTATGGTCGTCTTGTCGGCATCGGCTTGCGCCCCGATCGAATCGACCGCCGTGGTCAGCCGCTTACTCTGCGAATCCTGGAACGCGTAGCAGACTTTCATATACCGCTCGGCGGCCGCCAGCGATTCGGTCTTGTCCTTGGCCATCGCGTCGGTCTTGGTCACGGTGTCGTTCAACAGTTGCAGGTATTCGGTCGCCTTGGCCTGCGCCTTATCCGCATTGTCCTTCAAGGAGCTGATTTGATATTTGGCGGCGTGTTCATGGGCCTCCTTCAACGCCTTCTCGACGTTGGTGTAGTTGGTGCGGGCCTGTTCGAGGAACTTGGGATCTTCGGTGAATGCGTAGCCGCGGGTGGCATACATGGTTTCGAGCGAGTCGCGCTCCACGTCGTTGGCGACCTGGACGGAGGGCACATTTTCATTGGCCAGCACCGTGGCGGTCTGTTTGACGGTGCTCATGTTCCACATGGCCATGGCGCCCAGGGCCACGGAGATGGTCAGCAGGGATCCGAATCCCAGCGCGATTTTGGTACCGAGTTTCATGCGTCTATCCTTTTTGTTGGAGTTATCTTGTTACGGGTTTCAGTATTCCACATTCTCGAGCGTACGCCGGGCGGCGCGGGGTTCAGTTAACCGCCGCCGCGGGGTCCTTGGCGATGCGTGCGACCGTGTCGCCATCGAGCACCATGTCGATGTCCAGCAGGATCTTGACGGCCTCGCCCACTTTGCCCATGCCCAGGATAAAGTCGGTGGCGACCGCCGTGCCGAAGGTCGGCGGGTCTTCGATATTTTCGCCGGGGATTTCCAGCACTTCCGAGACGTGGTCCACAATGATGCCGGTGGAAAGTTTCCGCCCGGCATGGGCGATTTCCACGACGATAATGCAGGTCTGCTCGGTCTTGGGGGCCGCTTCCATTTCAAACTTGGCCCGCAAGTCCACCACCACGATCACCTGCCCGCGCAGGTTGACCACGCCTTTAACATAGGCGGGGGTGCGCGGCAGGGCGGTGATGTCCAGCCAGCCGATGATTTCGCGGACCTTGAGGATTTCCAGCCCGTACTCTTCCTTGCCCAAGGCAAAGGTCAGGTACTTGCCGCCGCGGGCCGCGGCCTTGACGGTGGATGCCGCCGGAGCCAGAGTTGCACTTGCCATGTATTGCCTCCTAAAAAAACGCCTGCCCGAATGCGACCGTCAGGTCGTAGCCACCAGGTCCATCAGACCCGGCACATCGAGAATCAGACTGATTGTTCCATCGCCTAAAATGGCGCCGCCGGAAACGCCCGGCAGGTGCCCGGTAATATCTCCCAGGGATTTGATGACGACCTGCTGCTGGCCGACGAGTTCATCGACCATCAGGCCCGCGCGGCGCGTGCCATCCTGCACCAGCACCAGCAGGGATTGGCAGGGGTCGGTGGTCTTGGGCGTCACGTGGAAAAGCTTGTGCAGCCGGCAGACCGGCAGCAATTGGCCGCGGATCATGCACATTTCCCCGCGGTTCTGCAGGGTTGAAAGTTGCTCGGCCCGGGGTTGCAGGCTCTGTTCGATGCTGGTTATCGGCAGGATGTACCGTTCGGATCCGACCTTGACCACCAGGCCGTCAATGACTGCCAGCGTCAGGGGCAGGCGAATGGCAAACGTCGAGCCTTTGCCTTCGGCGGATTCAATATCGATGCGGCCACGGAGGGCTTCAACATTCCTGCGCACCACATCCATGCCCACGCCGCGGCCGGAAACATCCGTTATCTTTTCGGCGGTGGAGAGGCCCGGATGGAAGATCAGCCGGAAGATCTCCTGTTCGCTCAGTTCCTGGCCTTCCTGGATCAAGCCCGCCTGACGGGCCTTGGCCAGGATCTTCTTCTGGTTGAGGCCGCGGCCGTCATCGCGGATTTCCACCACAATGTTGCCTGCCTGATGGTACGCCCGCAGTTCGACATGCCCCGCGGGACTCTTGCCGGCACGCACCCGTTCATCGGGCGGTTCGATGGCGTGATCGGCGGCGTTGCGGATCATGTGCACCAGCGGATCGGCCAGGGCCTCGACCAGGTTGCGGTCCAATTCCGTTTCGCCGCCGGTGAGTTTCAAATCGATCTGCTTGCCGGCCTTGCGGGCCAGGTCGCGCACCAGGCGGGCCATCTTCTGGAAGACGCCCTGAATGGGCACCATACGCATGGCCATGGTCAGATCCTGGAGTTCGCGGGCAATCTTGCTTAAGTGCGAGAGGTTGCGGGCCACGCGCGGCTGGCCGCTGACCAGGCGTGTGAGATCCTGGTTGACCATGGACTGGGCAATGACCAGTTCGCCGACCATGTTGATCAAACTGTCCAGGCGGCTGGTGGAGACCTTCACGGTGGCATCGGTTTCCAGCGTCGTCTTGGGGGCTCCCCCGTCGGATGCCGCGGCGGGGCGGCTTTCCGGGGCCGCCGTAACGGCGGGGGCGGCGGAGGGTGTGGCGGTGGGGGTGGCGAAGGGGGTCGTGGGCGTTACGGTGGCAATGCCGGCGGCTCCGTCGCGCAAGCACGCCAGCAGATCCGGCAACCCCGCCTGCGCGCCGATGGGCGTCTGCTGCTGCACGGCCAGTTCAATGGACTTAATCATCGCCTTGGCCATATCCACGGATTGCAGGACCAGGTCCAGCACGGCGCTGGTCAGGGTCAATTCCCCCTTGCGGGCGCGATCCAGCAGGTTTTCGGCGCCATGGGCCAACTGGCCGATCTGTTTGAAGTTCAGGAACCCCGCGACCCCTTTGATGGTATGAAAACAGCGGAAGACGGCATTGATGAGTTCGTGTTCTTCGGGCTGTTCTTCGAGTTTAAGCAGATCGGCCTCGGCCGATTCCAAATGCCCCCGGGCCTCGCCGATGAAATCCTGCACCAGGGAGAGATCCTCGGGTTTGGGCGTTTCTTCGGCGGCGGGGGCCGTAACGGCGGCGGGCGCCGTCGGGGCGGCCGTGGCCGCGGTCCCGGCCGAAGCCGCGGGCGTTTCCTGGGGGGCGGTGCCCATGATCAGTTGTTGAATGTGCGTAATGCTTTCGCAGACGGCTTCCAGCGCGCCGGCGGCATCCTGTGTCTCCCGCAGCATGATCTGTTCCAGAAGTCCCGACGCCTTCTGGGCGGTGCGTTCCAGGCGTCCGGCCACTTCGGCCGGCAGGCCCGTTTCCCCGGCGGCCTGCGCCGGAACCGTCGCCAGGTCATCATGCAGCCGCGCCAGGGCGGCCAGGTCGTTGGGATCGACCATGAGCACGGCGGCGGCCAGACGTTCGGTTGTTGCAGCCAATGAAGACATAACAGTCACCCTTGCACACGCGTACGTAAAGAAACCTGAACGTCAGGGAATATCAGAAACAGGTGTTGATAATGTCGGCCGGTTTCCTTAGTGGATTTATGCGTGATTTCCCCCATGGGGGCATTGCCCGCCAATTCGGACGCAGCGCGGTCGCTCCCTGACAGTCGCGGCTCTGAAATGTCACAAAGTCTGGCCACACCCGGCCAGCCGTCGTATCTGCCGCTCGCCTGGTCGAACAATGACATCGAAGGTTGCCAACTGGCGGGGGCGGGGGTGGCAGTCTTCGGTTTTCAGGGTTAAAAACGCGGTTTTTGGGGTGCGGAAACGCGGTGCGTTGGCAGCCTTCGACGGCACGGAGACTTTCGGTGATCGTCAGGGCGGCGCCATCATTGCGCTTTGGCGCCCGTTCGCGAACATGCCCAGCGGGGCCCCCTGCCCCATTGGGCATGGCACCCCCGGCAATTTGTATAAATGCCCCGGGCGCCATCTCTGGCGCCCGGGGCATTGGTGTGGTAATTGCAAAGGCGCTTACTTGGTGTGGCTGAACTCGGCCAGAGGTTCGTCCTTGCCGGCCGGTTCCTGGTCATCCAGGGGGATCATGCTGGCGAAGGCTTTCTTGGCGGAAGCGACAGCGCTGTGGTTGCTGGTCTTGCGGGATGGTGTCCCGACGCGTGTGGTCGGCGGCGTGCCGGGAGCATGGGTGTGCCCCTGGTTGACACTGCCGACCATGGCCGCAAGGTCTTTGACGATTTCGCCAAGCTGGACGGACTGGCTGGAGAGTTCCTCGGCCGCGGCCGCGGATTCTTCCGCTGCGGCGGCATTGGATTGCGTGACCTTGTCCATCTGGGCGATGGCGGTATTGACCTGGTCGATGCCTTGGGATTGTTCCTTGGACGCGGCGGCAATTTCGCCCACCAGGCTGTTGACCTTGGTGGCGGCGGTGGTGATCTCTTCGAGGTTTTTCCCGACTTCCACCGCAATGGTCACGCCATTCCTGGCGTTGGTGACGCTCTCTTCGATCATCGCCGCGGTACTCTTGGCGGCCTCCGCCGAACGCCGCGCCAGGTTCCGGACCTCTTCGGCGACCACCGCAAATCCCTTACCGGCTTCGCCGGCCCGGGCGGCTTCCACCGCGGCATTGAGGGCCAGCAGGTTGGTCTGGAAGGCAATTTCGTCAATGACCTTGATGATCTTGGCGGTCTGGGCGGCGGACTGCTGAATGTCATTGATGGCGGTGGACATCTTGTTCATCGCATCGTTGCCCTTGGCGGCCGAGTTCTGCGCTTCGTGCGAAAGGTTTGCAGCCTGCTGCGCCGTGGCGGCGTTCTTCCGGGTCATGGCGGACATTTCTTCGAGGGCACTGGTGGTTTCTTCCAAAGCGGCGGCCTGTTCCGAGGCCCCCTGCGCCAGCGACTGGCTGGAGGAGGAGACCTGTCCGGCGGCGGAACTGGTCTGCTGCGAACCGGAATCCAGGGTCGCGGAGATGCGGGTTATGGAGTGGGTGATGCCGCGGGTGATAAGGATCGCCAGGGCGATGCCCACGGCCACGCCGACCGCCAGCCCGATGATGATGGTCAGGGAGGCGTTGGCCAGCGCTGTCGCGGCGCGGGAGGAGGTCTGGGCCGTTTGTTCAAGGGTGACGCCGGACGTGTTGCGCGCTGCTTTCAGGACCCCCTGGCCGGCGGCCTGGCGCTGCGCGTTGATTTGTTCATGGGCCAGGAAGGCGGTCAAGAAGCGCTTCGAATGGTCGAGGTAATCCTGGGCGCAAGACCGGCAGTCTTCAATGCGTTTCCGGTCGATTTCCTGGCTGGTAAGGCTCTGGAGTTCCGCAATCTTGGGGAAAATCGGATCAAACGCGTTCAAGGCATCCTGGAGCAGCTTGGGATCGCGCGCCGCAATGGCCTTGAGAGATTGGATCTGAATGGTATTGCCCAAGTCGGCAATCGCGTTGATCAGATCGATCTTGTGCAGCCGCTTGGCCATAAACGGGACGGTCACCACCTCGCCGGCAGCGCTCTTCTCGGCATGCTCCGCGAGCGTCCGGACCTCGTCGGCCAGTTTGACCTTCATCCCGGTCAGGTAGACATCACAAGCCTTGACGAAGCGCTCCGCGGCTACGGAACGAGCGCCCACCGCTTTTTGCATCGCCTCTGTCTGGGTCACGGTTTCGTTAAGAAGTTGCAGATAGTCGTTGGCCTTGGCCTGCGCCTGGTCGGCGTTATCCTGGAGGGTGGCAATATGATATTTGGCCGCGTGCTCCCTGGCGTCCTGCAAATTCTTTTGGACGTTCGCGAATTTGGCGTGGGCTTCGTCGAGGCTAGTCGGGTTAGAGGTGTAGACATAGCCGCGGACGGCGTACATGGTGTCCAGGGCATTTTCATCCAGGGCCAGCGCAATCTGGACGGACGGCATGTTTTCCGTGGCCAGAACCGTGGCGGTGTGTTTGACGGCGGTCATGTTCCAGACCGCCAGGGCGCCCAGGCCCACGGCGATAGTCAGCAGGGATCCGAATCCCAACGCTATTTTGGTACCCAGTTTCACAGTCGAACCCTTTCGAATTATGCCCCAAGAAAATCCGGTTGCGCCGGGGTGCCATGAACAGTGCGCAACATGGTGGGTGGCGTTTATTATTTGTCGGCCGCCGGCGCGGCATACTTAATACGCGCTGCCCCGGACGTCATCCCTGGCGTCCGGGGCAGCGGTTCCGCGAATAGTTCTGCCATGCGCGAAAGCAAGGCCCATGGAATGTGTTCCATGGGCCTTGGTGTTCCGCCGCCTGAACCGCGGGGGCCGTCCCTGGCATCCGCGCCCACCGCCATACGCTTACTTGGCGTGGCTGAACTCGGCGAGAGGTTCGTCCTTGCCGGCCGGTTCCTGGTCATCCAGGGGGATCATGCTGGCGGAGGCTTTCCTGGCCGAAGCGGCAGCACTGTGGTTGCTGGTCTTGCGGGATGCTGGTGCGACGCGTTTGGTGGGCGGCGTGCCGGGAGCAGGGGTGTGCCCCTTGTCGACACTGCCGACCAGGGCCACGAGTTCTCCGACCATTTCGCTGAGCTGCACGGACTGGCTGGAGAGTTCCTCGGCGGCGGACGCGGATTCTTCGGCCGAGGCGGCGTTGGACTGCGTCACCTTGTCCATCTGCGAGACTGCCGTGTTGACCTGGTCGATGCCCTGGGCCTGTTCCTTGGACGCGGCGGCAATCTCGCCCACCAGGCTGTTGACCTTGGTGGCGGCGGTGGTGATCTCTTCGAGGTTCTTGCCGACTTCCACCGCAATGGTCACGCCATTCTTGGCGTTGTTGACGCTTTCTTCGATCATCGCGGCGGTGTTTTTGGCCGCCTCGGCACTACGCATGGCCAGGTTCCGAACCTCTTCGGCGACCACCGCAAATCCTTTTCCGGCTTCGCCGGCTCGGGCGGCTTCCACCGCGGCATTGAGGGCCAACAGGTTGGTCTGGAACGCAATTTCGTCAATGACCTTGATGATCTTGGCGGTCTCGGAGGCGGACTTCTGGATGTCATTGATGGCGGTGGACATCTTGTTCATCGCGTCGTTGCCCTTGGCGGCGGACTTCTGCGCTTCGCTGGACAGGCTGGCCGCCTGTTGCGCCGTGTCGGCGTTCTTTTTGGTCATCGAGGACATCTCTTCCAGGGCGCTGGTGGTCTCTTCCAGAGCGGCCGCTTGTTCCGAGGCGCCCTGGGCCAGCGACTGGCTGGACGAGGACACCTGCCCGGCGGCCGAACTGGTTTGCTGCGAACCGGAGGCCAGCGTGCTGGAGATACGGGTGATGGCGGTGGTGATGCCCCGGGTGATCACGAACGCCAGGATGGAACCCAGGACCAGGGCCACGCCCAGGCCCACCATCATGATCCAGGTCGTGGTGCTCATGGCGGCGGTGGTATCGTCGGCGATCTTGTTGGTGTGTTCCAAGCCGGCCGTGGCGGTGCCTTGGGCGGCGGCCAAAACCTTGTCGCCGGCGAGCGCCCGCCGCTTGCTGATATCGGTGGCGGCCACCCAGTTGGTCAGCAGATCGTTCATGGCTTTCTTATACTCCGCGGCGGCGGTTTCGGTTTTGTCGATGCGGTCGAGGTCTTCCTTGAGCCGCGTGATCTTGCGCAGGGATGTCAGGCGGGTCTTGATCTCGTCAAAGTTTTTATTGGCGTCCTCGATAATCTTGGGGTCGCGCAGTGCCTGGGATTTAAAGCAGGCCACGCGGGTGGCGTTGCCGAAATCCAATACATCGTTGGCCAGGGTGATCTTTTCGAGGCGTTCGAGGAGCTTGTGGGCGTCGCTGGCAGTGGCCACGGTGGCGTGGGTTTCGGCGACCGGGGTGGCCAGAAGCTGGGCCTGGATGGGAATGGGGCCCAGCCAGGAAACCGTGCCGGCGGAGATGTCGTAGATGGCGCCGACGATCTTGAGTTTGCCCGCCTTGACGCGTTCCTGGATGGCGCTGCTGTGGGTGAGAATCTGCCCGACCGAATGCCATACGTTAGCGGTGACGCACGCGTTGATCAGGGCATCGCCGGTGAGGCCGGCGTGGGTGGCCTGGGTCTCGGTGACCGCCGGCTCGATGTTGCTCAGGAGTGCCGGAATGGAGCCATGCACGGCGGCATGGGTGGCCACGGCGGTAACGGCGCCGCACTTGGTGTGTCCCAGGACGATCAGCAGGGGGGTCTCCAGATGCTCCACGCCGTATTCAATGGTGGCCAGTTCATCGACAGCGGCGACGTTACCGGCCACACGCACGGGGAACACATCGCCAATGCCCTGATCGAAGATGGTTTCGACCGGCGCCCGCGAATCGGAGCACGCCAGGATCGTCGCCTGGGGATGCTGCCCCTTGGCGGTGTCCACGCGGCGTGCGGCGTCGAGATTAACCTTGGCGAACGCGCCGCTGACATAGCGTTTATTGCCTTCCGTGAGGCGCTCCAGTGCCGCCTCGCCGGTCGGGCAGGCCGGGGCGACGACCGGGGCGCCGGCCACCGGGGCGCTGTGCGTGTCGCCGGCGGCCTCGTGGGCCGCGCTGCCGGATTCGCCCAGTTCGCCCTTGAATATTTCGGTCTGGTGATCGATGAAATCCGTGGCATTCTTAACGTATTCGGCGGCGGCGGCATTGAGTGCCTTGCGATCGGATTCGATCGCCTTGTTGCGGTTGACGGTATCTTCCACCAGGCCGGTATATTCCGCCACGCCGCTGGTGACTTCCGCCACCGCGCCCTTGAGTTTCACCAGGTGCGGGGAATGGTCCGCCAGGCCTTCGGCATCCTTCAGATATTTGTTAACCTCGGTCAGGTTCTGGCGCCCGCGGGTGAGGTACGCTTCATCCTCGGTCAGGCCGTAGCCGCGCATTTCGTACATGGTTTCGAGCGATTTGCGCTCGACGTTGTTGGCCACGGCCACTTCCGGCACGTATTCCCTGGCCAGCATGGTGGCCTGCGTACCGGCGGAATCCATCCGCCAGATCGCCACGCCGCCCAAGGCCACGGCAATGGCAATCAGGGATCCGAAACCGAGCGTAATTTTAGTACCGAGTTTCATGGCGCGATCCTTTTATAAAATAGTTGCACTTATCGACGTTTACAATTGCTATGCGGTGTCGCGTTCCGGGTGCCGCGGCGGCCGCGCCTTTAGTTCACGGCCGGCGGCGTGTTCCGGCTGGTGTCGCGGACAATCTGCGCCACCGTGTCGCCATCGAGCACCATGTCGATGTCCAGCAGGATCTTGACCGCCTCGCCCACTTTGCCCATGCCCAGGATAAAGTCGGTGGCGACCGCGACGCCGAAGGTCGGCGGGTCCTCGATACTCTCGCCCGGAATTTCCAGCACTTCCGAGACGTGATCGACGATGATGCCGGTGGAAAGTTTCCGCCCGGCGTGGGCGATTTCCACGACGATGATGCAGGTTTGTTCGGTCTTGGGCGTCGGTTCCATGGCAAACTTGGCCCGCAAGTCCACCACCACGATCACCTGCCCGCGCAGGTTAACCACGCCCTTGACGTAGGCGGGGGTGCGCGGGAGGGCGGTGATATCCAGCCAGCCGATGATCTCGCGGACCTTGAGAATTTCCAGCCCGTACTCTTCCTTGCCCAGGGCAAACGTCAGGTACTTGCCGCCGCGGGCCGTGGCTTTGGCCGAGGAAATTTCCGGATTCAGTGTTGTGCCAGCCATTCCATGGGCCTCCTGAAAAGGGTTGGGCGGATCGTATGGGGACCGGTTAGGCGAGCGGTGCCGGTCCCGCGGCCACCACGAGCGAACGCCAGCCATCACCCGTATTACGTGCAACTCTTTTCGACCGGTCCGGGTACCCCGTATATGCGGAGTATTCCCATGGGTAAAAATCCCCTTGGCCGGTGGCATGCCATTGCGGGGCAGGCGCTGTTAATTTGACATGGCAATAGAGGTGTTTGGTCGGGTGCCATGCCCAGTGGGCGGGGGTCCCGCCGGGCATGTTCGCGCGCGGGGCGTCAATCGTCGTTCCGGGGCGAAAAGTGGAATGGCGTTTCGGTATTGCAAGATCTGGCGCAGCGCGACGCCTGGCCTCGAGGGCGACCGCTAAAGGTGTTTGGCGGGACACGGTTCGATAGTCTGGCTCTGCCCTGCGCTGCTGACGAGTGCCACCAGTTCGGCGACCATTTCGCCCAGTTGCACGGACTGGCGGGAGAGTTCCTGGGCGGCCGACGCGGATTCTTCCGCGGAAGCCGCGTTGGACTGCGTTACCTTATCCATCTGCGCCACCGCCGTGTTGACCTGTGCGATGCCTTGGGATTGTTCTCTGGAGGCGGCGGCAATTTCGCCCACCAAACCGTTCACCTGCGTGGCCGCCGTGGTGATCTCGGCGAGATTCTTGCCCACTTCCACCGCAATGGTCACGCCGTTTTTGGCATTGTTAACGCTCTCTTCGATCAGCGCGGCGGTGTGTTTGGCCGCCTCCGCCGACCGTCGAGCCAGGTTCCGAACCTCTTCGGCGACCACGGCAAATCCCTTGCCGGCTTCGCCGGCCCGGGCGGCTTCCACCGCCGCATTGAGGGCCAACAGGTTGGTCTGGAAGGCAATTTCGTCAATGACCTTGATGATCTTGGCGGTCTGGGCGGCGGACTGCTGAATGTCATTGATGGCGGTGGACATCTTGTTCATCGCATCGTTGCCCTTGGCGGCCGAGTTCTGCGCTTCGTGCGAAAGGTTTGCAGCCTGCTGCGCCGTGGCGGCGTTCTTCCGGGTCATGGCAGACATCTCTGCGAGGGCACTGGCGGTTTCTTCCAATGCGGCGGCCTGTTCCGAGGCCCCATGGGCCAGCGACTGGCTGGAGGAGGAGACCTGCCCGGCGGCTGCACGGGTCTGCTGGGAGCCGGCGGCCAGCGTGGTGGAGATGCGGGTGACCGACCGGGTAATGCCGCGGCTGATCGTGATTGCCAGGGCAATGCCCACCCCCACGCCAGCGGACAGGCCAATGATCATGGTCAGCGCCGCGCGGGCCAGGGACGTAGCGGCGGCGGTGGATGAATCGGCGGTTTGCGCCAGTGCGGTCGTGGCGGTAGTGCGTGCCGCCTGGAGCACCCCGTCCGCGGCCAGGCGCCGTTTGGTATTGAGCTCCTCCCGGGCAAACCAGTTGGTCAGGAAGTTTTCCATGCATTCCAGGTAGGCTTTACCGGCGGCGCGGGCGGCATCGAGCTGTTTCAGGTTGACCGGCTGTTTGGTAATGCTGCGGAGTTCGTCGAGCTTGGCGTTGACGGCGTCGAACTGTTTCTCGGTCTCCTGGAACAGTTGGGGATCCCGCGTGGCGATGGCTTGCCACGTGCCCCGGCGAATGGCATTGCCCAGGTCGATGATCTCGTTGGCCAGGCCGATTTTTCGGATCCGATCGTGCAACACGGTTTTCAGGAGTTCCGGATCCTTTGCGGCGGGCGTCCCGATGGCCGCGACGGTTGTGGCCAGGGTGTTGTATTGCGCCGCGACGTAGTCGTAACAGGTCTTCATATAAAGGTCGGCGGCCTGGAGCGACGCGGCCTTGTTGCGGGCCATCGCCTCGGTTTTTGCCACCGTGTCGTTCATCAGCCGTTGGTATTCGGTGGCGTGGGCCTGGGCGCGCTGGGCATTTTCTTTGAGGGTTGCAATTTGATAGGTCGCGGCATGGTCCTGCGCCGCCTGCAAAGCCTTCTGGACTTGGGCATAGTTGCGGCGTGCCTGTTCCAGGAATTGTGCATCCTCGGTGTAGGCATAGCCGCGGGTGGCGTACATGGTTTCGAGCGAATCGCGTTCGACCTCATTGGCCACTTGGACGGACGGCACGTTTTGGTGGGCCAGCACCGTGGCCGTCTGTTTGACGGCATTCATGTTCCAGATAGCCATCGTGCCCAAGAGCGCCGCGATGGTCAGCAGGGAGCCGAATCCGAGAGCGATCTTTGCGCCTAATTTCACAAGTGTATCCTTATTCGATGCGTCTAAGTTTTACCTTAGGCCGTCATCGGTATCTTCGGCCGGGTTCGCGATCGAATGAATGGGGGGAATTCCCCATAAGAGTCGGGTGCCCAGTGGGCGGGGGCCCCGCCGGGCATGTTCGCGAACGGGCGATGCTCGTTGTTCCGGGGCACAAGGTGGAAGGTCGTTTTGGTATTGCAAGATCTGGCGCAGCGCGACGCCTGGCCCCAAGCGCCACCGCTAAATGGGTTGGTTGGGTGCCATCCCTATTGCAGTTGCAAACAAGCCGCGGGGACAATCCGCGGCTCCGGGCTGCGTGGCAGCGCGCTGGGCCGGGCCAGATACGCCGGCACCTCCGCCGCGGGCATCGGGCGGGCGAACAGGTATCCCTGTCCGTACTGGCACTCGAACGATTGGAGCATCGCCAGGTGATCCGCCGTCTCAATGCCTTCGGCCACGACCAGTATTTGCAGACTTTGCGCCAGTTGCGTGATCGAGTGCACCAGCGCGGCAAAGTCCCGGCCCCGGTCCAGATTGATGACGAACGAGCGGTCGATCTTGAGCACGTCGATGGGGAATTGGTGCAGGCAGGCCAGGGAGGAGTGCCCCGTGCCGAAGTCGTCCATGGCGAGTTTGAAGCCCATCGCCTTGAAATCGGCCAGGACGCCGGCGGCCCGCTGGGCGTCGGACATGATGGCGCTTTCGGTGACCTCCAGGTGGATGGCGGCCGGGTCGACCTGTGCAGCCCGGGCGATGTCCCCGAAGCGTTGGGCCAATCCCGGGACGGCCAGTTGATTGCGGGACAGGTTGATGTTGATGGCCGGCAGGGTCGGGCGGCCGAGGGTGTTCCACCAGAGCGCCAGTTGGTGGCAGGCGGCGCGGAAAACCCACTCGCCCAGCGGGACGATCAGGCCGGTTTCCTCGGCGACAGGAATAAATTCCCCGGGCGCGATCATCCCATAGGTGGGGTGCACCCAGCGGACCAGGACCTCCAGGCTCGCCACGCGGCCGTCCTCCAGGGCGATGATCGGCTGGTAATGCAGCACGAACTCGCCGGCCTCCAGGGCTTTGCGCAGGCCGGATTCCAGGACCGACTTGCGCTGGATCCGATCGCGCATGGACCGGTCAAACACCACGGCGCGGCCGCGCCCGGCAAGCTTGGCTTCATACATGGCGGTATCGGCATCGCGCAGCACGTCGGCGGCGCAGGCGTGCCCGAACTCGCTGGTGACAATTCCGATGCTGGCCGTGCTCACAATCTCGTTGGCGTCGATCAGGAATGGCCGGCTCAGGGCGTCGAGCAGTCGCTCGGCCACCACGGCGGCGTCGGCGGGGATGCGGAGCCGGTCGAGCAGGATGAGAAACTCATCGCCCCCCAGCCGCGCCGTGGTGGCGGTCAGGGTTTCGTGGGCGACCGCGTCGATCGCGCGCACCGACGTTTGCAGCCGCTCCGTGATGGCACAGAGCAATTGATCTCCAACCATGTGTCCCAGGGTGTCGTTGACCAGTTTGAAGCGGTCGAAGTCCAGGAACAGCACGGCGTAGGGCCGGTCCGGATAGCGTGCGTACCGCGCGATCGCCTGTTGCAGGCGGTCCAGGAACAGGGCCCGATTGGGCAGGCCGGTGAGCCGGTCGGTAAAGGCCGCGGCCCGGAGTTCCTCTTCCATCGCCTTGCGCTGGCTGATGTCACGGCTGATACTCAGCACCGAGGTGACGTTTCCGGCGCCATCCTGTTCGGGCACCGCCCGCCATTCAAAGGTAGTAGGCCCGGCCGGGCCGAGGTATTCAAATTCGGCTTTCAGGGGTTGGCGCGTATCGAAGACCTTGCGGATGGCGGCTTCCCGCACCGCCGCCTGTTGGCGAATGGTGGTTTCGGGCAGTTGTTTCTGGGTCAGGCCAATATCGAGTATCGTCCGGCCAATGATCTGTTCGGGTTTGAGGCCCAGGAGCCCTTCAATCGACGGGTTGATGTACAGGCAACGGCCGTCGCGGTCGTAGCGTCCAATAACGTCCGGAGTGTTCTCGACGAGGGTCCGGAAGCGGGTTTCGCTCTCGTGGAGCAGATTCTTCTGCCGGGCCATGGTGTTGACATTGCGCACGAGGCGCTGCCAGCCATAATACGCGACCACGGCGGAGATGATCGAACCCAGGACGAACAGCGCCACCAGTGCGGCGACCCAGGCGGCTTCGCTGCGCCAGGCCGCCAGATATTCCACGTCACTGAGCCCGACGATGACGTACAGGGGGTGCGGGGAGGCTTGGCGGTACGAGTAGGTCCGGGGAATCTTGTCAAAACCGCCGGCGGTGTAATAGGTGCCGGATTCCGGCTGGGTGGCGATGGCGTGTTGCATTTCCACCGACGCATTGTGCGCTCCAATGACGCGGCTGTCCTGCGGCTCCGGACAACGCGCAATGAGCGCCAGGTCCCCGGCCCGCAGCGATACCGAACCGTGCCGGCCGACATCGACGGCGCTGAATGCCGCCACAAAATGGTCCAGGGTAATCGAACCGTAGACCAATCCGGCGAAGGAGCCGTCGGCGGCATTGACCCGGCGGGCCAGGATGAGCGACCATTTCTTGCTGACCCGGCCCAATACCGGCTCGGAGATTACCAGGCCGGCGTGCGGATCGCTCCGCAGGCGGGCAAAGTAGGCCCGATCGGCCACGCTGGTCCGCAGGCCCGGCGTGACGCCAATGCCATAGGCGTTTTCCCCCTGGGTGTTGACCACGCGCAGGCCGTCCATGGCCGGCAGGCGGGCATGTTGCCGGAGAACAAACGCATTGAGGCGGGGCGCGTCAATTGTGCCACTGGCCAGTTGCTTTTCGGCTTCGTCGGCCACGTTCCGTACGGTCGTATCGATCTTGTCGATCGTGTCGGCGATATTGCCCGCCAGGACCTGGGAGAGATTTTGCGTCGTGATGACGGCGTGTTCCACCGCGCGCCGCCGGCCCTCGCGCAGCGCAAATACCGCCAGTCCGATGAACGACAGATTGGTGAGCACGACGATCGTCAGCAACCATCGGATGATGGCCGAACGCCGGAGGCCCAGTTCCGAGATGTTCGTGCGCTGCATCATTGTGCGCTAATCCTCACCCGTGGTGCCTTTCATGGACCGCCATCGATCGTCATCGGTATCTTCGACCCGGTCCTGCACTGAATGTATGGGGATAGTTCCCCTCCCCCCACGCCCGGGGATCGCAATCCCCGGGGCCACTGTGCGTGTTAAGCGCACCGACGCCGGAAGCCTGTGGAAGTTGACGCTGGATAGCAGAGAATTCGGATAGGTCTGCCGGTGCGGGCGGCGGTGCGGTTGGGTTGGGCGGTCCACAGTGGCCCATGGATTGCGATCCAGGGGCGTGGGTTAGTATGGATTGCGATTCATTATTCGGGAAAAGATAATAGACCATATGGTTGACATGTGCGTTGAATTTTTTGTAACTCCAGAATTATGGTGCGTTTGGCAACCACGTTAGGTATCTTTTGCCTCCCGCAAACTGATATAATGGTCCACTAATAGCGATTGAGGATTGGACCGTGGACTGGTTGGCTCCCATGGATTGCGCCCCACGGACATGGCCCGTACATCTCCTAAGACCGTGTTACGTCTTATAAAATCAGCGGGGAGGCCACGACGCACATGACCAAACCACGCAAGCCAAAGGCACGGCCCATGGCGCCCGTCGCGTCCCGGCCGCGCGCCAGGAAAATACGCGCCGCCGCCAAAGCGTCCGCCCCGCCGGCGGCAACCGCGACCTTCCCCATCATCGGCATCGGCGCCTCGGCCGGCGGCTTGGAAGCCCTGGAGATATTCCTGCGTCACACGCCGGCCAACAGCGGCATGGCCTTTGTCATCGTGCAACACCTGGACCCCACCCATAAGGACATCATGGTCGAGTTGCTCCAGCGCGCCAGCGCCATACCGGTGCTACAAGTCAAGGATCGCCTGGCGGTCCGGCCGAACCACGTGTATGTCATTCCGCCCAACTGCGATATGTCCATCCTGCACGGGGTGCTCCACCTGCAGGCCCCGGCCGAGCCGCGGGGCCTGCGCCTGCCCATTGATTCGTTCTTCCGCTCCCTGGCCGACGACCGCCAGGACCGGAGTGTCGGCGTGATTCTCTCGGGCATGGGGTCCGATGGCACGCTGGGCCTGCGGGCGATCAAGGAAAAGGCCGGGATGGTGTTCGTGCAGGATCCGGCTTCCGCCAAGTTTGACAGCATGCCGCGCAGTGCCATCGACACTGGCCTGGCCGATCTGGCCGCCCCGGTCGAAGCGTTGCCCGCCCGCATCGCCGCCTGTATCCAGCACTTTCCTCCGCGGTCCGGCGGCGAAGCCTCTCTTAATGACAAGGACCAGAGCGCCCTGGACAAAATTGCCATCATCCTGCGCACCCAGACCGGCCATGATTTTTCCCTGTACAAAAGGAGTTCGATCTTCCGCCGTATCGAACGCCGCATGAGCCTGCACCAGATCGCCCGGATCATGGACTATGTCCGCTACCTGCAAAGCAACCCGGCCGAATCCCAACTGCTCTTCAAGGAACTGCTCATTGGCGTCACCAACTTTTTCCGCGACCCGGCGGAATGGGAATTGTTGCAAACCGCGGTGCTGCCGGCGCTGCTGGGCCGCCTGCCCAACGGCGGCGTGCTGCGCGCCTGGACCCCCGGTTGCTCCACCGGGGAAGAAGCCTATTCCCTGGCCATTGCCTTCCAGGAAGCCGTGGCGCGGCTCGATCCGCCGCAGAACGTCACCCTCCAGATCTTCGCCACCGATCTGGACAAGGATGCCATTGCCACCGCCCGCCAGGGGTTTTATTCCGCCAACATCGCCGCCGATGTCCCGGCCGAGCGCCTGCGCCAATTTTTTGTGCCCGACGACCGGGGATATCGCGTCCGCAAAGAGATCCGCGAGATGGTGATCTTTGCCCCGCAGAACCTGATCATGGATCCGCCTTTCACCAAGCTCGACCTGGTCATTTGCCGCAACCTGCTGATCTATCTGGCCCCGGAGTTGCAGAAGAAGATTCTCCCGCTGTTCCACTACAGCCTCAACCCCGGCGGTTTTCTGTTCCTGGGCAGTGCCGAAACCAGCGCCGCCAGTCAGGAATTGTTTGAACCCCTGGCGACCCAAACACGGATTTATCGGCGTCTCAATGGCGCCCCGCAGGTACTGGAGACCAGATTCCCCGCGGCCTTTTCTGCCACCAACTCCGCCGCGGCCGCCCTGCCGGATTTACCCGCGGAGCCCAAAGCCGTGCCGAGCCTCCAGACGCTGGCCGAGAACCTGCTCCTCCAGCACTATGCCCCGGCGGCGGTGCTGACCACCGGCACGGGCGATATCCTTTATATCAGCGGGCGGACGGGTAAGTACCTGGAACCGGCGGCCGGCAAAGCCAACTGGAACATCTTTGCCATGGCCCGCGAAGGCTTGCGTTTTGTGCTGGGCGAGGCCAGCCGCAAGGCTCTGCGCCAGCAGAAACCCCAAGTCCTCCGGGGCCTCAAGGTGGGCACCAATGGGGGCACGCAATACGTGACTATCACCGCACAGCCGCTCTCCGAGCCCGCCGCCCTGCGGGGCATGGTACTGTTTGTCTTTACCGCGGTGCCCGCACCGGCAGCCCTTGCGCTGCCCGGTAGACAGCGCTCCGCGGTGGTTCCCCGGGCCCGCTTGGCAGAAGTGGAATCGGAACTGCGCCAGGCCCGCGAGGAGACCCAATCCCTGCGCGAACAGATGCAGACCGCCCAGGAGGAACTTAAATCGACCAACGAGGAATTGCAGTCCACCAACGAGGAATTGCAGTCCACCAAAGAGGAACTGACCACCTCCAAGGAGGAAATGCAGTCCATGAACGAGGAGTTGCAGACCGTCAACCACGAACTGCAATCCAAGGTCGATGAACTTTCCTCCGCCAGCAACGACATGAGTAACCTGCTCAACAGCACCGATATCGCCACCCTGTTCCTCGATGGCGCCCTGCGCGTGCGCCGTTTTACCACGCAGACCGCCAAAATCATCAAGCTGATCCCCGGCGATGTCGGTCGGCCCATTACCGATATCGCTGCGATGGTAATCTACCCCGAGCTGGCGACGGACACCCACGAGGTGTTGCGCACCCTTATTTTCAAGGAAAAGCAGGTTTGCGATAACAGTGGAAATTGGTATCTCGTACGCCTCATGCCCTACCGCACCCAAGACAACAAGATCGATGGCGTGGTGATCACGTTCAGCAATATCACCGCGGCCAAGAAGCTCGAGGCCGCGTTGCGCGCCGCCGCGCCAAACGCGCCGGCCCTGGCCCCGGCGGCGGAGGTTCCGGTATGAAAAAAAACAAGAAGGAATCGGCGGCCGACTTGCGCCGCCAAGCCGAAACGCAGCTCCAAGGGAGCCCGGCACTCCCGCCCGCGGACCCGCTGCGAATGGTCCATGAATTGCAGGTCCACCGCATGGAACTGGAGATGCAGAACGAAGAACTCGAACGTTCGCGCACCGAGACCGAAGCGTCGCTGGCACGCTATACCGACCTTTATGACTTTGCGCCCGTGGGCTATGTGACCATTGATGATCAGGGCGTCATCCGCCAGGCGAATCTGGCGGCGGCGGACCTGCTGGGCACGCCGCGCGGCAAGTTGCTGGGTATGTGCCTGGGGCCGTTGGTCGCCGCCGCCGACCGGCCGGCCTACAACACCTTTCAGCAGGCCGTTCTGGCCGCCCAGGTCCGGGCGTGTTGCGATGTGGCACTGGCGGAGCAGGATCCGCCACGTTTTGTGCGCCTGGAAGCCACCGCCGCCGGTTCCGGCGTCGGGTGCCGGGTGGCACTGGTGGATATTACCGATCGCCAGCAGGCCAAGGAGGCGCTGCGCCGCAGTGTGGCGGAACTGGCGGAAGCCCAAACGCTCGCGACCATGGGCTCGTGGCGCGTGGTGTTCCACGACGGGCAGGAAGCGTGGACCGGCTCGGATGCATTTTACCGCTTGTGGCATTTTTCGGTCGGCACGCCCCTGACGTTGCCATCCATCCTGGAGCGTATTCATCCCGACGATCGCGCCCGCCACGCCGCAAACTGGGCCGCCGCGTTGACGAACACCGGCCCGATCGCATGGGAACACCGCATTATCGTTGCGGACCAGGTGAAATGGATCGCGGTGCGCGTGGCCATCCGGCACGATATCCAGGGCCGGCCGCTGGAAGTTACCGGGATCAACCAGGACGTCACGGAGCGCAAGCTCGCGGAACTCGAACGGGAATCCACCGTCGCGTTCCTGCGCCTGGTGAACACCGGTTCGGACCTCCATGATCTGGTCGCCCAGGCCGTGAGTTTCTTCCGCCGGCAATCCGGCTGCTCCGCCGTGGGCCTCCGCCTGCGCGACGGGGACGACTATCCCTACTACGTGGCGCAGGGTTTCCCCGAGCAGTTTATCAAGGCGGAAAATTCCCTGTGCTGCCGTGCCGCCGACGGCCAGGTGGAGCGCGACGCCATCGGCAACCCGGTGCTGGCGTGCATGTGCGGCAATGTCATCTGCGGGCGGTTCGATGCGTCCCAGCCGTTCTTTTCCGCGAGCGGCAGCTTCTGGAGCAACGGCACCACGGAACTTCTGGCCCGCACCACCGCCCAGGACCGGCAGGCGCGCACGCGCAACCGTTGCAATGGCGAAGGTTACGAATCGGTGGCGCTGATTGCCTTGCGCGTCGGCACCGAGTGTTTCGGGCTGCTGCAACTCAATGACCGGCGGAAGAATATGTTCACGCCGGCCAGTATCGCCCTGTGGGAGCGGTTGGGGGGCTACCTGGCGGTGGCGCTGGCCCATCGGCGCAGCCAGGATGAAGTGCAACGGAGCCACGCGATTCTCCAGGCGATTATCGAAGGCACGCCCGATGCGGTCTTCACCAAGGATCTCGCGGGCCGCTACCAGTCCCTGAACCGTGCCGCGGCGGCATTTATCGGCCAGCCCCGGGATGCGGTGCTGGGCAAGGACGATACCCAGCTCTTTCCGCCCGAGGTGGCGTGCCAGGTCCAGGCCATGGACCGCGAAGCCATCGCCACCGGCACGGTGCGGAGCGTCGATGAAACCCTTCGGACACCCATGGGCGACGTCATATTCCATGTCACCAAGGGACCGATTGTCGATGCCCAGGGGCGGGTGCAAAGTACCTTTGGCATTGCCCGCGACATCACCGAGCGCCGGCGGATCGAGATGGAACTGCGGCAGCAGGCCGAGGAACTCCGCGTCCGCAACGAGGAACTCTCCCGCTTCAATAATGTCGCGGTGGGGCGCGAATTACGCATGATCGCGCTCAAAGCCGAAGTAAACGAACTGGCCGCCCTGGTGGGGCAGCCACCCCGGTATCCCGCGGTAAATAGCGCCGCGTCACCCCTGCGTTCACCGGAGGCTCCATGATGGATCACGCCGCCCATGCGCCGCCGGGGGCCGGAGAAACTGGCCCGCAGCACGCCACGGATATTCGAATTCTGGTGGTCGACGACTATCTGGATATCCTGGATAGTACGGTGCGTCTGCTGAAGATAGCGGGCTACACCGTCGATAGCGCCAGCACGGCCGAGGCCGCGCTCCAGGCGATTGAAAAACTGCCGCCGGGCCTGGTGCTGCTGGACCGCGATATGCCGGGCTTGGATGGCCTGGAAGTCTGCCGGCGGATCAAAGCGTCGCCGGCCACTGCCGAGGTCCTGGTGGTCATCGTCTCGGGCTGTGGCGGCAGCGATGAACAGGCCGAGGGGCTCGATGCCGGCGCCGATGGCTATATCGCCCGCCCGGTTGAAAACCGTGAACTGTTGGCCCGCGTGGCCGCCTATATGCGCATCGCCAGCCTGACCCGGGCGCTGCGTGCCCAGGCGGCCGACTTAACCCGGAAGAATGAAGCCATTGGGCAGGCCCGCCTGGCCTCCATCAACCTGATGGAGGATGCCGTGGCGGCCGGCGTGCGGCTGGAAGCCGTCAATGCGCAATTACAGGAACAGATTATTGCGCGCCAGCGGGTAGCCGATGCGCTGCGCGAAAGCAATGACCGCTATAACCAGTTGGCCGAGCAAAGCCGCACCTACGTCTGGGAAGTTGACGCCCAGGGGCTGTTTACCTTTATCAGCCCGGTGGTCCAGTCGGTATTGGGCTACCGCCCGGAGGAAGTCATGGGGCGGATGCACTTTTTTGACCTGCATCCGGCGGTGGGGCGGGAGGAGTTTAAGGCGGCGGCCTTTAAGGCGTTCGCGGAAAAAGCTGCGTTCATCGACTTCGCCAATCCGGTCGAAACCCGGGATGGCCGGGTGTTGTGGGTGGCTACCAACGGTATTCCGGTACTGCATCCCGATGGTTCGTTGCGGGGCTACCGGGGGGACGATACGGACATCACGGAACGCAAACGCGCCACCGATGCGCTGCGTGAAAGTGAACAACTGCTGCGCGAGTCGCAACGGATCGCCGGCCTGGGTAGTTACGTGTGGGATATCGTCGCGGGGATGTGGAAAAGTTCGGCGGTGCTCGATGAGGTATTTGGGATCGGGGCGGACTACGACCGTTCTTTCGCCGGCTGGGTGGCGCTGGTGCATCCCGATGATCGCGCCATGATGGCGGACCACGTGGCCAGCGACGTGCTGCGCGGCGGCCGGGATTTCGACAAGGAATACCGCATCATCCGGCCGGACGACGGCGCCGAGTGTTGGGTGCATGGCCGGGGCCATTTGGAATTCGATGCCCAGTGGCGCCCGATTCGCCTGCGCGGCACCATTCGGGACATTACCGAGCGCAAGGTGGCGGAGATAAAACTACAGGCCAGCGAGCAGCAATACCGCAGTCTCTTCGAGCACATGTTCAGCGGCGTGATGCTGCTGGAGGTCATCCTCGACGCGGATGGCAAGCCGGTGGATCACCGGCTGTTGCAGGCCAATCCCGGATTCGAACGCATGACCAACCTCAAACGCAGCCAGGAGATCGGGCGGACCTCCGCCGACCTGTCCTTTCGATGGCCGGTGGCGGTGGCGCAAGCTTATTACAAAGTCGCTTTTGGCGCTCCGCCGCTCCACTGGGAACGCTTCAATGAATCCCTCCAGAGCTACTATGATGTGTGTGCCTTCAGTCCGCAACGGGGGCAGTTCGCGATCATTTTCCACGACATCGGCGAACGCAAACGTGCCGAGCAGGCATTGCGGGAAAGCGAGGAACGCTTTCGCACCCTGGCCGATGCCGCTTTCGAAGGGCTGTTGATCCACGAGCGCGGAAAGATTCTCGATGCCAATAATGCCTTTGCCCGGATGTTTGGCTTTTCGACCGTCGCGGAATTGATGGGCAAAGACAGCCTTGCCATCATGTCGCTGACCGCCGAATCCCGGGAACTTGTGCAACGGCGACTGGTCGCGCCGTGCAACGAGCCGCTGGAAATCAGCGTCCATAATGCCGACGGCACGGTGCATTACTTCGATACCCAGGTGCGCATCATGACGTACGGCGGGCGCCCGGCGCGGGCGGTGGCGCTGCGTGATATAACCCCCCAAAAACTTGCGGCCGCCGCGCTGGCCACCAGCGAAGCCCGCTACCGCGCGCTGTTCAACGGGATGACCGAAGGTTTTGCCCTCCACGAATTGATCACCGATGGCCAGGGGCGGCCAACGGATTATCGCTTCCTGGATATCAACCCCGCTTTCGAGCAATTGACCGGGCTGCAGCGCGAAAAGATCGTTGGCCGCTTGTTTTCCGAGATTCTGCCGGGCGAGGATCCCCAGTGGGTGCAACTCTATGGTGCGGTGGTATTGACCGGCGAGCCGCACGAGTTCGAACATTTTTCCGCGGTGTTGCAGCGCCATTATTCCGCGCTGGCGTATCGTCCGGCCCCGGGGCAGTTTGCCGTGCTCTTTGTCGATATCACCGACCGCAAGCGGGCCGACCTGGAACGGGACATCTCGATAGAACTGCTGCGCCAGATCAACCAGAGTAAATCGGCCGGGGAATTGGCCCACCATACCGTGGCGCTGCTCCACGAACGGCTGGATTGCCAGGCGGTGGGCATTCGTCTGCGGCAAGGCGCGGACTATCCTTATCTCGCCTCGTGCGGGTTTAGCCCGGAGTTCATCGCCGCCGAATCGCACCTGTGCCAAGACGGCAGCGCGGCCGACGGCCAGCTGAACCTAACCTGCCTGTGCGGCTCGGTGATTTGCGGCGCCAGCGGCGGGGCGGTGGAAAACCTGACGCGCCACGGCAGTTTCTGGAGCCACGATACGGTGAAACTCCTGGCAGACAATGCGGATCTCAAAATCTGGACGCGCGGGCGCTGCATCGCCGACGGTTACCGCTCGCTGGCGCTGATTCCGCTGCGCCTGGGGGAAGATCGCCTGGGCTTGCTGCAGTTGAATGATCGCCGCCCCGGGCGCTTCGGCGCTACCGACATCGTTCTGCTGGAACGCCTGGCGGACAAACTGGCGATTGCCTTCGCGGAATTCCGCACCCAGGAATCCCTGCAGGTCAGCGAGGAACAGCACCGCACCATCCTCCAGACCGCCATGGACGGTTTCTGGGTGGTCGGCACCGACGGACGGCTGCTGGAGGTGAATGAATCCTATTGCCGCATGAGCGGCTATAGCGTGCAGGAATTGCAGACCATGCACATCAGCGATCTGGACGCGCTGGAATCCGCCGCGGAGGCGGCTGCCCGCATGGCCCGGATCATGGTGGTGGGCCACGACCGCTTCGAATCCCGCCATCGCCGCAAGGATGGGAGCATCTTTGATGTCGAGGTCAGCGTGCAGTATCGGCCGACGCAAGGCGGGCGGATGGCGGCCTTCTTCCACGACATCAGCGAACGCAAACGCGCCGAGGCCGAGGCGGCGCGCCATCAGGCTGCCGTGGCGCACCTGGCGCGCCTCAACACCATGGGGCAGATGACCACGGGCCTGGCGCACGAACTCAACCAGCCGCTCAGCGCGATCCGCAACTATGCCCACTACTGCAAGATCGTCGCCCAAACCGGCAAGGAGACGAGCATCACGGTGCCCGAGGCCCTGGACAAGATCGATCAGTCGGCCATCCGGGCCGCCGAGATCATTGCCCGCCTGCGGGAATTTGTGCGCAAGCAGGAACCGGCCCGCCGCAGTATGGACATCAACCTCGTTATCGCCAAGGCCCTGGAACTCATGAGCCCCGTTTTGCGCCGCCGGCAGATCCAGGTCGGGATGCAACTGGCTTCCAAGCTGCGCCTGGTGGTCATTGATCCGGTGCAAATTGAGCAGGTGCTGGTGAACCTGATTCAGAACGCCGCCGACGCCATGGCGCAAACGCCGGTGTCCCGGCGGATCCTCGGCATGCGCACGTTTAAAGACGAGAGTGACGCGACCCTCCATGTCGCCGTGAGCGACCGTGGCTGCGGTATTCCCCCGGAGGATTGGACGCGGATCTTTGACGAATTTTACACCACCAAGCCCGACGGCCTGGGCATGGGGCTGGCGATCAGCCAGAGCATCGTCGCCCGCCATGGCGGGCGGCTGGTGGCGTCTCCCGTACCGGACGGGGGTATGACTTTTGAACTGGTCCTTCCCATAGAGAAAGGAACTTGACGCATGAAGACCAACGGCACGGTATTTGTGGTGGATGATGATGCCGCCGTCCGGGAGTCCTGGGAATGCATCCTGGCGGCGGCGGATTTGCCGACCCAGAGCTTTCCGACCGCCGAGGCGTTTCTGGAAAAGGCCGACCGCCAGGGACCGTGCTGCCTGATCCTGGACCTGCGCATGCCCGGCATGGGGGGGCAAAAACTCCTGGAAAAATTGCGCCGCAGCCACTCGACCATCCCCGTGATCGTCATCTCCGGGCATGCCGATGTGCCCTCGGTCATCCAGTCCATGAAACTGGGGTTGGTGGACTTTCTGACCAAGCCGGTCGATCCGGCCGTGCTGGTAACCCGGATCCGGGCGGTCCTGGAGGAGGTGGCCACCGAGCGCTCCCGCCTGGGCAATGCAGAAGAAATAAAAAAGCGGCTCGATACGCTCTCGGAGCGCGAGAAGGATGTGCTGCTGCTGCTGATCCGCGGGCGGCTGCACAAACAAATTGCCCAGGAACTGGGCATTTCGCCCCGGACCGTGGACCACCACCACGCGCAGATCAACTTAAAGACGCAAGCCAACAACACGGCCGACCTGGTTCGGATGGGGTATGTGGCGGGACTGTTTTGAACTGAGCCATGGGCGTGGGGCCGAGCGCCATGGCGCTCGGGACGCGGCCCGTTGACGCGCGGGCGATCATCCTACAAGATGGCGGCTTACTTACTGCGACCCCGTTTTCTGGAGCCGTTCCGTGATCTATCGACGTTTTGGCCGGACCAACCTGCAAATGCCCGTGATCTCCTGCGGCGGCATGCGCTATCAGTACAAGTGGCAGGATGCACCGCTGGCGGAAGTGCCACCGGATAACCAGACGAACCTGGAGGCGACCATTCGCCGGGCCGTGGCACTGGGCATCAACCACATCGAAACCGCGCGCGGCTATGGCTCCTCCGAACGGCAGCTCGGGCTGGTATTGCCGACGTTTCCGCGCGAGAAACTCATCGTGCAAACCAAGATCGAGCCCAAGGCCGATCCGGCCGTCTTTACCGCCCAGTTTGAAGAATCGCTGGTGCGGCTGCAACTCGATCATGTCGATCTATTGGCCATTCACGGTATTAACAACGCCGATACCCTGGACTGGTCCATCCGTGCCGGCGGATGCCTGGCGGCGGCCCGCAAGATCCAGCAGCGCGGTCTGGCCCGCCATATCGGCTTTTCCACCCACGGCCCCACGCGCATCATTCTTGAGGCCATCACCACCGAGCGCGATGGCGGCTTCGATTACGTCAACCTGCACTGGTATTACATCTTCCAGCGCAACTGGCCGGCAGTTGTGGAAGCCACGCGGCGCGATATGGGCGTGTTCGTCATCAGCCCGTCGGACAAGGGCGGCATGTTGTATAACCCCACGCCGCGTTTAACGGAATTGTCCCAGCCACTCCACCCGCTGGTGTTCAATGATTTGTTCTGCCTGCTGCGGCCCGAAGTGCACACGCTGAGCATCGGGGCAGCGCGGCCAACCGATTTTGACCGACACGTGGAGGCGGTGGAATTGCTGGGGCAGGCGGCGGAGTTGGTGCAACCGATTGCGGCTCGCTGGCACGAGGCGTACGAGGCGGCGGTGCCGGCCCACCGACGTGATCCGTTCAACATGAAGCTGCCAGAACCTGAGGGCACGCCGGGCCAGGTGAATATCCCGGTGATCCTGTGGCTGCTGAACCTGGTTAAGGCGTATGACATGACGGCCTACGGCCAGATGCGCTATAACCTGCTGGGCAACGCCGACCATTGGTTCCCCGGCAAGCCGGCCCCGGATGCCGATGCCTTGGACCTGGATGCCGTGGCCACCGCCTGCGGCCTTGGCACCGCCGAACTCAAAGCCCTGCTGCGCGAGGCACACGAACTACTGGGCGGCAATGCAGTCAAGCGGATCAGCCAGAGTTAAACTTCGATAACTTGTCAACGATCTGAGGTAGAGCATGGCGATTCCGGAGAAACTGTTGGAAGTGCTACAGAAGGATGGCGTCGTGGCGATTGCCACCCTCGGCCCTGATGGTCCGCACATGGTCAATACCTGGAACAACTACATCCGGGTAGCGCCAGACGGTCGGTTGCTGATTCCCGCCGGGTATTACCACAAAACAGAGGCCAATATCGCCGCCAATAACCAGGTTCTGGTCACCCTGGGCAGCAGCAAGGTGCAGGGCCGCAATGGTCCCGGCACGGGCTTTCTGCTCAAAGGAACCGCATCGTTCCTGACGGCTGGGGCCGAGTTTGATGCCATGAAATCCCGCTTCGCCTGGGCGCGGGCCGTCCTGGCCATCGCGATTGATTCGGCTACACAGACGCTCTAATGAAACGCACTGGTGCTTTGGGGAGAAGCCTTGGGTTGACGCCAGGCATTACCTAAGTATCCCCGCCAGGATATTACAAAAAATACCCCGGTTCGATCTTAAAGAAGTCGGCGAGGATACGGATGTGCGTTTTGGACAAGGTCCGTTTCTCCGCCAGGAGGGCGGCTCCGAGCGTGCGGCTTCCCAGCATTCGCCCCAAGGCGGAGGCATTCATGCCCGCCTGCTCACATAAATAACGCAGGCGTTCGGCTGGCGTACCGGCCTGCAGGGGCATCTGGTAGTGCAAATCGTCGTATTTCTCCACCAGGTCGGATAGCACATCCAGGTAATCCGACTCGCCAGTGGTCAGCGACGATTCATCGCGCACCGCCAGTTTGTCCAATACCTGAATGGCTGTATCGTATTCGGCGGCCGTGCGGATAGGCCGCAATGGAAATTCGTGAATCAATGCCATGTAATGATCGCGCACCGGGCGGGCGGTTTTGGTCTTCATAATTTCTCCTTCCAATGGCCAAGGGAATCGGATCCGGCGCACCATAGCAACCTATTCCAAGCTAAACAGCTTATAGCGGCGGTCGCCTGGATCTGTCAGCGAATCGGTGGTGGTATACCATGGTCCGACAAGATGTGTGTAATGAAAATATTGGTTGCCGGGGACAATGGCTTCGCTGTGCGCAAATCCAACGGGACCAAGCCAGAACCGCGCTCCGAAACCGGTCGGGGAGAAAGCATTCGCCTGAAATAGTCCGATACGAATCTCCGCCTTATTTCCAATGGTTGGAGCATGTGCTGCGGCATACTCCATTGCCGGGTGGTTGATGAGCAATAGTGGATAAGCACAGAAATTGCCCAATATGAAGAACGTTGTCGTTGCAAATAAAGCCGGTACGGGAATGAATCGCCGCCAACCACCGGGGAGGCTTGTCAGTGAATACCTGTAGATCGCAGCGGTTGTCAGGCGCAACATAATTCGGGCGGACCATCGTGCAATGATGGCAATCCAAAGGAGCTTTCCATTGGACCAGAGAATCACCCATAGCGTGGAAGGAACAATAAAGGGCGCCAATACCATCACCGCGGTTGCTAAAATCGCCAACCTGTTCGTTGTCTTTCCGAAGGGTCTGAGAAGTTCCTGACCGAGTTGTCCCATGCTGGGTCGCAAATACATGGTGGTCGAGTCTGTTGGATCAAAGGCCCGTCCACATTCCGGACAACGACTGTTAATTAGTCCACGAAGTGGATAGCGGCATTCGAGACATAGAGCGTCCTGTTGCGAAGCCGTGGGGGGTATTGGGCTTTGCCTGTTGGAAGGTGAGACAAAAATTTGCTGCATACCTTGGATACTCCAACATTATTACGTACGTAACCTGCCGATGTTCGCTCGGGATGGCAATTTGCGTAGGACCGAACCGGGACGCACGTATCCACAGGGCTGCCGCCATTGCATAAGATGCACGCCCGCCACCCTCCGCTTCGGTGTTCACTCGGAATCTGAAAAGGAAATCGATATTCGTGAAGATGCGGTTGGGGTGGGCAAAAGTCGCCGGGAGCGGGGGAAAAACGCCCTCCCAGCAGAACCAATAGCCATGACTCTATGCCATGTCCTGGCGCGTATTCAGGATGGCTTGCAAACCGTTGGGCAATGCTGCCTGCTTGATGGTCTATCCGGCACAGGTCCCCCGCGACCTGCGCGGTGGACCTGTGGCACCCCAAACGGGCTATTTTGAGACGAAGGAGTACTTCCCAGACTGCACCTCAAACACCGCCGCGCCTTCTTCCAGGCGCAGGAACTTGACACCTTCGGCCTCACCGGCGGGTTTGCCGGATTCGGTTACGCTGGTTTCCGCCTTGGCCGGCACGTAGACGGTGGCGCTGGTGTTAGTGGGGATGGTGACATCCAGGGTCAGGGCGCCATCCTTCAAGGTCCAAGACGTGGCGATCCGGCCTTGGATCGAATCGTACGTGCGCTGGGCGGAGGTGATGGGGCCACCCGGGCGCGGGCGGATGATGATGTGCTTGTAGGCCGGTTTCTCCGGGTCCCAGCCGATGCCGGCCGCGCTGTCGTAGAGCCATTCGCCGCAGGAGCCCAGCGAGTAGTGGTTGAACGAATTCATGCCCGGATTCTGAAAGCCCTTGTCGGGCGTCCAACCATCCCAGCGTTCCCAGATGGTCGTAGCGCCGTGCTTGACCGAGAAGAGCCAGGATGGGAACGTGTCCTGCAGCAGCAGGCTGTAGGCGGTATCGAGTTTGCCGGCGCGGGTGAGCACAGGCAGCAGGTAGCTCACGCCCACAAAGCCCGTGGACAGGTGGTTGCCCTTGGCCTTGATATCATCTTCGAGATACTGGGCGGCCTTGGCGCGGAGTTCGTCGGGCAGCAGTTCGAACTTGAGCGCCATGGCGTAGCAGCACTGGGTGTTGCCGTGGATGCGGCCATCGGCGGCGACGTACTTCTTGTTAAAGGCCTCCTTGATGTCTTCGAAAAGTTTCTGGTATTTGGCGGCGATGTCCTCTTGGCCGAGCACCTTGGCGGCCTTGGCGACCAAGTGGGTGCTGTAGGCGAAATAGGCGGTGCCGATGAGGTCCTTGGGCGTGTCGGCGCCGATGGAGAGCCAGTCGCCGTAGTCGCCGCCGCGGTCCCTGCGGTTGTCGCGGATCAGGTTGGTGCTGTGGCTGCGGCACCATTCGACCCATTTGATCATGTTGGGCAGATGGCGTTCGAGCAGGCGCTGGTCGCCATAGGCCTGGTAGATGGTCCAGGGGCAGATCACGCCGGCATCGGCCCAGGCGGGGGTGCCCGCTCCGGACCCGGCACGCGGCGAGACGTCGGTATACGCGCCGTCGGGGGTTTGGGCATCATCCACATCGACCAGCCACTTGGTGAAGAACGCCTGCACGTCGGCGATGCCGGTGGCGGTGCGCACGAACACTTCGGCATCGCCCATCCAGCCGAGGCGTTCGTCGCGCTGCGGGCAATCGGTCGGGATGCTCAGATAGTTGCCGCGCTGGCCCCATTGGATGTTGGATTGCAGTTGATTGATGCGCGGATCGGAGCAGGCAAACTCGCCCGTGCGTGGGGTGGCGGAACTCCACACGATACCGGTGACGGCGTCGATTGTCGGTTTTTCGGTCAGGCCGGTCAGTTCCACATAACGGAAGCCGTGGAAGGTGAAGGTGGGCTGCCAGGTCGCAGCGCCGCCCTTGGCGGTGTAATGATCGATGGAGGGCGCCCCGCGCAGATTGGTGACATAGATGGTGCCATCGGGATTGAGCATTTCGGCATGGCGGAGCGTGAGGCGGGTGCCGGCCGGGGCGTTGACGTTGAGCCGCACGACGCCGACCATGTTCTGTCCCAGGTCGAAAGTCCACTGGCCGGGCTTGGGCTCGGAGAGGGTCTTGGGCTTGATTTCCCCGACAACGCTGACCGGTTGGGAAACCTGCCAGTCCAGGAAGCGGTTTTCCTCGCGCACCGTAACGGGGGACCAGGCGGCGTCATCCAGGCCGGGCTGGTTCCATCCCGCCAGTTCCAGGCGGGCGTCGTACGATTCGCCGAGCATAAAATCGCTGGCCGTGATCGGACCGGGATGTTCCTTCCAGCTTTCGTCGGTGACGATGCAGTCTTTGGTGCCGTCGGTGTACGTGATTTCGAGCTGGGCCAGGAGGGCCGGGACAGTGCCCCACATCTGATGGCCGCCGTTGCCGATGTGGCCGGCGTACCAGCCATTGGCGACCAGGGCGCCCAGAGCATTAGGGCCGGTTTTGAGCAGGCTCTTGACATCGTAGGCCTGGTAGCGCACGCGTTTGTTGTAGTCGGTCCAGTCTGGCGCCAGCATGTGATCACCGACGCGCTGGCCGTTGAGGTGCAGTTCGTAGAGGCCCAGGGCGGTGGCATAGAGGGTGGCCGATCCAATGGGTTTGGCGGCGGTGAAGGCTTTGCGCAGGCAGGGCAGGGCGGCGGCAGCCCCTTCGGGCAGGGCCAGCGTTTCCTTTTCGGCCAGGACCTTCTCCACGGTTTTGCCATCGAGTTCGTACTTGATGCGCAGTTGCTTGATGTGGTTAAAGGCCGGATCACCGCCGAGTTGGTCATTGCCCACGGTGATCACCAGGTTGCCGCGTTTGGCTTTTTTGGCCAGCAGGGCGGTGACATCCTTGGCTCCTTTGCCATCGACGGCTTCGTAGCTGCCATGGATGATGGTGAGTTTGCTCTTGGGGGCATTGCTGGTGGGCTCGGCCGCGATCCACTTGGCCTGCCAATCGGTTGGTTTGAGCAAGCCCATGGTCCAGGAGGAGGGCGTGCTCCACGGGCTCTCCGCTCCCGCCTGGTCCCAGACCTGCAACTTCCACCAGCACGCGGTGCGCGAGGCAAGGGCCTTGCCGGCGTAAACGATGGCGGCTGTCTGGTCGGAGGTGACTTTGCCGGAGTCCCACAGGTCGCCCTGGTTGGCGGCGAGCAGGTCGGGCGTACTGGCGACGAGAATGTGATAGGCACTTTGGCCGGCGCCGCGCTGGTCGGAGCTGACCAGCCACCCCAGGCGGGGCTCGGTTTCGCCCACGCCCAGTGGCGCGACGAGGTTTTCACAGCGCAACTGGCTGATGACCAGAGCGCCGAAGGTGACGCGCGCGGTGGACAGTAACAGGGTGGTCAATACCGCCAGTACCAAGGATCGTTTTAACACGGTCGGGCTCCTGCGTAAGATAACATTGCGGGGTATCTTACAGTGGCAGGGCGTGGAGGGAAACGGGGTGAAATGACTAATGACTAATGACGAATGACGAATCAATACCCAATGGACCAATGAGTGAATGACGAAACGACGGGGTGGGCATTGTTTGGTCATTCGGCCATTGGTTATTGAAATTTGATTCGTCATTAGTCATTCGTCATTCGTCATTGGCCTATGTTCCCTGTTTTTCGGGGTATCGGGGATTTGCCCCTTGCCCGGCTTATCATCCCGGCGATAATGTAGGGGTTGCGCAGATGGATCTGGCGCACGTTGCCGAAGGATGGCCCATACGAAAAGGATTAACTATGCCTACGACCATGGCATTTGACACGGCGACCTGCCGGAATATTGAGCAGGCGATTTCCCTGGAATGGCTGCGCACCAACGGGCTGGGCGGATACGCCTCGGGCACGTTGTGCGGGGCCAATACACGCAAATACCACGGCTACCTGGTGGTGGCGGCCCATCCGCCAGTGGAGCGGTACGTGGTGCTCAGCCGCGTGGAGGACCGGGTGATCATCGGCGGGGTGACGCACGATCTGTCGACGGATGAATTCCCGGGAACCATTCACCCCCAGGGTTATAAGAGTTTGGTGTCATTTGAGTTGGGCGCCGGGCCGGTGTGGCGTTACCAGATCGGCGAGGCGGTGATCGAAAAATCGGTCACGTTGATTCACGGGCAGGACACCGTGGTGGTGCTTTATAAACTGGTGGGCGGCAAAGGTCCGGTGAAATTGCATGTGCAGCCGATGATGGCGGGGCGCGATTTTCATGCAACTATTCAGGCGCACTATCGGCCCGGCTGGGCGGTGGCGTCGCTGGGCGGGGGGGGCAACCAGATCGGCCTGTCCGCCCACGAATGTCCGGTGAAGGTGGTGCTGGCGCACAATGCCGAACGCTTCAACATCAGCCCGGCCTGGTGGTACAGCTTTGTGTTCCGGCAGGAGCAGCGCCGCGGCTATCCGGATCGGGATGATTTGTGGACGCCCGGCACACTGGAATTTACCCTGGAGGCCGGCAAGCCGGCGGGGTTTGTCTGCTCGACCAAGGGCGTGCCGTTTGAGCACCATGCGGCGCTGATGGCGCAGGAAACGGCGCGTTTTGACGCGTTGGAGAAGTCCTTTGAGACCCAGGTCCCGGGCGACAGGTTTGCGGCGACCCTGGCGGTGACGGCCGATCAATTTGTGGTGCAGCGCGGCGGCAGCACGGGCGGTGCCGCGGCGCAGACGAGCGTGATTGCCGGCTATCCGTGGTTTGAAGATTGGGGCCGCGATACGTTCATCAGCCTGCCCGGGCTTACGCTGGTGACCAACCGCTACCCGGTGGCGCGGAGCATCCTGGTGACGTTTGCCGACCATATGAAGGATGGGCTGCTACCCAACCGGTTCCCGGACAAGGCCTTTACGCCGGATTACAACACGGTCGATGCGGCGCTGTGGTTTGTGCAGGCGGCCTACGAGTACTGGCGTTACAGCAGCGATGCGGCCCTGCTGCGGACCTACCTGTATCAGCCGCTGTGCCAGATCATGGAAAAGTATCGCGACGGCACGGACTTTGGCATCCGCATGGATGCCGACGGGTTGATCCGCGCCGGCAGCCGCGGGGTGCAATTGACGTGGATGGATGCCAAGGTGGGCGACTGGGTCGTTACGCCGCGACATGGCAAGCCGGTGGAGATCAACGCGCTGTGGTACAACGCGCTGCGCATCATGACGCTGCTGGCACGGCTGGCGAACGATGACACCCGGGCCGCGGCGTTCGAGCAAATGGCGGGGCGCACCGCGGTGTCGTTGGCGCAGCAGTTCTGGAATCCGCAGGCCGGGTGCCTGTATGACGTAATCGATGATGACGGCAACAAGGACGGGGCGATCCGCCCGAACCAGATTTTTGCCGTGAGTTTGCCGTTCTCGGCATTGGCGCCGGCGGCGCAGGCCGGCGTGGTGCAGACCGTGCAGAGCAAACTGTTAACCCCGATGGGATTACGGACGTTGGCTCCCGGCTCGGTGGGGTATCACGGGCGTTGTGCGGGGGACCAGTTGGCGCGGGATATGGCTTATCACCAGGGGACTACATGGCCGTGGCTGATTGGGCATTTTGTTTCTGCGTATGTAAAGGTGCATGGCGGAACCCCGGCCGCGCGGCAGGAGGCGATGGGGTTCCTGGCGCCGTTCAAGGAACATTTCAACGTCTTTGGGCTGGGCAGTATTTGCGAGATTGCCGACGGCGACGCGCCGTTTACGCCGCGGGGCTGTATTGCCCAGGCGTGGAGCGTGGCGGAAGTGTTGCGGGCGTACTGGGAGGACATCCTGGGTAAGGCCCCGGCGTGGCCGCATGAAAAGTCGGCGGTTCCGGCACGGGCCACTGTGGGAACGGATACCGCCGCCGCGGCGCGGTAAAGGCAAGGGTATGGAACGCCTGGCGCGGTGGGCTCCGGTAATGCCCATAATTACGCTTTGGCGTAATAGTGCGGTTGTTTGACATGTGCTGCGCGTCATATAGCCACTAATGAAGCCCCATTTTGGCGTCATGCCGGGTTTTTGGGTGCAATACCGCCGCGTTGCGCTAAAACGACGCTATAATGTACAAGGTTAACAACACTATTCCCCCAGAAGGAAAATTCATGTCCAATAATAACGCCAATATAAATCTGGTTCTGAACCTGCCCCACGGTGTAATCACGGCCACGAGCCTGGGCTTGGCCGGCTTGGCTTGGCACCGCAGCCCGGGCACCAGCGGCAAGTTCCATGGGGCCTCGGTGCTGGTGGATCTGGCATTGCACGATGGCTACCCGGCCTTCGAGTTTATGGATGAGGGCGGCTGGCGCGATGCGCGCGCCGATGCGCGGGCCGCGCTCGATGCGGTGCGCGCTGGTAAACGCACCAAGACGGCGCTGTCGAATACGGCCTTCAACTGCACGCCGCTGGCGGCCTACAACCGGATGTTCCTGGTCAAGACCAGCGGAAGCCTGCTGGAATTGCAGCCGGGCCAACAGCTCACGCAATTCAAGGAGCACACCTCGGCGGAGAATCTTTCGCCGGACCAGATCGCGGTGGCGGCCGGGCTGCCGCCGGTTGCCAACCGGCGGACGCATTTCTACCTGGTGATCAGCCCGGTGGAGATGCTGGTGTTGTGCAACCTGACGCCGGCGGAGTACGTGTGGTATGCCACGCACCGGTCGGGCAAGATCTTTCGGCAGATGTTGTTTGCCGAACTGAGTCACCAATCGCGCGATCTGGCGGCACGGGAAACTTTTGAAACGGCACTGCGGGAAATGACCGAGTCGCCGAACAAGAAGACCAAGACAATCACGCAAGGCGAGTGTTTTACCCGGGTGCCGTTTGCCGGATGGCGGGGCTACCGGGAAAACGTCGAAGGTGGGTTGTACGGGGGCGATCGCAACGGAGCGTATCTGTGGCGGTTCCCCAAGGAAATTCCGCATTCCTTTGAACGGGCGGACTAACGAGAGTGGGCGATGAGCTATTGCAAAGTGTGGGGCCGGCAGGGCAGGATTGTCCTGGCCGGGTTGACGCTATGGATTCTGGCAGCGGCCGTGCCGGCACGGGCGGCCGGGGCCGCGGAGCACGGGGGCGAGGCCAACCTGGTCCTGCCGCGCCTGGATGATACCCGGTTGGCGAGTTTCGGCGGGCTCTCGGGGCACAGCCTGCTGTTGGCGGGGCTGGTGATCTGTCTGCTGGGCCTGGGCTTTGGCTTGCTGGTTTTCGGACAGATGCGCCGGCGGCCGGTGCACCGGGCGATGCGCGAAATATCGGAGCTGATCTACGAAACCTGCAAGACCTACCTGATCACACAAGGCAAGTTCCTGGCCATCCTGTGGGTGCTCATCGCCGTGATCATCGTGGCCTACTTCGGGCTTATTCAGCACATGGAAGCGTATCGGGTGGGGATCATCCTGGCGTTCAGCGTACTTGGTATTGCCGGGTCCTATGGGGTGGCGTGGTTCGGCATCCGCATGAACACGTTTGCCAACTCGCGCACGGCCTTTGCGGCGCTGGCGGGCAAGGGCTACCCGTGCTATGGGATTCCGTTGCAGGCCGGGATGTCCATCGGGATGCTGCTGATCTCGGTGGAACTGTTCATGATGCTGGCCATCCTGCTGTTTGTTCCGGGCGATCTGGCCGGGTCGTGCTTCATCGGCTTTGCCATCGGCGAGTCGCTAGGCGCCTCGGCGCTGCGCATTGCCGGCGGTATTTTCACCAAGATTGCTGACATCGGCAGCGACTTGATGAAGATTGTTTTCAAGATCAAGGAAGATGACGCCCGCAACCCGGGCGTGATTGCCGACTGCACCGGGGACAACGCCGGGGACTCGGTGGGGCCGACGGCCGACGGCTTCGAGACCTATGGGGTGACCGGGGTGGCGCTGATCACGTTCATCATGCTGGCGGTGCCTTCGCCCGCGGTGCAGGTGCAACTGCTGGTGTGGATCTTTGCCATGCGCGTGATGATGGTGATAACCTCGGCGGCCAGTTACGGCCTCAATGAAGTGATTATGAAGGCCCGCTATGGGCAGGCGCGGAAATTCAACTTCGAGATTCCGCTCACATCTTTGGTGTGGCTTACATCGCTGATCTCCGTCGCGGTGACGTATGCCAGCAGTGCGCTGCTGATTCCGCACCTGGGGGATGGGACCTTATGGTGGAAACTCAGCAGCATCATCACCTGCGGCACCCTGGCCGGCGCGGTGATCCCGGAAATGGTCAAGGTGTTTACGTCGGTTAACTCGCGGCATGTCCGGGAAGTGGTCAATGCGTCGCGGGAGGGCGGGGCGTCGCTGAATATTCTCTCGGGCCTGACCGCCGGCAACTTCAGCGGCTACTGGCTGGGCATGACGATTGTGGGCCTGATGACGGTGGCCTACCTGGTGAGCCGCGGCGTGGGCACCGATCTGATGCAGGCTCCGGCGGTGTTTGCCTTCGGTTTAGTGGCGTTTGGCTTCCTGGGCATGGGGCCAGTGACCATTGCCGTCGATTCCTACGGGCCGGTGACGGACAACGCGCAGTCGGTCTATGAATTGTCGATGATCGAAACGCTGCCGGCGGTGTCGGCGGAAATTCAAAAGGACTTCGGTTTTACGCCCGACTTCACGCTGGCCAAGGAACTCCTGGAGGAAAATGACGGCGCGGGGAACACCTTCAAGGCGACGGCCAAACCGGTGCTCATCGGCACGGCGGTGGTGGGATCCACGACGATGATCTTCTCGATCATCATGCGTCTGACCGATGGCCTTACCAAAGACATGACCTGCCTGTCGCTGATGCACCCGCCGTTCCTGCTGGGGCTGATTTCCGGTGGGGCGATCATTTACTGGTTCAGCGGGGCCTCGACCCAGGCGGTGGTGGCCGGCGCCTATGCGGCGGTGGAGTTCATCAAGGCGAATATCAAGCTGGGGTCTACCGAGAAAGCCTCGACCGAAGACAGCAAGCGCGTGGTGGAGATCTGCACGCTTTACGCCCAGAAGGGGATGTGGAACATCTTCCTGGCGGTGTTCTTCACCACGTTGGCGTTTGCCTGCGTTGAGCCGTTCTTTTTCATCGGCTACCTGATCTCGATCGCGCTGTTTGGCCTGTACCAGGCAATCTTTATGGCCAACGCCGGCGGGGCGTGGGACAACGCCAAGAAGATCGTCGAAACCGAACTGCACGCCAAGGGGACCGAACTGCATGATGCGTCGGTCGTGGGCGACACGGTGGGCGATCCGTTCAAGGATACCAGTTCGGTGGCGATGAACCCGATCATCAAATTCACGACGCTCTTTGGCCTGCTGGCGGTGGAAATGGCAGTGGGGCTGGTGGCCAGCGGCCGGGAAGGGCTGACGCACGTGCTGGCGGCGGTTTTCTTTGTGCTCTCGGTGGTGTTTGTCTATCGCTCGTTCTACTGCATGCGGATCCGGGGGGGCGAAGCCGGGGCCTAGCTAATATCCATTGTATTATCCCCCGTACGCTTGAAATATCAGGCGGTTACGGCGATATTAGTGGTTTCGGCAGGACGTCTGCCATGCAAGTTTGTCCCAAGGAGTGTTTCGTGGCCCATACCTTATCAGCGAACAAGCGCATCCGTCAGAGTGCCCGTCGTCGGGAGCGCAACCGCAACCGCAGAAAAGTGCTGCGTATTGAAAACAAGAAGCTCGATGCCGTGTTAGTCAAGGGTGATGTGGCGGCAGCGACCGTGGAAACCAAGAAAGCCATTGGCCTGCTGGACCGCACTGCGGCCCGCGGCACCGTGCACCGCAATACCGCCGCCCGCCGCAAGAGTAAGTTGCAGCGCAAGCTCAACGCGCTGGCGGCCGCCAAGAAGTAACGATACCGGTTTGTAGCCAACAAACCAAAACCCTTTGCGGGTGTTGTAAACCATGGATCTGAACGACCGCTTTGCGTTGCCGGTGGGTGACACGAAGCGGTCGTTTGTTTCCCGCGCGGGCCTCAAACTCGAGGCGGCGCTGGCCACGTTCCAACTGGATGTGGCCGGGAAAGTGGCGGCGGATCTGGGTTGCAATGTCGGCGGCTTTACCGATTGCCTGTTGCAACGTGGTGCCACCCGGGTGTACGCGGTCGATACCGCCTACGGTGTGCTGGCCTGGACGCTGCGGAAGGATCCGCGGGTGGTGGTGACCGAACGCACCAACGCGCTGCATGTCACCCTGCCCGAACCGGTGGACGTGGTGACGATTGATGTCGGCTGGACGCGGCAGGAAAAGATTCTGCCGGTGGCGGCCAAACTGCTTAAACCTGGCGGTATGCTGCTGAGCCTGATCAAGCCGCATTACGAGTCCGACCAGGCACGCCGGCAGCAGGGCGTGCTGAGTGCGGCGGAATCCGCGGCCCAACTGGATCTGGTTGTGATGCAGATCAAGGCGCTGGGATTCGCGGTGCGCGGCGTGGTGCAAAGTCCCATCCAGGGACAAAAGGGCAATGTCGAGTTTGTGGCGTGGTTGACGGTAAATGAGCCACAAATAAACACGAATGAACACCAATAGGCCGTAAGAATTTGTGTTCATTCGTGTCCATTTGTGGCTAATTTATGGTGAGTTTCTTATGAGTAATTCCACTGCCATTCGTGTCGCTATTGTCGGTGTGGGCAATTGTGCCAGCACGCTGGTGCAGGGTTTGACGTACTATCGGCGGAATCCGCAGGATCATACGGGCATCATGCATCCGCTGGTGGGTGGGTTGGCGGTGGGGGACATCCATATTGCCTGTGCGTTTGATGTCGATGCACGCAAGGTGGGCGAGCGCGTGGGCGATGCCATCTTTGCGCCGCCGAACAACTCGCGGATCTTCTGCCGCGACCCGGAAGATGACGGCGCCATGGTGTTTGCCGGGCCGGTGCTCGATGGCCTGGCCGGACATCTGGGCGAGTTTGCCGAGGCGAAGCGTGCGGTGCTGGGCGAGCAGTCCCAGGGCAAAGTGATAGCCGATGTGGTCAAGGTGCTGCGCCAAACCGGGGCGACGGTGCTGATTAATTATTTGCCGGTAGGCAGCCAGAAGGCTACGGAGTTATACGCCGAAGCGGCGCTGGAGGCGGGCATTGGCATGGTCAACTGCATACCGGTGTTTATCGCCAGCGTGCCAGCCTGGGCGCAGCGGTTTGCCAAGGCGGGCCTGCCGATTGTAGGCGATGACATCAAGAGCCAGTTTGGCGCGACCATTACGCATCGGGTGCTCATGGCACTGGCCGAGAAGCGCGGCATTGCCATCGATACCAGCTACCAGTTGAATTTTGGCGGCAATACCGACTTTTTGAACATGATGGAAAAGGGCCGGCTGGCGACCAAGAAGATCAGCAAGACCGAGGCGGTCACCAGCAACGTGCATCAGAAGCAAATGGATGCCACCAACATCCACATCGGCCCGAGCGACTATGTGGCATTCCTGGAAGACAAGAAGGTCTGCTACGTGCGGATGAACATGCGTGGCTTCGGCGGCCTGCCGATGGAACTGGACATGAAATTGCAGGTGGAAGATTCCCCCAACAGCGCCGGGGTGGTGGTCGATGCGGTGCGCTGCGCGGCCCTGGCCCAGAAGGCCGGCCTCGGCGGCCCGATCGAAGAGGCCAGCGCCTTTTTGATGAAACATCCCCCGCGGCAGATGGAAGATGATGCCGCGCTGGCGGGCCTGGAGCGGTGGATTGCGGCGCATAGTTAACAGGGCGAAATAATAGGTGACGGTCCCGGGTTTATGCCCGCTGGTTGCCTTATCAAATTTGGCTGGGTACAATAGTACCCATGCGCATCATCAAAGAGAGCCGGGTCAAGCAGTTCATCCAAGATCATCCCAAGGCTCGTCGTGCGCTCGAACGGTGGATTCGCCTCACGCGTGCGGCCACTTGGAAGAAATTTACGGATGTCCGCAGTACGTTTCCGAATGCGGATGCAGTCCTGGTCGCCAGCGGGAAGAAGGCGATGGTGTTCGATATCAACGGCAACGATTTTCGGTTGATAACGGCCGTGCATTACATGGTTGCGAACATTGAGGGGGCCGAGCATTTATCTGATTTCTCGGGCGGTCGTGTGTACGTATTTTATTTATTGACCCATGCTCAATACGATAGAGAAGCATGGAAGGAGGCGTTATGACGATGCAGACTACTCATGCGTTGACGTTCGAAAGTATTCCGACGACCTATGCCCGTCTTGTAGGCAAGTTCCCCTTGCGCCCCATTCATGATCCGACGGAACTCGATAACGCCACGGAGATTCTTGATGCCATGGCGTTGCACAACGAGGATTTCACGCCGGATCAAGCTGATTTTTTTGACGTGCTTTCAACGCTGGTGGAAACCTATGAAACCCAGCATGATCCGCTGCTGATTCCGAAAGCCAGCCCGCTCGAAACACTCAAATCGCTGCTGGTGGCCCATGAAATGAGCGCCTCGGACCTGGGCCGGATTTTGGGCAACCGCGAATTGGGGTCGAAGATCCTGCGCGGCGCGCGGAAGTTGACGGTAAATCACATTAAGAAGCTGGCCGAACGGTTCTCGGTAACGCCGAGTTTGTTCATCCCGTAAGCGGCACCACGATATAATGAATCGATTGGTACGGAGCTTTCGCCATGACCATGAGCACCGCCAAACTTGCCGCTTGGCAGTTTAAGGCGCTCGATTCGCCGCCGGGGGTCCGGTTTGAACTTGTTGATGGGGCGATCGTTATAAGTCCCAGCCCGGATCTGTGCCATGCCGAAGCGATCGCCGAACTCTTTTATCTCATTAAATTTCACGCGGTCGCGCATGATTTGGGCAAGGTGTTCACGGGCATCGATACGGAATTCGATCTGCATAATGTGCGGCGCCCCGATATTCTCTTCTTTACTCAAGAACGGGTGAGGCCGCTCAATCCGGATGAAGGCAAGGATCTGCCCGATCTGGCCGTGGAAGTCATCAGCCCTGGTACCGAGCAAACCGATCGTAAAGCCAAATTCAAACAATACGCCAAAGGTGGCATCGTGTATTACTGGATCATCGACCCGCGTGATCGCACATTTGAGGGCTACGTGCTCAGCGGCGGCAAGTATAAACTCGCGGGCGGTGGTTCTGGCACGGAAATCGTTCGTGCGGCACCATTCATCGAGTTGGAAATCCCGTTGGAAAATCTCTGGTGGAAGTAATCCTCAATATGCCACTGCAAACAGCACCTGCGTGCTGGTTTCTTGGCCGCTGTAAATGCACTTGCCCGGCGTGGCGGGTTGATCGAAGGGGATCAGGCGCACGGTGGCCTTGGTTTCCTCTTTGATCTTCGCTTCGGCAACGCGGTCCGGCTGGAAGTAGCAGCGGACGAAGCCGCCGTGCTCGGCGATGATCTTCTTGAGTTCATCGTAGCTGGCGGCGTCGCGCGTGTTGGCGGCCTGGAATTGGCGGGCTTTTTCCAGCATGGCGGTGTGAACCTCGGCCAGTTTGCCGCGCAGCCAGTCGGCGGTGGCGGTGGCCAGGGTGACGGTTTCCTTGCCGCGGTCGAGGCGGCGTTTGGCAACAAAGGCGCCGGAATCCACATCGCGCGGGCCCACTTCGAAGCGGAACGGCACGCCGCGCTGTTCCCAGTGATACTGCTTGTCGCCGGGGCGCTGGTCGCGCCAGTCGACGATGATTGACTGGTTGGAGATCTTGTCGAAGAAATAGCGGCTGATTTCCGTCTCCTTGGAACGGGCGGCGCCGGCCTGCACCTCTTCGGCCCCGACCAGTTGGGCCAATAGCGTATCGATGAAGGCCGCCACCTTGGCACGTTCTTCGTCGGTTTTGAAAATCGGCACGATTGCGACCACGTTGGGGGCCACATTGGGTGGCAGCACCAGGCCTTCATCGTCGGAATGGGCCATGATCATCGCCCCGATCAGGCGGGTGGAAACGCCCCAACTGGTGGTCCAGGCGTGCTGCTGCTTCTGATCGCGGCCGCTGAATTTGATGTCGAAGGCCTTGGCGAAATTCTGCCCCAGGTTGTGCGAGGTGCCGCATTGCAGGGCCTTGGCATCCTGCATGAGCGCCTCGATGCAATAGGTGGTCACGGCGCCGGGGAATTTTTCCGAGTCGGTCTTGGCGCCTTTGAGCACCGGAATGCAGAGAATCTTTTCGGCGAACTCCGCGTATAGGTCGAGGATCTTGAGGGTTTCATCCTGGGCCTGGGCGGCCGTTTCGTGCGCGGTGTGCCCTTCCTGCCACAGGAACTCGGCGGTGCGCAGGAACAGCCGCGTACGCAGTTCCCAGCGCATCACGTTGCACCACTGGTTGATGAGGATCGGCAGGTCGCGATAGGACTGGATCCACTGGGCATACATGTGGCCGATGACGGTTTCCGACGTGGGGCGGATGATCAGCGGCTCTTCAAGTTCGCCGCCGGGCTTAAGCTTGCCGTCGGCGCCTTTCTCCAGCTTGGAATGCGTGACAATGGCGCATTCCATCGCAAAGCCTTCGACGTGCTCGGCTTCCTTGGTCAGGAACGACTGCGGTATGAGCAGGGGGAAGTAGGCATTGACATGGCCGGAATCCTTGAAGCGCCGGTCGAGGTCGCGCTGGATGGCTTCCCAGATCGCATAGCCTTCCGGGCGGATGACCATGCAGCCTTTAACAGGCGAATAATCCGCCATTTGGGCGGCCTTGATCACGTCGAGGTACCACTGGGAGTAGTCGTCTTTCCGGGTTTTGATATTCTTGGCCATGATCTTCCTTTATTTAATCGAGCCAAAGTTTGTATGGGCAATGGGCCGGAAATGCAAGCGGAAAAACGTTGATTTTTGAAACGTGGCGCCGGTGCCCCCACCGGCGTTCCGTTGGCGTGCCGGCAGCAGGCGTCTGCCTTTAGCACGGCGGCCATGGGCTGGTGGATTCCAAAGCGCGTACGCGGTATTCTTTGGACCGGAGTTTCACGGACAAAATGGCAAATCCCGGGCTACGCCCCGGCGCTAACGGAAAGGTATGGCATGTCGCTATTGGTAACCGGTTCGATCGGGATTGATTCTGTCATCACCCCGCATGGCAAGGCCGAGCATGTCATTGGCGGGTCGGCGATTTACTTCTCCTGGGCGGCGGCGGCCTATTCCAAGGTACGCCTGGTGGGCGTGGTGGGGGAGGATTTTCCGAAGGAATTCGAGGCGGCCTTTGGCCATCCGAACATCGATATCTCCGGCCTGGAGCGGCGGCAGGGGTCCAAGACGTTCCGCTGGAGCGGCACTTACGATCCTACCATGAACGAGGCGACCACGCTGGAAGTGGATCTGAACGTGCTGGCGGAGCGCGGCCCGAAGGTGCCGGCTCATTTTGCCAATTCCAAGGTGGTATTTCTGGCGGCCACTCACCCGGCGCTGCAATTGGAATTGCTGGCCCAGGTAACAGCACCCAAGCTGGTCATCGCCGATACGCGAGACCTGTGGATCAAACAGTTTCATGCCGAATCGCTGGCGGCCTTCAAGCAATTTGATGGCATCGTGCTCAACGACCTGGAGGCCCGGCTGCTCACCGGCAAGGTGAACCTGGTGGCGGCACTGCACGACTTGCAGAAGCTGGTTAAGCCCACCGGCCCGCGGATCGTGATCCTGAAGAAGGGCGAGCACGGCTGCTTGGTCGCACACCATAACGATGTCTTTGCCCTGCCCGCCTATCCCACCGGCAGCGTGATTGACCCCACTGGGGCCGGGGACAGCTTTGCCGGCGGTCTGCTGGGCTATATTGCCAGTAAAGATACCTATGATTTGCAGACGTTCAAGAACGCGGTCGCGGCCGGTACGATCATGGCCAGCTTTACCATCGAGGCGTTTTCCCTCGGCCGCATCAGCACGGTTAAAGAGGCCGAAATTCACCAGCGGCTCTTTGATTACCGCAAGATGCTGACGCTGTCATAATAGGCCCCGTTGACTTGAGGTTGCGCGATGCGCCTGTTTATCGCACTTGATCCGGATGCCGCGGTCCGCCAGGATGTGGCGGTGGTGCAGGAGAAACTCGCCGCGACGCGCGCCGATATCCGGTGGGTCGAGCCGGAGAATTACCACGTTACCATCAAGTTTATGGGCGAAGTCGATGCCGCGCTGGCGCCGGAGATTATCCGGCGCCTGGACCGGGCGGCCGCGGCGGTGCCGGCGTTTCCCCTGGTGCTCGAGGGTGTGGGCCAACTGCCCGAGCGTGGGCCCGCACGCGTGATCATGGTGCCGGTGCTCTCGCCGGATCAGCGGATTACCAAATTGCATCGGCTCATTGATTCGGGCCTGGGCGGCATGGGTCTGGCGATGGATACGCGGGTGCTGGTGCCGCACCTGACGCTGGGCCGGGTGCGTACCAACCACGGGTTTAATCGGCTGCTGCGCAAACTGGTGCATTATGAAATCACCCCGCTGGGCCGCTGGGACGTCCACGCGGCATTATTGTATCAAAGCACGCCGGGGCCGGACGGTTCCGTTTACAATCTGTTGCATGCGGCGTCATTGGCGGCGGCCACCCTGGAGCGCCCGGCCGGTTCGGCCGGAGAACCGCCAGGGTGAAGATGGCACGCTCGACTGGCGCACAGTTTGGGCATACACTGCGGGCGAAACTTTATCGGTTTTGCCGCTTGACGTTAGCCTCTTGTTTGGTATGATTGGGCATCACGTTTTTTATTGGAGACCAACATGTTACGAGACGGAAATCCGAATCCCACCGTGCGCGATCAGGCGTTGGAGCGGGCCGTAGCCCAGATTGAGAAGAGCTACGGCAAAGGCGCCATCATGAGCATGGAGGGCATGGGCTCCCTGGCCATTGAGGGCATTCCGACCGGTTCGCTGGGGCTGGATATTGCCCTGGGCGGCAAGGGCGTGCCGCGCGGGCGTATTGTCGAGGTGTTTGGGCCCGAATCCTCGGGCAAGACGACGTTGTGCCTGCACATTATCGCGCAGGCGCAGAAGCTCGGCGGCGTGGCGGCGTTTGTGGATGCCGAGCATGCCTTGGATCCCTCGTGGGCCAAGCGGCTGGGCGTAAGCCTCCAGAACCTGCTGGTCAGCCAGCCGGATACCGGCGAGCAGGCACTGGAAATTGTGGAGTTGCTGGTGCGCTCCAACGCGGTGGATGTGATCGTGATCGACTCGGTGGCGGCCCTGATTCCCAAGGCCGAAATTGAAGGCGAAATGGGCGATGCCCCCATGGGCATGCAGGCCCGGCTGATGAGCCAGGCCATGCGCAAGCTGACCGGGGCGGTCTCCAAGAGCAAGACGCTGGTGCTGTTCATCAACCAGATCCGCGAGAAAATCGGCGTGATGTTCGGCAACCCGGAAACCACCACCGGCGGCCGGGCGTTGAAGTTCTACAGCTCGGTGCGCATCGATATTCGCCGCATTAACACCATCAAGGAAGGCGAGCTGGCGATCGGCAACCATGTCCGCGCCAAGGTGGTCAAGAACAAGATTGCCCCGCCGTTTAAGGAGGCGGAATTCGACATCCTCTTCGACAGCGGCATCAGCTACGAGGGCGATTTGCTGGATCTGGGCGTCAATGAGACCGTGATTGACAAGAGCGGAGCCTGGTTCAGTTACGGCGCCTTGCGCATGGGCCAGGGCCGCGAACAGGCCCGGCAGTTCCTCAAGGATAATCCCGAAGTGGCCAAGGAAGTGCGCGAAAAAGTGCTGGCCCGCAAAATGCCGCTACCGGAGCCCGCCAAAGCCGAGCCGGGCAAGGGCGAAACCGCCAAAGAGGCCGGTAAAGAGGGGGGCAAGGAGACAGGGCGGCCAGTTGCCGCGCGGCCGGAAAGTAAGGACGGTCGTGGCGAAAAGGCGGAGGCACGCAGCCCGGTGAAAGCCGGCAAGTAAGCGGCGGATGGACGCCACGTTTAGCGCCGTCGCAACGCGACGGAATGCGAGAGCCGCAGGGTGTGCCAGCGCCATTGAATCCGGGGCGCCAATTTTGATCGGGCACCCGCGGCTGACGAACCAAGGATGATCGCGTAAGCGATCCCCGCTACGGACGGCGAACCATGAAGCCTGGTGTGCATTTGGCGCACCAGGTTTCTTTTATTTTTGCCGGCCCCATAGACCGGCGTTGCATTATCGCAGTACGGGCGCCATGGCGAAACGTCAATTGGGACAAGGGTGGGACATACGGACCCTGATTAGGTCCCGCTTGCCGACGCTTGGTTGCCCCTGCCGGTGGCGCTCAAGGCGGGCATCGTGGCGAGGGTGCAGATCTACCGTGCATGCTTAACGCCAGTCAGCAAATTGCCGACTCATCCCCCTGGCACCGTTGCTGAGCCCCTCCCTGGCGCCCCGCCGTGGCGCTGCGGGTTTATGTGGTCGACAATGGGGTCAGCGCCCCTTGAATCCGGATATAATCCGTTGGGTCCTACGGTGGCGTTTGGGCACGGCATTAAATTTTCAAACGGATTTTCAAACATGATTTCCAAACGATACCGGTGGGCGTTCCGGCTCCGGCGTGGCCAACAGAGAGGATTTCCACTCCATCTGTGGACTGGGGTGCTGGTGTTGCTGGCGATCACCAGTGCCGGCCGGGCCGCCGATCAGGTGGGATTGCCGGCTGCGCTTCTGCAGCAGGTGCGGTCGCCGACGGAACTGCAGCCAGGCCAGTACACCGCGGCGGACGCCTGGGATGCGGCGGGCACCGCGTTGTCGCGTCAGCGCGGCAGGATCGTCGCTGACCCCGACGCGGCTTCGGGCAAGGCGTGGGAAGTCGGGATCGGCACGGCCGACAATGAGGCCACGCTCTTCGGCCCTTACCGGCAGTTCAAGCCGGGTTGGTACATAGCATTCTTTCGCGTGAAGTTGCTGGCGGCGGATGCGGACGAATTGGCCGTGGACCTGGATGCCGCCGTGAACGATGGCCACCAGATTCTTGAGGCGCGGGCTCTGCCGATATCCGACCTGGTCCAAGGCCAGTATGTGCAGGTGCCGTTGACCTTCCACTACCAGGGCGGGCGCCTGGAATGCCGCGTACACTGGCATGGACTGGCGGCCCTGCACGTCGACCAAGTCGGCCTGTACCGGTTCGACGGGGGAACCCTTGAACCGTTACCGCGGCGCCCCGGTCAACCGCAGCCTTCCGGCCGGCCGCGCAACCTGGAAGCCAACCCGGAGCCGGACCAGGTGTTTCCGGTCTCGTCGGCGCCGGCCCCAAAGCTGTGGGTGGTCGATGTCGCGCCTCTTTCGCGGGACTGGGAACTGACGCTGGCGAGCCTGCAGGGGATCGTCAACCGCGGCCAGCCGCAGGTCTTTTTGCGGCACAACCCGTGCGATGACCAGTGGCTGGCCTGGATGGTCAAACGCGGCGCGATCGCCGCCACCGCGACGATCACGGCGGAGGCCTTGCTGGAACGATTCCAGCCGGTACTCCACGGCCTGGTAATCACCGACCCGGCGCTGCCGGCCAGCAAGCACGTGGCCACGATGCTGGCGGCCGTGGACGATGCGCTGGTGGTTTCGCCACGCCTCGGCGCCCAGTTGGGCTGGCCGGTGCACGCGGATCTGCGCGGTCGCTGGACCACCAGCGTGGCGGCCTATCGTTGGGCCCTGGACCAACTCTGGCCGCGGATGAACCACCAGGTCGTCGCCTGCTACTGGCCCGGCGGCGCGGGCGCCTATGACTATTTCGTAGAGCACAAGATTTTCCTGTTCTGGTGTTCCGGCCCGGTCGATGGTGCCCGGACCTACGCCCGCCCCCAGGAGGAACTGCAACTGGCCGAGGAGGTGCTGGCGAAGATGCCGGCCAACACGGCGGTGATGGGGTATCCGTGGGCCGGCCCGGGGGTGGGGATCGGCGAAGGACCGGGCGTGACGCTCTTCGCCGAGTTTGCCAAGTACCTGGTCGGCTCCGTCGATGCGACCAACCTGAGCGTGCATTCGGGCATGGGGGGCGCGGCGTTCCGCCAGCACGCGGCGCCGCCCGCACCGGCACTGGACAAGAGCAAGGTCTATGTTTCGGTGATCATTTCCGACGGCGACAACCTGCCGGTGCTCACGCTGTACAACTTCCCGCAGCTCTGGGCCGACCCGCTGCGCGGCACGTTCCCCATCGGCTGGACCATCGCGCCGTCGGCGGCCCGGTTGCTGCCGGACGTGCTGGATTACTACTATTCCACCGCCACCCCGCAGGACTGCTTCCTGGCGGCCGTTTCCGGCGTGGGCTACACCTATCCGGCCTCGTACGGCCTGCGTTACCGGCCGGACCAGCGGGCACGCGTGTTCGATGGCTTTCTCGACCAGACCAGCGCCGCCATGGAACACTGCGACCTGCATTTGAGCTGGGTGATGAACACCCCGCACGACTTGATCGGGCGCTACGCGGAGCGGATCCCGCACCTGCGGGGCGTCTTTGCCGACTATGGCCGGCAGGGCGGCCGCACCGGGCCGGATGTCTATCCCGCAGCGCGCAATGCGGGGGTGTTTCACGCCGTGACCGATTGGAAAGAGGATGTCTCCCGGGCCGAGCAGATCGCACGCACCGCCGAGCAGCTGCGCCGCGCGACGCCGCCGCAGCGCCCGGCCTTCCTGCATTTTTTCATCTGGAACTGGGGGTACGACCTGGGGATGATTCACGCGGTGCTCGAGCGCCTGGGGCCCCAGTATGTTGCCGTGCGGCCGGACCACCTGGCGGCGCTCTACGCGCAGCAGGTCACCGATGAACAGGTGCTGCTGCGGGTTCCGGCGGAGAGTTGGGGCATCCAGGGACAGAAGATGACCATCGAGGGCGAGGCGCAGAATACCGCCGGGGCGCCGCTGGACCTGGCACTGGCAGCGGCCGGGCTGGAGCACGGAACGCTGGCGCCGGACCATCTGCACCTGGCGCCGGGGCAGACCGCGCCGTTCTGGCTGTCGGGCGCCACGGCGGCGGACAGCCTGACGCTGACGGCGACCGGCGCCCTCGGAAAACGCAGCGCTACGGTGGCACTGCGCTGGATCCCGCGCGACCAGATCGTCGGTACCGTGGGCGCGGGTGTCACGTGGGGCTTCCAGTGGCGGATGGACGCCGCGAAACTGGCGCACCGTGGTGGGCACGCCGTAGCGGACGCGCAGGCCGCCGATGGCGCCGCATGGTCGGCGGAGGCCGGCAAGACCGAGCCCGGCCATATCATCTACGGACCCTATGCCCCGACGCCGCCGGGCCGTTACCTGGCACTATTCGGCTTGCAGCGCACCGGCGAGGGAAGCGGCGAGCTGGCGCGGGTGGACGCGTCGGCCGCCATGCCGTACCACGAGAACGCCGCGCAGACGGTTGCGGGCGCGGCGTTGGCGCGCGGCCAGTACCGCTACGTTCCGGTGGAGTTCGTGCATCCGGGCGGAACACTCGAGACGCGGGTCTACTGGCCGGGGGAGATTTCGCTGGCGGTCGAAAGTGTCACCCTGTTCCGCGCCGCGGACGATCGGCGGTAACCGATTTAAGCCCGGGGCCCTGCAACTATTGCAGTTTTGCAACGGCAGATTTTCGAGACGGTCAAGAAGGGCTATATTTCGGGGTGCTGGCCCCACGCGCCTACAGACGGCCTGCAGGTTAACCGGTGCGGCGGCGGCGCGTATTAGGGCTTGGCGAGCAATGCGTGAGGATTCGCCCGGAATGTGGGTAAACCCGGGGCGATGGTACATGCCGCGCAACCCATGCACCGCCTGGCGCAGGTTGGACCGCACGGCGGCAGCGTGCTTCGCCCTGGTTAGTCATCATCCGGCGCCAAATCCGTGTGGGTGAGCCCGAGGGCTTTCAAGCCTTTCCCGTGGGCACCGGTGTACTCGACGGGGTAACGCTCGCCGGGGCGGGTTTCCATCCAGATGGCGCGGTTGAGCGCATCGTCGTCAATCAGGTCGGGCTGGGAGAAATCGAGCGCGGCCACGCGCACCGCCAGTTTCTTTTCGGCGCTGGTCTTGGCCGGCGGAGTCTTTTTGGGCACGTTGAGCGGGAATTCCGGCACGAGGCATTGGTAGGACGTCAGGTCGGGCGTGGTTTGAAAACAGTCGCCCAGAAGCGGCGCCGCCGCCACCATCTGGTTGAGCGGCGGCAGGCAAAGTATCTGGCTGATGGTATGCAGCAAGGCGTTTTCGTTATAAAAGGCGCTGACAATCGCGCCGCGTTTGGCATAGGGGCTGGCCACGAAGCAGATCGACCGGTGACCGTCCACATGATCGTGGCCGGATTGCGGGTCATCCTCGATCACGAAGATCGCCATGTCTTTCCAGAACCGGCTCTGCGACAACCCTTCCACGCACCGGCCCAGCGCCAGGTCATTGTCGGCAAGATAGGACTGGGCTTTAAGTTCACCGCCGGTGTGATCGTTGGGCAGGTAAAGAATGACGAAGTCGGGATACGTCCCGCGCTGCTCGAACTCGGCAAGTTCCTTGAGGAACGCATCGGCGCGGACCTGGTCGGGGATGGCCAGTTCCCAACCGGGATAGGTCAGGCAACTGTACTTGCGCAAGGCTTCCAACTGGTAAACGCAGCGAAATCCGATCTTACCGGCCTTCGCCTGCCAGTCTTTGTAATAATCGCTGTAGGTCTTGCCGCCAACCTTTTCCGGGTAATCCAGTTCGCCGTAGTTGCGGAACGAGCGCCCGGCCGTCAAGGCCAGGTCCCACATAAAGCCGCAGGCGGCCGGGAACAGCGCATCGGTGCCGAAGTCATAGGCGCAGCGGTAGCCGGGCCGGTCCTTCTCGCGATACGGGGTGGTCAAGCCCTGCATGCACCAGGCGTGGCCATCGGAGGAATTTACGCCATTGCAGTAGTAATTATCGAGCAGGGGGAACGTTGTCGCGAGGGATTTGTGATTCGGAATCACCTTCCGATCATAAATGCACAGCTTCGGATCGCCATTGCCCTTGCCCAGGTCGCCCAGGACCTGATCGTACGTTTTGTTCTCCTTGATGACGTAGACGACGTGCTTGATAAGCGAGGGTTCGCCCAACCGGGCCGGCACGGGGACTGGGGGCACGTCGGCCTGCGAACGTTCGGCCGACCGCAGCGCGAACGCCAGGTGCGCGTTGGCGCGGGCGCGGGCATCGCGGGCGGCGACTTCCGCGGCATCTTTGGCCGGGGGAATTTTTTCCAAGCCGTTGCGTACATTCGACACGAACAGCTCCGGGCCGCGCACGCACAACGCGCCCGGGTACCAGCCGGCGGGGATGAGATGCAGCGGCTCCGATGGTTTATCCAACCGGATACAGGCCACCGCATTAATGCCGGCATTGGCAACGTAAAGCGTCTGGCCATCGGCAGACAACGCCAAACCATCCGACAGTGATCCCCAGGGCAGCGCCGGGTCCGCCTTGGTATCGAGGGTGGCGACGACTTGCCACGTGGCTGGGTCCAGCACGCTGACCGAATCACCGCCGACGTTGGACACATAAAGCCGCTGGTCGTTCCGGCTCAACAGCAACTCTGACGGATGCAACCCCACGCGAATCTGCAGCGCTTCGTAGGGGATGGGCGCCAGATCAATGACACTTATGGTCCCGGTCAGCGGCAGCGACCGCGCATCAACCGCCACATTGGAACCGGCCGACTTCTCTGTCTTTGCGCCGGCGCGCGGTCGGCTCCCGCCGTAGTTGGAAACGCACGCCCACCGGCCGTCCTTCGCCACGGCCACACCGTAGGGGCAAACCCCCACCGGCACCCGTGCGGAGATTTTGCCGGTGGCCAGATCGACGATGACCACGTCGTTGGCGATGGAACGGGCCACAATGGCCCGTTTGCCATCGGGCGTTAACGCCACGCCCAGCGGATTGGTCGGCTTACCGGCAGCGGCCAGGTCGATTTCGCCGCTGAATTTGAAAGTGCCATCGGGCGCAATCTTCACTACGAACAACCGGTCCTTCCCGCCGGTTACATACGCGGTAGCACCATCCGCGGCGACGGCCAGCCCATGCATCGAGCCGCCGTTCTTCGCCGGGAATTCGGTGTGCTGCACCCCTTTAAAGGAATCGGCATCGACCGACACCAACTGGCTGGACGTCTTAACGAGCACGAATTTCCCGCCGTACGCCAAGGCAATCGAACAGAAACGGCCGCCGAAATCGAGCATCTGGCCTTCGGGTGCCAGTTGCTGACTCGAATAGAGCATGTCGGAACCGGAACCCATGCGTGCGTTCATCCACTCTTCGCCCTGCACCGGCGCCTTGTGGTCGATCCGCTGTTCCGGAATCTGGGCGTGCACCACCGTCGCCACGGTGGCCGCCAGCGCCGCCAAGAGAACCAGGGTTTTAATCACGATCATCGTCTCCAGGAAAGTCACTGGGGGATAGACTCTTTAAGATCGCCGCCGGCCCCAGTATGCGCCAAAGAATGGGGTGGTTCCAGTAGACCACGCCATGGGGCCTTAACGGCAAATACCTGTAACAGATCAAACCAGGCGGTACCGGGGTAACCGATTATCGGCCCCCTCCACACTTCTGGTGCATATGGGTGGGGGAGGCCCAGGGCAACGCGCGGGAGGCGCGGGCGAAGTTTGAATTACATAGAGTAAAAGATGACTCCATATGACTTGGCAGGGGGTTGCCGGGGTGGGGCACAATCCCCAATATTCATCGGCGGAAACGCTGGACAGGCCGGTAATCAAAGGGCAGAATACAGGCAGCAGCCCGGGTGGCGGAACGGCAGACGCTCAGGACTTAAAATTCTGTCTCGCGAAAGCGGGGTGCGGGTTCGAGTCCCGCCCCGGGCAATCAATAGGCATGCGGTTTTCCCGCATGTCTATTGGTGTTTTTGCACTTTCATCTGGTGATTGTTCATTCGTCGATGTGTGCCGGGTTGTGCCATCTTGTGACGCACTTTGCCGCAAAATGTGCCCCAATTTGTGCCCCAAAATCTCCCCCTCAACGGCCCCGCCCTGGGCGTCGATGGCCGCGGCAAGCTGGGCGCTGGCAGTTTCCGCCCCGGTCAGTGTCAGTTGAACCACCGCACCGGATGCCCCGCCGGCTGCATTAGAAGCCCGTGGCGCCATCGCGGGGGCCTGCGCCGTGTTCTCGCACACCTTGCCGTCCGTGCCGGTGGCCTTGGCTTCCTGGGCCTGGGCCGGCGTGGAATAGTCCGGCAGCACGGACAAGGCCGCGGCTTCGTCGCCCCGCAGGGTGTGCGTATACCTGTCCATGGTCAGGCTAATCGTGGAATGGCGGGCCAGTGTCTGCGCGGTCTTCGGATGCACGCCGCCCGCCGCCAGGCTGCTGATGAACGTGTGGCGCAGGCCGTGGAAATCCACCCAGCGACTATCAGCGTCCTGAGCCTTGATGCCCGCCGCGGTGCAATCGGCACGAAACGCCCGCAGCATGGTGAATCGGTCGGGAATGTTGAACACGCGCGCCGCGGGGGCCTTGTTGGTCAAATGCTCGGCCAGGGCCTTGGCCAGTTCGGGCCGCATCGGCAGCACATCTTCCCGCCGGTGTTTCGAGTATGCCGCCCGCACCGTCAGCGTGCCGCGGGCCAGGTCCACACAAGCCCGCGTCATCGTGGCGAGTTCATTCAGGCGCAGCCCGCTTTCCAGTGCCACCCGATAGACAAGGGCCCGCTCGGTACCGGCCATGCCCGCCAATTCCCCGCCCTTGGTCGCGGCGTCCAGCAGTTTCCGCACTTCTGCCGGCTCGAGCGCCCGGCGTTGGTGCCGCTTGTCGGTGCGCTCGTTCAATGTCGCCAGGTTGACCACCGGGTTTTCATACGCCCGCCGTTCCTTGATGCACCACCGGAAGAAATGCCCCCACGCCTGCCGGATCGCGTTGTACCGCCGTGGCGAAAGCCCGGGGCGCATGATCGGCTTTTTGTCATCGCCCACCCGCGGATCGCCTTTTTCGTCCAGTACCGGCGTGGCTTGGCGCCGATCGGCCAGGCGTGCCCGCAACTTGCCCGCCGTCACGTCGCCCAGCTTTTTGAAGTGGCACTTCTCTACCGCCTCCAGCAGCATGGCGGCCGTGGCGTCCGCGGTATCCCGGGTGTTGCCCTTGGCCAGCAGCGCCGCCTTAAAGTCTGCGATATGCGCGGCAATGCTCTTGCCTTCGGCGCCCGGGTCGATGATGCCCTGCCGGGCCATGCTCCGGCGCGTGCGGGCCGGCAGCCCCTCAACGTAGCGCCGAAGATTCGGGGGCATGGTGCCGCCGGCCTGGGCGTCCAGCAGCCGCTTGGCATTGCGTGCCAGTTCTTCGCTTTGGTCCTTGCCATCGGCGTTGATCGCAAAGCCCGGCAGCTTGTATCTGCGTTGATCGTGACAGAATCGCACGGTGTAGCTTTCCGCCGTGTGCCGTATGCCGTCCGGGTTGGTCCATTCTTTGATTTCCAGCGTTGCCATTTGTCACCTGTCCTTTCGCCTCTCAACAGTCTACCGCGTCCGTTGTGTCGATGGCTTCACCGCAGGCCTGCCAGGCCCGGGGGCGTCTGCCGCCAGTTTGCTGGCCGTGGCCTTGTTCACCTTCACCTGTAAGCCCAGCACGTTCGCCAGGGCGTCCAGGCTTTCCATCGACAGCCCGCGATTGCCGGCCATAAACTCGGTCAGGTTGCCGGTGTTGATGCCGGTCAATTGGCACAACCGATGCCGGCTTACCGGGGCGTGTTCGATGATCTTTCGGATTTGCTCGGACAACTTCATACGTGGCATTGTATCATCCCTTAAATTAGCTTTCAATAGGAAAGTCAATTATACATAAGAGTCCTTATGGGACGTTGCGGATGAGGTCTTAGATGCCGGTTATGCCCGCCGCGTTTGGGGGTAGGTTGTGTTTGTCAGTCATGGGTTCACCTTTCCTTTTTGGGGCCACGGGGCCGGATCAAAGCCTCTCAGCGGCCACGATCCTACACAACTCTCAGATCAGTTGAAAATACCCAATGGCCTGGTCTCTCCAGGATTCAAAAAGACCACCGGGAAAATGGATGATGGGGGGCACTCCGCCGCGGTCGTTAAGCGCAAACCGCCCATCCTTCTTGATCCGGTCGGCTTCGTAGGAAGCATTTGCAACAAGCCGTTGGTCGGTGTCGAGGGCAACATTGATCCGCTGCTTAATCATGCCGGCTTGCCAAAGCCACTGGTCTTCCCCCCGCAGATGCCGCAGGCGCCAAAGGTCTGCAACCTCCGGATCTGGCGACACCTTACCCATCACGGCCCAAAGCTCGACAAGCTTCTCCAGGGCGTCCAGCAACTGGCCGCGCTCGCCCATGAAGACCCCGGCCTGTGGGTAGGGCCGGGCGACCTCACGATCGCCAGTGAAGTTCGCCAGCCAACTTGGTTCCCTGCAGGGCCATGCGACCCGCTCAGTACCCATGACGATCGGCGACTCGAAAGAATTGAAGGCGGCGCAGATGTCCTCCGGGCTGCTGGCAAACGCGGTGTCCCGACCATCGACATAGAGCGCATGAGTAAAGCACGCCGGCAGGCCATTGATCCAGTCCCATAGGCGATGAATCTTGGCGTCCGTGTGGTTTCGGTACGGCTCGGAGACCCCGAACGTATGCACCGCAATCCCGCGGCGCCGCGCGGTCCGCAACAAGACGGATAGCGCGTCATAGGCCTGCCAGGTCGCATAGCACCCGATCGTTACAAACGCGGTGTTTTCGGGGGTGGCTTCACCACTCTCGGACTGCGCCACATCGTCGGGCCGGAGCGCCCATATCGCATGCCTGTAACCGTGGTTCGGGCCGCGGTGCCATGCCGCCAAGACATGATTACCAGGATCCAGCCGCACCGCCGCGGTCACATCGCACGGGCGCGACGCAAACCCGATCGTGTGGCCGTCAACGGCGAAGGCCACCGGGTTCCCGTCATCGATGCGGGCCGAATAGTTCAGGGCCCCATGGATCGCTGCCGGCGCGGCCACGCGGATCCGCACCTCAGAGGGGGCATGCGCTGAGATAAATTCCGAACCGGGGGCCGCGGTGGGAATCAGCACGTCATCCCCCACGGGCTCACGGTATCCGAGTTTACCATCAAGGCCGATCGCCCCATGGCCGACGGTCGCGCTAACGATACTGAAAAGCTCAGACATTGACCATGTCCTCCAAAATTTGGCACAGACTCATTTCCAGAACCACGCTGGCACAGTCATTGTCGCCACCGGCAAGACGCACCAGGTCGCCTTCGATCTGCATCGACATTAGAAAGATGCAGCGGCGGCGCGGATCGTTGCGCTGCCGCCAATTTCTCCCGGTGGCATCCGCCGGGCTGAGCACGTGCCGCCGGCTCACGGCAAATACCTTAAACGGCGGCTCGCCCGAGTAGCGGAAAAACGCATGCCGGTAGCCGTCTCTGGTCACGGTGTGAAACGTGGAAAGCCAAGTGCCGTCCGGCAGTTGCACCGGGGGAGTGCTGCCCCGGAATTCCTGACCCCACTCCCGGCGCCAGTGTGGGGCCTGCCAGTCGGTCGCGTAGGCCACTTCTACCCGGCCCCCGTTTCGGAACTCCGCGCGCAAGATGCGGTGCGGCTGAATCGAATAGGTGAAATAGAGGTTGCCGCCATGGACCCACGGCATCCAGTTCTTTTCGCACCGCGGCCGGTAAGACGGTATTCCTGGGTCATCAAGACAGTACACGGGGGCTGCAACAATCGGCGACGTGCTGGTAATGCTCCAAAGCTCCATCCGGGGCAGAGTTGCCGGCAGGCCATGGAAAGACATGGTCGCAATGATTTCAGATCCTCGCCGTATAACGCGAGGGTCCTCCTTTTGCACCATGTCGAGATCAACGTGAGTGCCGGGGATCACGCGGTATCCAAAATCGAGGCGGCAGGCGTGCACCTGGGTAAAATCGGGCCGCCACAGCATCAGGAATTCGCCACCATGCTCCGGCAGCGGCAGTAATGAACAGTTGCCCCCCGTGGCGGTGGGCACGTCGATTTTGACGCGGCGGTGAATCACTGGCGTTGCGGGCTTTGGCGGCTCCGGCGTGGTCCGCTCCAGCTTCGGTGGTTCCGGCGTTGCGACTTTGGGGGCGCTGGGTGATGTCGCGTACCTCCCCTTGGGGCAGTTGCCAGCCGCTGCGTGCCATGTAGCCGGAGCGGCATCGATCGAGCAATACCTCTCGTGGCGGTCGGGACAGTTGTAACATCGCGCCCGGTTCGCTTCGGTGGCCTTGGATATCATGGTGGTCATCGGCGTGGCTCTCCATTTTCCGCGGCGGGCGCGGCGTTCGGTGGTTCTGCCTGGGGCTCCACGGCTTCGAGTTCTTGGGCTTGGGCTTCGTCTTCGTCGCACCATTCCAGGAGGTCCTGCCTGATGGCGCCAAGCATGGCGGAGTCTGTCACGTGCGATCGGACACACGAGATAACCACGCCTATCAACCGGTGCGCTTCCTCCGCGGTCATCGTGTCATCATCCATCGTGCCGGGCTTTCCGACCGTTCGATCGAGCAGTTCCCGCACGGCGGCCATGTCGCCGCCCTTGGCTTTCTCCAGCAGCACCATAACCACGGCCTGTATGTCCTCGGGCGTCACGCTTCCCAACAGAGTGTTGCGCAGCATGGCCACATGCCGGGCCCTGGGGTTGCCGTGGCCCAGCCGGTTCCCCTTGGCAAACTTGCCGTTACTCTGGTGGGTTGCGCGGGCTGGCACGTTAGGCACGTTGGTTGACGTTGGATCGTTCATAGGCCACCCTCAAAGTCGGATGCCGTCAGGCCGGAAAGCCTGCAAAAGTCGCGCTTGATCGCGCCCAGAACGGCCGGGTCCTTGACGTGGAGTAGGCTGGCCACCCATGCCGCTCGCATAATTTCCAGCTTGACAAGCCGCCGCCCGCGTTCCTGAAGGGCCAGCCCGGCGACAATTCTTGGATTGCGTAACATGGCTGCCTTAAATTGACGCTCGTACTCTTCCGCGCCGAATGCCGCTTCTTTGCTTTTCGTCTTTGCCATGGTCGTTTTCTCCGTTATGGGGTGATCTTCTCAACTCGGGCCTCAGCTTCGGTGGCAACGCTCGTGCACCGTAGCCCACACGAACGCAGCAGGATCTTGAGGGCGTGCCGTAGCCGCTGGTGCCCGTCCGGTCCTGGGCCCGTGGGGTGCAGCGTCACGATGAAGCCAGGGGGGCGTTTTGCGGCGTCCGTTGTCGGCTGGGCACAAATTCTGCTGACCTTTGCCATTAGTCCGTTAATCCGTTAATCCCTTACGTGGTTAAAAGTGGTAAAATAGATAGATAGATAGAGTCTGTCAGCGCCGGTCTGAAAATGCGGTAAATCCGCCGGTTTGAAAATGGGGTGAATTGGCCGGTGCGAACATGCTGGTGCAGAGGATGGTTGTAGGGTG
>Ga0316217_10000287_pt1 | contig 74049 bp, 63 predicted proteins | sample 1anoAmetaG_FD_203633 | JGI IMG/M metagenome (GOLD analysis project Ga0316217, IMG submission 203633) | Freshwater microbial communities from Trout Bog Lake, Wisconsin, USA - 1anoA | ecosystem: Environmental > Aquatic > Freshwater > Lake > Hypolimnion/Profundal zone | place: USA: Wisconsin... | reverse complement strand
CCCCGAGGGGAAGGCGGAAAACCCATAGCCGCTCGTCACACCGTTCGTCCAACCCCGTGAACCTCCGGCGGGACGGCCGTTAGGCCCGGCGGCGCCTGCGGGCCGCCGGAGAACCACTCAATGTTTGTGTGTCTGCTTACCTTGGCCGTGTGGACGGGCAACTCGGGGACCGCCCCTCCAACCTCCAGTTACAATGGACTCTGTAACCCTTCCAAGCCGTTATTGCTGCAACCATATGACTTGGTTTTTGCCTGGAGGCGCCTCTCCGGCCCTTGGAACCCCTCCCAGTTACAATTCGTACTGCGAATATGCGTAGACTGGCCTCGGGGCTTATAAGTCTTCTCCTCGCGCCTGAAGGCGTTCCGAATCTCTTCGTTGAGTGGAAGCTGGTTCTGGATCCAGTCAATGCCCGCTTCATAGGCGGCCGCGTATCCCTGGGCGCCCTTCCATTCACGGATGGTCTCCACCCGGTTGGTCCCCCGGTAGAGGATGATCCGGAGAGCTTTTCGACCCAGCCGGGGAACGCTGTCCAGGTCACGTGCGAACAAGATGGCGGCCAGATTGGTCACATCGAATCGTCCGCCACCCCTTGGGGCAATCAGCTTCTCCGCAGAAAGCCGCTCCATAATCCCCGCAGTTCCCGCCGGGAGAGGTTGCCCGGTTCGTTGGAAGCAGGCTGGGTAGTCAAGGACGCTGCTCAACAGGTCTTCGCCTGGGATACCCTCGAGGCAAAGGTCCATTTCGAAGTGGGATTCACTGATGAGTTCCCAGAGCCGTCGTTCCTTCTCTGGGAATTCCCTTAACGGTTTGAGATAGCTGCCCACCCGGATATGCCGTTCCCGTTTGAAGGCCACCGGCATGTGACGAGCCGGCGGAATTTCGAGAATGACCATAGCGCAATGACCTTGAACTCCACCCACTCCGTTTCCCTGGGGAGGGCGGCGAGGCGTTTGACCAGGGCCTCAAAGGTGAATGTATCCATCCAATTGCCTCGCGGGTGATAGTGGGCTGAGCTTCCTGGGCAATCTTCCGTGCAGCCGATGAGGCCACCCGTCTCTAGAAGCCTACCAGGATGGGAGCCTGCCTCCCATGGTGCCCGAAGGGATGCGCGCCTAGTGGGAGGGGGGCCGAATGTAGCTCCCTGTTCCCATCTCATCCCAGCCCAAGTCAGGGTCGATCTCCGCGCCATTGCGCGCATCGAAGGTCCAGGCCCCACACTCGATCAAGCCGCCCTTGCGTGAAGTGACCACGAGGGGTATGGGAACCACCCCGGCCAGCCAGCGAGTGACTTGGTCACCTACCCGCAGGCGCCCCAGCCATTGCGCTTCTTCGGGGAGCAGAGGGATTCGTTGGACTGGCGACATGGCAACCTTCGGCTTTCCTGATGAGGAGGGCCCAGGCGGGCTCGCCGAGGGCAGGGGTGAAACTTGGTTGCATGGGGGACGAACCTCGTGACAAAACCGAGAAGGCACGAAGGCCATCCGTGTTCCTGGAATTTGGGTGGGAACTGTGGGAACGGTGGGAACCCCCTTGACCGGTATGGTCATTTCCGGTTCCCACCGGAATCCGGGTAGTGGGAAGGTGGGAACCGCACGGCAACCGGGTTCAAGCTTCCTCCACGTCCGCCAGCCGTCGCCGGAAGGCCTCCAATCCCCTGCCCGTGACGATGTAGAACCGTTCCGTCCCGCGGCCTGGAACCTTCACCTTCTTCTGGAACCTGAGTTTGCCAGCTTCCTGGATGGCGTCCACAAGGCCCGCTTCCGCGCAGGCCTTGGCGACGTCCCTGGGGCCGAACCCTTCGCAGGCGTCCTTCCAGCCTTCGGAATGGAAGAGGTAATCCATCCCATCCCTGCCGTCCCGGCGCCGGAAGCCCGCGCAGTTGGGAACGCGCTCCACAGGTCGTGGACATGGGCGAACCCGGTTCCAGGAGCCAGCCCCGGCCTGAACCGACCCGTTCCGCCTCCTGGACTTTCCTCCGAAGTTCCGCCGGGCTCCAGGGTGGCTGGCACGCGGGGTTGTAGGCCTCCCAAAGAACCTGGAAAGCCAGGTCCTTGTCCAGGTCGAAGCCGCGGAGGATCTTGATGGCGGCCTGGAGCGTGGTCCGGTGTCCATGGGCGCCGGCGATGGCGGGTGTCTGGCATGCCAGGGTCCTGGCGTAGCCAAAGGCGCGGCGGGTCTTTTCGTCCGTGCTTTTGCCCATGGGGCATGCGCAGGAGGCCGGAGGCCGGGGGCTGGGCGGCGCCGGAAAGGCGGCACGGATTTCCTCGGGAGTGCAGAGGGTGGGCCATGAGGCGGCGAGCTCCCAGGCGGTGGGGCTCGCGCTTGCGGTTCCAGAAGCCCGGCAGCCGCATCACCCGCGCCACCTCGCACACGGACGGGTCCGCGCCGAAGGGGGCGAGGGCCGCCTGGATCCGCCGCAGTTCGGCTTCGTGCGCCAGTTGGCGTTCGGGGTTGCCGGGGCAGGGGTGGCTCGAGGCCGGGGCCTAACGCTTTGAGCCCTGCCTTCCGGCCCACTGGCTGGCCCCTGGCGCTGCCTGCCGATCCGTGGAGGCCAGCACCAGCGGCGCCGCGCCCGGCCGGTGCTCCTGCCCTTGTCGGCCTCGGAAGAAGGGGCCCCAAGCCAGGATTTCAGATCGACCCCCCGGGGGGCCGGGATTTCGACCCCGCACAATCTCGCCGGGTATGCCCCGCCCGCGATTTAGGCCGGGTATCGGAATTTTTTTTCAGCGGATATAGGGCCGCAAGGTCAACCGGGCTCGGCGTCACTCGCCCTTGCGGAACCCGATGGGCTTCTTCTTGGGAACAGGAGGCGCCATGAGCTGCCGGATGGCATCGAAGACCGCCTTGAACTGGGAATCATACTTCCGCTCCAGGTTCTCGAGCTTCTTGGCCAGATCGTGATGGGTGGAAAGGATCTCCCGCAGCCGGACGAAGGCCCGCATGATCTCGATGTTCACCTGAACCGCTTGGTCACTCCGAAGGACGCTGGAGAGCATGGCCACCCCTTGTTCCGTGAAGACATAGGGCGCAAAGCGGCGCCCGCCCCAGGATCTTGAGGAGCCAGATTGGAACCTCAAGTTGTCCCACTCCCCGGGGGAGAGCTGAAACATGAAGTCCTCCGGGAAGCGTTCCACGTTCCTCTTTACGGCGCGGACAAGGGCTTTCGTCTCCACCCCGTAGAGGACGGCCAGGTCTTCGTCCAAGAGGACCTTCGCCCCGCGAATGAAGAGGATGGTTTGGGTGATTTGCTCGACAAGGGCCGGGTGGACGGGCATTGAAGCTCCAGGAATCGAAGGGTGCTCTCCATTGTGCCACCCCCCACTTGAGGTGCCAGATTGGCACCTCAAGATGCAGGGAGCCACTCCACCAGATGGCCTGCCTCACCAGATTCCGAAGCCGCCGTCTTCCTGCTGGAAGCACTCCATCAGCCCAAGCCGCCTGAGTTGCATCAGCAGGTCCAGGACCACGCCTTGAAGCTCCAGGGGCATCGGGCGCAGGCCCGTGGTTTCCCCCAGCAGAACGGCAACAAGCCAAGCCGCTTCGCTGGCCACCTTGCAGATTTCGAGCGGGGTCCAGGGGATCGGCAATCCAGGGTCAACGGGTTCCCCCCGGTCAACGTCCAGGGCTTCACGGAGGGCGCGGCGCCCGTCCACCACCTCCAAGTGGGCGCACTCCAAGTCCATGGCCTCCAGTAGCGCCGCAAGGTGTTCGGCATCCTCCAGGACATCGTGAAGCAGGCCCTTCGCCTGCGGCATTGCTTGGACAGCACTCATACTTCACCCTCCCTTTGGTTGCTTGATCGCCAAGCATGGGGCGAAAAAAAATTTGATTCAAATCTTTTGTTAACAGTTGTTTAAATGACAACGCGTTGCGAAAAACGAAACGCGTTAAGCCCTATCCCTGGCTTGGGCCAGATGGAGTAAGGTTGGAGTAATCATCTGGAAAATACTCAAAAACAGTCCATATTAAAATAACAAGCGAAAGGCCTGAACCCTTTGTGGTTCAGGCCTTTCTTTTTGGTCGGGGCGATAGGATTCGAACCTACGACCCTCTGCTCCCAAAGCGGATAAGTTTGTAAACCATGGTGAATCACGGTGAGTCAAACCCATTCAGAATAAACACATATTGAATCAGGCTCTTCCTTCCTCGTTCAGATTGCGTCAAACTTATGCAGGCCTGATGCAGGCCGATGTGAGCCGATGCAGGCGACGGGAAAAGGTGAGGCCCATGAAAAAGAGCGATGTGGATTTGACCGACAGCAAAGTCGCGAAGATGAAGGCCACGGGCGCTAAATACAACATTTGGGACCGCTCATGCCCCGGGTTCGGGGTTGAGGTCAAGCCATCAGGAACACGGATCTTTGTGGTGAAGACATGCATCACAGCCGGAGGTGTGAAGCGGCGCCAATGGCACACCCTAGGGCATTGGCCTTTGAAGAACGTCGTCGAGGCCCGCGCTGAGGCCGTTGCCCTGAAGGATCAAGTCCGCAAGGGGGAGGATCCTAAAGCCATAATCATGGCCAGGCGCGAGGCGGTACGGATGAACGAGTTCCTGGACCGCTATTATAAGGAACACCTTCAGGTTAAGGTCACTTTGGAAGGTAAGAGGCTGACGGTCATCAAAATCGGGAAGGACGCAACTGGTCTTCCAGAGGGGAGTAAGGGTAAGGAGCCTGCTCGATCAATTGAAAGATTCATTCGGCCTGTTCTCGGGGGCATGGCTGTTCGTGATGTCGGCACCGCTGAAATTGCAGACCTACTGTTCAGGATCCGGAAGAACACACCCATCCAGGCGAACCGACTTCGATCAGTCCTGCTGGGGATCTTTGCGAAGGCGGAAATTTGGGAACTGCGACCCATTGGGTCCAACCCTGTGCCAGTCCAAGAACGGGCTCCCGAAAGTCATCGGGAGCGAAACCTCTCCGACCAAGAAATTGCCCGCCTCGGGGCTACGATTCGATCAAATGAGCAGCTATCTAATGAGGGAAGGAAGATCTCTGATCCATGGCGGGAAAATCCCTTTGCCGTGGCAGCCATTCGTCTGGCCTTGCTGACGGGAATGCGGAGGGGTGAAGTCCTTGGCCTACGTTGGGACTGGGTGAATTTGGATGACGCCGAGATCCGCATTCCCGCAGGCTTCCATAAATCGGGGAAGAAGACCCAGAAGATTAGGTTGGTGAGATTGTGTTCCGCAGCTCGGGCCATCCTGGAGTCCCTACCGCGAGCGCTTGGCAATCCCTATGTAATCGTTGGAGAATTGCCGGGCACCCACCTGGTGGACTTGAATGGCCCCTGGCGAAGGCTGCGCGTGACCGCTGGCCTTGCCGTGGCCGGGAAACCGACAGCTGAAGATGTGACGATTCACGACCTTCGCCGAACCTATTCCAGCGTTGCGGCCCGGTTGGAGGTTCCTGAGCTTTTCATTGGAGCCCTCCTGGGACATGCGGTGGTAACGGTGACCCAGGTCTACGCCCGAGTGAGCCAGGATCCGCTGCGGGAGTACGTAGAGACGATTGGGGCCCGGATCGCTGGGCTCTTGTCGGGGGGGATCGACCTCGAAAAGGAGGCCGAGGAATCCCGGGCCAAGCGCAAGAGTTCCCGGTTGGGATAACGGTTCTATGGAAAAATGGGGCAACTGGAAGCCCAAGGGGAAGGCCCTTGGCCCAAGGAGCATGCATGGCAAACTCAGGCCCGAATCGGTGGGACTCGCGAGGGAAGCACCTCAACGGCAAGGTCTTTAGGCCTGCAAATCCACTCGGTGTAAAGGTACAAGCAGCCCGAATCCTTGCGTCAGGCGGCGAGGTCAGCGGAATGGATGCTGAAGATATTGTCGGTCACATTGCAGACCGGTATCTTCACTGCAAATACCTAGAAAAAACAGCACCAGGTTTTGGAGATGTGAGAAAAAAATTGGGAGTATTACAAAAAAGAATTCGCGACCTTGTTGATGAAATTCGAGGCCTGGATGAGGTGACTGTTTCGGCGATCTCGGGTTCTAGCCTTGTTATTTTACTTGGGGAAGAAGATATAGACCCAGGGTACTTCAAAACTATTCTGAACTTTGCCAAGCCTGAAAAATTTTGTAATAAGTTTAATGATGAATTTAATATCGCTGAAAGCATGTGGATTAATGGGTTGAAAAATATGGATGATTATTTAGAAATAGTTTCTGATTTTTTACATAAAAACAAAAAATACTCCAGCAGGGGTCCAAAGAATGGTCCGTATCTCAATTTGCGAGGTGCACCTGAACTCAGATTGGTGATGGATGGGTGGAGTGAATACGAAATCAACGGCCTAGAGCCATCCGCCACAATCGGCAGTGAATTTTATGAATTTATTAATTGCATTAAAATATATGCAGATGGTGATATGGACCGGGACAGCGATTGGGTTCATGCCTATGTTTTACAATACATGAAGTTGATTAAATGTCTGGAAGATTGCGAAATTTCAATTGAACGACTTCGCAAACGTATTGATTCAGGTGCAAGCAGTGATGATGAATTATGGGAATTATATGAACTTGAATCGCATGCCTCATTTATCGAAGAATTTTTTGATGATGATCTTATTTAATTGATGTTTGCTTGATCCGAGCGCTCTGGTACGGGCCCAATATCAACTGGCGCCCATCTCTCTTATCTGAAGGATGAGAGGCTGCGCCTAGCATGTTTTGTCGCCTAGCGCAAGTTGGTGGCTCCCTTAATAAATACCTCCATACATCGACTTTTTTGCCATTCGGGTTGGATCCATTGTTGCCAAGCATCACCAGATGCAAACGGGAACGAGGGGATGCCTATGAATTTTGACAAATGCACGAAGTCGAATCCTCCCGTGGTCTCTTCGGGGCTCACCATGGACCTTCCGGCATTTGACTTGATGCGCATAAAGGCCGCAGCTGCCTTTCTCGGGTGGTCAGTTTCGTCGGTTTACCGGGCCATGGCCAATAGGGGTCTTCCGGCCCGGCGCCTCGGTGAGCGCTGGGTATTCTCTCGCTCGGAACTGTATGCCTGGGTTAAAAAACAGCCTGGCATTAACCTCCCGACGGAAAGCTGAGGATCGTGTGCCGGAACAGCTGATGATCCTTCACAACAATCTGAGCACTCAGGCCGCTCCTGAACCTTGTCGCACAACCCACGGGATCAAGAAATTCTTGGCTTCGCTGCAGGGGCGCAAAATCATTAGCCAGCGCACTTTGTCCCTCTTGGTGACTCGTGAGGGGCTCCCGTGCCACCTGGACCCATTCGGAACCGGGAAGCGGGTTTTTCTTGAGAGTGAGGTCCTGGCTTGGTGGCAACAGAAGCTTCAAGTTAGCCCACACCCACTCGATATTCCCGACAGTTCGCACGATAGGCGGCCGCTCTAAATCAAAAGCCCCCTCGTCACAGGGGGCTTCAATTCAAACCCATCTCATCGGAGGAGATGATGTCTCAGAATACGCCCCTGTTGGGCGCCATTCAAGTCTTTCACCCTCATATTCGGCTTGCCGGGTTCGATTCCCCGGTCAGCTGGAGGAGGTATTAATATGGGGACCCGTGCTTTGGGCCCCTATATCGCCATTTACTGCAGGGAAATCCTCGGGGACGTCGACATCGCGTCGCTTAAAGATGAGCAATTCGGTCGACTTGTCAAATACTGGGCGGTTCTCTCCGAAATGGGTGGCAAATTGCCCGCAGATCCGGTCGAGATCGGGAAAAGATCTCGGGTTGATGTGCGGAAAGTCAAAAGTGACTTCGCATGGTTCCCGACGTTCTTCACCTTTAGTCTTCTGGACGGATGCTGGCACTCGGAACGGCTCGAAAGGCAGGCCGAGAAATACAAGAAAAAGCTCGATGTTGCCAGGGAAGTCGGTAAAAAAGGAAACCCCCATTTGGGGGGCGCCCCTCTGCCGCAATCTGACCCCTACATGGGGGTTGATGGGACCCCCGAGATGGGGGTGGCCAATGACCCCCATTTCGGGGGTAACGCGGGCGTCTTTCAATCTCAAGCTCATAGTAATACCCCTGTAGTCCCCTTGGGGGACGGTGCCCACAAGGGTGGGGAGGATGGCTTCCGGGCCACCGCTGGCGACCTGGCTCTCGACCGCTACGTTCGGGCCATCGCCAAACTCATGGCCCAGCGTTGGCCCACCCAGTCCACCACGGGTCCCATGCCTCACGCCTCTGAGTCTGCTGTCTACGCCAGGCTGGTGTGCCTTTCGAAAGAGGGCCATCCAATCGATCAGCTCCGGGGTCGTGCCAATGCCTACCTGGCCGAGTGCGCACCTGGTGGCAGCTCCGTGGCCAAGATCGGTACGAAATCCCCCCAGCACTTTTTCGGTAAGAAGGGCCCTTGGCGGGACTACGAGGACATCCCTGCCATGGCTCCCCTGCCCGAAAGCATTATCGTCAATACCCTCAAGTGCCAAGCCTCATAAGGAGAATAAACGTGATTCACGCGCATGAACTGGAACGTGCCTTCCTGGCGGCGCTTATCGCGCAGGTGGACCAACCCGCCGTCGTGGACATCCTTCAAGATGCCACCGATCTGGTGTCCGGCTATGTGCCTGGCACCACGGTGGCCATCATCGCCGACCTGATCCTGAATCGGGGTATCGCGCTTACCCCGCAGACCGCCCGCGCTGCCATCCTTCGCGCCATGAGTGCCAACCAGGACGCCGTGGAATGGATCCAGGCCCTGGACCTGGAGACCGGGGCCCGGGCTAATCTGGACAAGCTTGCCCGTGAGCTTCACCGCCTCCGTGCGGCCCAGCAGGCCGAAGGTTTGCTGGCCAACATCCGGGTGGACCCCGATACCTTGGACGCCGACCTGACCGAGACCCTTTCCAAGCTCTCCGAGGTGCTCTCCAAGCTGTCTGATGAGCGTTTCCGGGTGGGATCCCTGGGCCACTACCTGCGCAAATACGTCAAGGGCGAAGCTATCATCCCGCCCACTCACGCCGTTTCCATCGTCCGCTTCGGGGTGCAGGCCCTGGATGATCTGCAGGAAGGTATCGTGGCCTCTCGCGGCACCCTGGGAATCGTTGCCGCGCCGCCCACCTGGGGGAAATCCGTTGTGGTCTCCTCAATCGTGGCAAACACTTCCGGCGCAGGGTTCCGGGTGTTGGCTGTTAGCCTGGAACAGAGTCGGGATCAGGTGGGAATGCGGGCCGTGGCCAGCGTCACGGGTGACCTGAAGGGCCACGTCGCCAATGGTGGCCAGCCTCGCCAAGTCGCCGATGAAGCCATCTGGGCATCGGATCTGGTCGGCATCATGGCGCCGGGTTCCGGCACGCCCTGGTTCCGCATCGAGGCCGCCGCCCGCCGCGCGCACCGGACCACCGGCCTGGACGTGTTGATCGTGGACTATTTCACCCTGCTGGAGCCGCCGCAGCTTGGCAGGCAGTTCAGCTCCGCCAGCATGTATGGCTGGATCTCCAAGGCCGGGAAACGGTTGGCTCAGGAGCTGGGGATCGCCGTGGTGCTGATCGCCCAGTTCAACCGCGGCCTGGGTGCCTACGATGAGGAACCGGACTTCAAGGATCTGAAGGAAACCAGCCAGCTTGAGCAGGACGGCGACTGGATCCTGTTCCTGTGGCCCCCTAAGAAGAACCTCATGCTGAAGCCCATGGGCCATGAGGATAATCGGGTGAGCTGCTATCGCACGGCCAAGAACCGCTGGGGCAAAGTGCAGTTCATGGGCCACGGCGCCTACCTGGAGATCGACACCGCCCGGGACCGGCTGATGCCCTACGTCCGCGAGACCGATGCTGCCACCCCTATCGCTGCCGGAGTGACCGCCCATGGCTTCTGAGCTGAACACCCTCCAGGAGTGGGCCTTTCGCCACGCCGAGCTGGGCTACTGCCCGGTGCCGGTGTTCCGGGGAGAGCGTCGTGCTGCCTGCATCGCGTGGAAGCCTTGGCAGACCGCCACGCCGACGCCCGAGGAACTCGAAGTCTGGTTCGGCGACCTGGGACGGAACATCAGTCTGGTCTGCGGGGCCTTCCATAGCCTTGTGGTCGTAGACTGTGACGATGCGCGGGCCATCAAGTTCGCCAGGCTGCAATTCGGACCCACCCCTTACCGGATCCTGAGCAGCCGGGGGATGCACCTCTACTACCGCCATCCCGGTCCTGGGATCTGGGTCAAGACTGACACGGGGGTGATCCCCGGGTACAAGATCGACATTCGGGGTGACGGAGGCATGATTGCCGCGCTGGGCTCCACCCATCGCTCCGGCTACATCTACTGCCTGGACGACGGCGCCGACATGGTGAGCATCCACGACCTCCCCGTCTGGAGCAACTCCTGGTTGCCCCGCGCCGAGCCGCTGAGGCCCCCTGAGCTGCAGAAGGAACTCCCGGCGGTGGAACGGGCCAGCCGCTACCTGGCGAAGGTCCGTGGGGCCAGGAAGGGCCAGCGCAACACTTCGACCTTCGCAACCGCCGCCGCAGTGGTTCGTGATTTCGGCCTGACCTTCGATCAAGGCTGGGCCTTGATCTCTGTGTGGAATGCCCAGGAAAATGATCCTCCGCTCCCCGAGGATGAAATTCGCGCCATCGTTCGGTCCTGCCTGGCTTCCGGCAAGCGGCCTTTTGGTTGCAAGGTAAATCATGCTGTCTCCAGCCCCAGGCGTTAAAGGGTTCCGAAGCGTGAAGCTCCTGCGAGCATGCTTCGACCTCTTGACTTCGCCACTACAAAGCACCCTTCGCGAAATGAGGCCGGGAAATCCCGGCCTCATTTCTGTTCTCAACCCGGTTGGGCACCCATCATTCCTCGTTCACCAATTCGGCCAATTCATGTTCGGCAATCTTCCCGGGGTTTCATCCTAGACCTCGGGGTGATTCTTGCTAGCGGTCCGATTACGGCGGCGAGCCTGAGAATCCCGCGCGAACTGGATGGCCTGGACAACGAGGGCGTCGAAGTTGCCGCCCTTCGATTTCGCCTCACTTTCAACCCAAGCGGCCAAGTCCTCGGGGATGGCGAGCCGAACCTTCCTTGGTTCAGCGGGGGTAGTAGGGGTGAAATGGAATTCCATGTTATTTCTCCTTAAACATTATTTTAGGTGTTATTAAAAAAATAAACAATGTCTATTGGGGATGGTTGAACAAGGAATGGGATCAAGGATGAGCAGGAAAGGGGGTGGAGGAGGCCTGGGAAGTGGGAAAGGTGGGGGGTAGATAGACAGGGAAAACGATCGGAAGAAATGACAAGAATGAGCAACGGGTCGGAAGGGAGATGGGAGAGGAAGATCCGATGGAACAAGGAGGATCGGTCAGAGGAAGGGGGGCATGAGGGTGGGTGAGTCGGAGGGAAGGGACATTGAGATCGTGAAAGATCGGCGGCTGCAATTGACAAGGGAGAGTAGAGGGAATGAACGAGGGTGTGGAGCATCTTTGGGCGGAATTGGTTGAGGCAATATGGAAGGAGTGGGCATGCGGTTTGTTGTGGGAGGATGGGCACCAGAGGGGGAAAGGGCCGATAGGGCTACGGACCATGCTGGTGGCAAGTCGTCGCTTCCGCTCACATTTTAGAAACCAAATAATTCCAACGATTAGTCATTCCAGTTGAAACCATGTCGCAGGAGCGACAATTGGTATTAATTTAAAAACTCAAGGTATATCAACTGTTTGAACTCCTGGAATTTTTGGAAGAGAAATTCTGGCGAAGGTGGCTATATTGAAGTAATATTAACTAAGGAGATACAGACATGTTGGTAAAGCGAGTTTATCTTGATCTTCCCCCCAAGAGCTTCCAATTCCTGGAAGAGCTGGCGACCCTCCAGGGCACGAATCTCCAGGGTGCGATGACCAACGCGATTTGCGAAACCCTCCTCCGTGAACGGGTCGAATTCAGTGTCTTCCGCAGCACCGTACGGGACTATAACGGGCTCCTTCCGGACGGTTCCATCCGTCTTCGTCCCTGCCAGGAGACGGTCTAATGGAGCCTAACCTGGATCAGGAAGCGCTCGCCAAGCGTCCCGTTGGCCGCCCCAAGGCACCCAAGAGGGCCAGTCGGGAGGTGCGGTTTCTGCTGCCCAAGGACGAGCACGAAGCCATCGTCCGGGCCGCCAAGAGCAATGGCCAGACCCTCACTTCCTGGGTGGCGGGTGCGGCCCATGAGGCTCTCCTTGGAGAGGACGAAAAGCGGTTCTCGACCCGCCTGCGGGTGGTGGAAACCAGCGCCGACAATGCGGCCAAGGGCGTCGGTCGGCTGGACAAGAGGGTTGGGGATCTGTACGCTTTGGCCCAATCTGTGGAAGCCGACGCCAAGGAACGGGAGAAGGTTCGGGTCAAGGAATTGATGACCCGGCTGGTAGCCCTTGAGTCCCAAGGGGCGGCAAATGTGGCCACCCTGGAAGAGCAAGCGGTTCACCTTTCGACAGCCTTGGTGATCCTTGCTCTCCTTCTCCGGGCGTCCGATGAAGGGCGCAAGTGGTACCGGGAGATCGCTGGCAGGAGTATCTCCTACCAGCAGCTGCTCCAGAGGATTCTGGAGAGGACGGACTGACCATGGCCGTCCAAAAGGTCATCGATAGGCCCTCGGCAGCCTCCCGCGCTCGCGGCAGAACGACAATGCCGACGTTGGTTCGCAGGGTCAATTATCAGGCGGCCGAGGGAGGTCGGGAGAGCGCCCAATTGGTGGATACGCTGGGTCGGGAAGTAGCCGAGGCTGAGGCTGTGAAGCAGTTTGGCGGCAAGAATGCTGCCTACGCGGAGGTAATGTCCGCGCCGTCAAGGCTCGAATGCGAAGCCATTTGTGCCCGTCGCCCGGACTTGGACCGAGAGGAAGCCATGGCGGCCCATTTCGCCGCTCAGGCCAGGATCATGGACCCCACCGGGAAAGCCATCGTGGCGGTTCATGGGGACGCTGATGGCGGTTACCATGCGCACATTCTTTTGCCCGGGGCGGAGAAGAATTACAAGCAGCTGAGCGGAGAAAATGGCTTTGCCCAGTGGGCCTGGAAACGCGCCTACTGGCAAGAACGGCCAGAGGCGCAGATCCGTGATTTGGCGGCCAACCGCCAGTCCAAGGAGTTGGGGAAGGCACTTGCCGACTTGGACTTCAAGGCCTCCCGGGATGCTCTGACCAAGGGGCAACGAGAGGCCCTGAAAAACTCCGCGACTGCTCAGGAGCGCCTGGACATCCGGGAGAATTACCGGACTAGGGAGCGTGACCTGGAGGCCAGGCATCATGAGCTTAAGCTGGCACAGATTGAAGCCCAGTTCACCGCCCGGAGCATGGCAGATTCGCTCGATCATCAAGTCGAGGTCGAATTCGAAAACGTGCGTCATCAGGGAGAGGTCCGCCGTGCTGAGGCCCGCAGAATCGGCCAGGAAGCTTACCAGGCCCGGTTTAATTCAGCCGACCAGAGGGAGGCCTTCAAACACATGCGCGCCCAGGAACGGGAGCCCATTCGGGCCAAGGCCCTGGAGCGCGAACTGGTTTTCCTGAAGGCCCGCTTTGACGCCGAGAAAAGGTTTATCGACCAGGATCCAACCAGGTTCGACGCCGACAAGCCCGACGCCAAGGTCGAGCAGGATCGGCGCTGCGAGGAGGCTTGCAAGGGGGCGCTGTTGCGCCACCAGGCCTCCCTCCTCCGCGACAGGGAAGAGGGCATCGCCAAGGCTCCGGGCCAATCCATCGCCGAAAGGCTGGTCCGGAATCGGCTTCATCGCTGTGTGTCCAGGATCCCAGGCGCATCCATCGGGCTGCGTGCCCAGGCTCTCCAGGGACGTACGGAGTTGATGCAGCAGCGCCACTCCATGGAGCGCGAGGCTCTGGCGGCCGAGGCGAAAAGCAGGGGGCTCAAAGAACCTTCGCCGAAGGCGCTTGCCAAGTTGGAAACCCGCCAGGCCAAGGAACGCAAGGGCCTTGCTGAGAGCAAGGCCAAACTGGCTTTGCTCACGCCCACCCGCCAGGCCACAAAAACCCTAAAACGCTTCAGCACCCGGGCTATTAGCGGCTCGATCAGCCAGGCTCGCCAGGGGCTCAAGAAGCTCATGGAGGCCTCGAAGAAGGGCAGGGGGGGTGAGAAGCCGCGCTCCATGGAGCACCTGGAAGCTGGTCAACAGGCCGCCGAAGGCGCGGCCCTGGGGGTGGCCGTGGGCGTGGCCAAAGTGGCTTTGACGGCAGCCGTTGAGGCCGGGAAAGCTGCACTGCACCAGACCCAGAATGTCGGTCAGGCTGTCGCCGTGACGGCCCAGGCCATCGCCACTGGGATTGTGAATCCCTCCGCTGGAGCCAAGGTGGCAGCGGAAGGATATTCGAAGGTCGGCGCTACTGCCACCAAGGACGCAGTCCAGGATGCCCAATCTGGCGGCAAGGCGGTGACCAAGGGCGCCATCCAGGCTGGCCGTGACAGCGCCCAGCAGGCGCTTGCAGGGCTTGGTTCCATGGGTCTTGCTGTCGCTCCCCCTGAACTCCAAGCCAGTATCCGCGCCACCAAAGCGGCGACCATGGCCGCACTCAAGACCGCGAAATCCCTTGTTACCCTGGACCTCGTCGGTGCAGGAACTAGCGCAGGAGAAGGTGCGCTCGAGGTGGCCAGGGAGGGTGGAGCGATGTTGCGTGGGACTCTGCCGATGCCGATCGAGAAGGTGGTGGACCTGGCCAGCAAGATCCCCCTAGTAGGGTTCGTGACGAAGGGCGCAAAGATTGCCGCCGAGTTTGGTGTCGGTGCTTCCAACGCCGCGAAAGTTATTGAAACCAGCAGATAAATTTAGGGGAGCCCCGGCGTTTCTACACACACCCACTCCGGGGCGCCCAGGTTTTGACCAAGATCTTGGGACCTGTCCAGCCCGAAGACGAAATCTGGATCTACAGCCTGGCGGGCGCGTTACTGATTCCCTATCACCTGAAGGGGATTCCATTCTGGCGGCCCTGCGGTTGTACCGCGACCTTTCGCTATTGATAGAATTGAGGCGGGGCCACGCTCAAGACCGGTCCAAACATGCTTCCCAGGCACAATATCTACGTAATAGGCGGTGGAGCTTTAGGACTCAACGAGGCGTTCAGCGGTAGATTCTTGAAGGTCGACGCGGCCGAAAGGGGGGACGCCAATTCACCGCGAGATTATGCCGGTGACTTCCTCCCTGGTATTTTCGATTGAAATGACCTACTTGGTGCAGGCAGCAACAAACCCAGGGTTCACGCAAGCGATCCCGCCTTGCCGCTTGACTACGGTTCTATATTCCAAATACTGCAAATCGACATCTTCCAGACTATGTAAGGGCCCCCCATGAAGGAAGCGCAGAACCTCAGCAAGCACAAGACAGGCTGCTGATGTTCCGACAAAAGGTGCACCAACAGCCTTCCCAGCCAAAAGGGTTGTTCCGCATCGATCCAGATCGCCGTCCCCCAGCATTTTCCTATAAGCCGCTTGTTCAAGAATTGCCTCCACGCGCGGCTCTTCTCGCCATATCTCCGCGGCTGAACGTTTAGCCGGAAGAGTGTGCAATCGAATGTTTCGGAAATCCCGATGTCCCCGCCCAAGGCCTGCTTCGATCACTAAATCAAAACCGACCCGGTCAAGGGCTTGCCTACCAAGCGCATTGTCTAGACCGCAAAGAGCGATTGCCGGTTCCCCTGGATTCCGATGGAAGGAGCCATCGAAAGTTCGTTCTTGGATCGACGCTGAAAACCCCCGCTGTTCTGCCCAGGTGGCCATGGCACGTGTCTTCCACTGTCCGACGAGGCTGGCCTCTGTGAGGATTGAGGTGCTCACGTTTGATGGGACGATCTTGTCGATATCTTGCAGCACGAGGGCGACCTTCCCAGGGTCGCCATAGGGCAGTAGGCCCAGGCCCCAAAGATATGCTTGGCCAAGGTTGCCTAGCCCTATCAACCAGAGCTTTGACGGCAGGAAACGGAGTTCCGGCTCGTCTTCAGCCTCGATGAGCCAATCGGTTTCCGGGGAGGGATCCCACAGGGATAGTCCGACCGAGCGGTGCCCCACCGCACCACCTTCCCCTCTGATGGCGAGGAAGGCTTCATTGACGGCCAGGGACGCTGATAACATCGCTGCTAATGGAATCGCAGGGCCACCCGCAAGGGTTCGATCTGATTGGGCGGGCAGAATTCCGCCGCGCCAACCGGAAAATTCGGTTCGCACATGAAATCCGCTTGACGGGCTGTTGCCGCATTTTCCAATGCTAATAAGGGGCACTTCAGGTCCAGGTTCGGCAATGCTCCCGCCCAAAGCAAGGACCGCGCTGCCGAGCGTGTCACCCAAGGCCAAGGGGACCCGCAAGGGGACATCTAACTGGCCACTCACGGTAACTCCGCCCAAAAAGGAACGGCGCCCCAAAGCCACCCCAGTGAGGAGAGCAGCTTGGTTACCGGGGTCATCGGCGCTCTTTAGACCGATGGAGAAGGCAAGGCGGTAGGTTCGAAACGTCGCCTCGGCCTCTTCACGGCTGAGGGAAGTGCCGCTATCAAGGGCGAGCTTCACTAGGCGATGTAATGTGTCCGCAGGGCCGAATTGTGTCATGGGAAACTCCTATAGGCCGATATGAAAAAATGCTCGATGTCGCTCCGGCGGGATGGTTTCCCAGTGTTTGGAGCCCTGATATCGGTAAATGCCAAGGTCTTGCCGGCTGATCGGCGAATCCGCGAATTCAGGGATGATGAGAGCAATATGACCACGTTGAGGAATCATGGGATTTGCACGATCGGACGGACTCTGACCCGCCCCACCCGGGTGGACATGGACATCCGCGATTACGATCATGCCCTTGCGCTTGCAGATTTCCCAAAGGGTGCCGAAGTGGCGGCCATCGAAGCTGACGATGCCAGTGTCCAAGGAGTGCGGGTCCAGGTCATCGTAAAGGACGAAATCCTGGATTCGGGCATCGACTTCTCCACGCCAGCCCAAAAGGAAAGCCCCGCTCTCCCGGCTCCTTCCTTTGCCCCTTTCACGAAGCCCAACCAAAAGTTTCCTCCAGAGGAGCCAACCGCAGGAGAGTTCATGATGAGGAGAGAGGATGCGGCGTGTAGTCTCGAGAATTGAGAAGTTCATGAACAAGCTCCAGGTATTGGACGATGCCGTCAGCTGGCCGCCAGATCTTGGACGGCATTTCCGTTCGCCAGTTGTCGTGGCCCATTAAACTTTCCCGGTCACATGGGATGTACAAGGCCGTTCCATTCTTCCAGTCGGTGCGAAATACAGCGGCAACGCGGCCGCCTTTGTGTTGAGGCCATTGTTCAAATGCGAGAACGGTATCCCGTTCAGGATCCCAGGGGCCACCTGTAGGGGCCGTTTCGGGGTACCCGGCGCAGTTGAACCGCAGGACAAACTCCCTTCCACCTTTGGCCGTTACTGATACCTGGAGGAAGGGCCAATCGATGCGCAAAAGCCGCCAACGTCCCTCAGCTTGCCCCAGGCAGAATGCGGGGGCTCCCACATCCGCCTGGAGCGCACGTTCATCGGGGGAATTCACCGTAGATCCCCTTGATCTCCGTTAACCCGTTGGTCGGGGACAAGATCAAAAGCGATCCTGCAGTCGGGGGGCACGACAAGTGCGCCAAGGTGAACCCCAAGAGCCGGTCGGTCCTGAGTGCCGACGATCTGGAGGAGGTGTTCGCCAGCGTCTTCCGCTGACATGCCGAATTCTCGCTCGGCGGCCCACCCTTTCACGTGGGCTATGGTTGTGCCAGGACCGAAATGATGCTCAACGGTGCGTCCGTTATAGGTAACTGCCACTTCGATCTTGCGGCTTCGGTGGACGTGGAGCTTCACGCCGGCCTTCCCTTTATGCGCATGGATTGCGCTGGCTTCATCGGCCGGGTCTTCAGCATCCTCCAGGAAGATGAGGATGTCCGCGGGCAAGCCATGCTTTTCGATAAGCATGACCTTTACTTCACCGAGGTTGCTGTCGGGGTGAACCTCAAGGTGCTGGATGCCCCGCAGCCCCTCCCCTTGGTAGTAGATATCAATGTTTGCCATGGCTGGCCTCCTGGAGGGGGAGGTGCCGAGCAGGATTGCCCGCTTTCGTCCCTCTTCTCCATTGATCGCTTCGAATCGAGCAAACCGGAAAGGCGGTCGGGCAACTCTTCATCAAAGGGTGAGTGAGCCCTTTGGGATGGTCCCGCATATGAAGAAATGAGGACACCTGGGGCAGGTTGTGGGGTCAGAATCTGCGGGAAAAATGCCGGCCGTGATCCTACCCAGCATGGCGTTGCTCTTCTCCAGGCGAGCTGATGCTTTTTTCTGGGTGACGGTCACCATCCCAGTCTTATCGTCAGCGAGATGGATGGCTTCGACTTCGTAATTGGCCCCAAACTTGGCTTGGCCTGCTGCATGGTAGAGGGTGTATTCAAGGCGTCCAGATTCATCGCTATGTTGTCGCCCGGTCTGGACTCGTCTCAACACAACCCTGCCATTGGGCATCCTGGCTTGCTCATTGGGTTCGACAATTATCTGGCCATTGGGAAAGTTGATGGGTATCGGCTCTGCTTTCGTGAAAATTCGATCCTTGCCGAAGCTGATTAATGAAATTGCCATGGCTGTAGCAAGCTGACGGTATTCCTGGGCAAATGCATGACCCACAGGGCCCCGCGCTTCCCATATTTTATCCATCTGGGCCTGTGCCATCTCGACCGTTGGCGAACCAGAAATGCGGGTAGTGGCGAGCCAGCGGATCAGCTCATGGATGCAATCATGGGTTTGGGAAAAGGCGGTAGGCTTGCGTGCGTTCCCTAGGCCTAAGAAGTGGGTATAGAAGAATCGCCGAGGGCATTTTTCGAAACTAACCAAACGGCGGTCTGTGATCGGCCAAGTGGCTTGGAAGGATACGGCAATCGTCTCAGTCGCCAAGGCTTTTGGGAGAGCCATTATCGGAGGGCGGAGGATCTCATTGCAGTTGTGTGCGGGCAGCCATCCAAGGAATGGGGAGGGGGTCCTATTCCTCCCATCTGCTTGAAGTTGTGCCAAGTACAGGCGGAGATGGGTTCGGGCCCTGGAAAGGGCCACGAAAAAAAGACATTCCTCTTCCTGATCATGTGCCTGCCTTGCTCCATCGGCAACGGTTGTGCCAAGCGCGTCCTGGACCATGCCAGCAGGTGGCGGGCAACGTTGGGCTCGATTTGACAAGGGGAAACCGGCGACGGTGAGGCCAGGCACATGGACAGCCTCAAACTCCAAACCCTTGCTTCCATGGACGGTCATAATCCTGACTGCATCAAGGTGGAGAGCGGCAGCAGGGATTTGGCGAAGGTCTCGTTCTTCTGCGAAAAGTACAAGTTGGCGAACCTTATCCAATGTATGACGAATCGGGGCCCCCTTTCCCGTAGGGGATTGGGACCGCAGAAAGTTAAGAAACTGCCACACCGCAACGGCTCGCATGCGCCCAGTAACTGATTCGTCTTCTGCCAGTTTTTTGATTAGGTCGGTTCGCTCCAGAAGGTACATTGACAGGAAAGACCATGCCGTATCCCTTGTGCTCAACCCCTCTAGGTCCGCAGCAAGGGATGCCAAGCCACGTGCACCATCAGGTGACAACCCAGGAATCTCCGCAAGGTTGGTCAAGGTTCGTAAAACAGGGCCTCTATTGTCCCGGATGTGCTTTGCCGCCAAGTAAGCATCTTGTAACGGGACACCATAACGAGGGTCGGCCACGACTCTGATCAAACCGTCGCCAAATGGTTCCGCTGCAAGGCTCAGTAGCGCCAGAAGACCTCGGACTTCATGGCGTTCAAAGAGACTGCCGAAATGAAGGATCGGAATTCCCCGTGCTTCCAAAGATGCGGCAATTTCATTCATCCGACTGTTTGACCGACAAAGAACGGCCTGGTCACAGTATGGAATGCCGCCCTGGCGCAATTCTTCGATGCTGGCTGCGATCCCCGCCGTTTCTTCCTCGGGTTGGCCGAATTTGCGAATCTCGACTCGATTAGGCCCTAGGCCACGCATCGCAGTTAAATCAAGCGGAAGCATTCCGGCGGACGCGCTCATCCGGGGAGCGACTGCTTTAAGCGTTTGGACAACCTGGTCGGTGGATCGGTAATTAATGTTAAGTTGGTCAGAATTCGTGCCGGGGTATTCAGAAGGGAATAAAGTCATATTGACAGAAGATGCGCCCCTGAACCGATAGATCGACTGGCGGGAGTCCCCAACAACCCACAGACGGCTGCCATTTCCTGCGATAGCCTTAAGAAGCCTTCCACTTGCACGATTGACGTCCTGGTACTCATCGACAAGCACATGACGGTGCCGAAGCTGAACGGCCTGCTGCAAAGCTGGATCCGATTCAAGCAACAGTGTCGGTCGCATGATCAGGTCCCCGAAATCAACAGATCGACGGTCACGAAGAGCGCGCTCGTATAGCTCGTATACCTTTGATACTTCAAGGCATTTTTCAGCTGCCATAAGCGACTCAGGATCTTTCGCCTTAGTAACCATGGTCTGGGCCAGCGACTTGTAGCAGATCGGGTCAGCCAGTTCATCTTTCGCCCGAGAAATGGCTGAAACCATTTCCCGTAGGACCAACGCCGGGTCCCAAAGGTTCTTGTAATGGACAAAGGGCAAAGTTGGGAGGATTTCCTCCAGTACCTCAACGGCATCGCTCTGGTCAAAAATTTCAGGACTAGCCGGCAGGTCGAGTCGATCATGATACCGACGGACAAGATCTAATCCGAAAGCGTGGAAGGTCCCGACCCATATCCGTGTAGCCGCTTCAGGAACCGACAAGGAAAGGCGTTCTACAAGCTCACCAGCAGCTCGGTTGGAGAATGTAAGAACCAAGATGGAATTGGGATCGATCCCATCATTAAGAAGAGAGAGAACCCTTTTTATGAGCGTGCGTGTCTTCCCCGTCCCGGGGCCAGCTTGAAGTTGGAATGGCGACCCTCGATGCGCAGCAGCCCGATCCTGTGATGGGTCGGGCCTAGGAACAATGGTTTCCTTTGGCTCTTCAGCGGCAGCTGGGAGGATTGGAGGCAGGAGGAGCGCATCGAAAAGTTGCTGGCGAACCAGGATTAAGGGCAGTTCCATCTTCTGAGCAATTTCGCTGGCGTTGATGTTCCCGCCCAGATAAAGCCTTCGAGCCAACGTGCGGGGGAATATTAACTCCCTCGCAAAAACGTTTGCATGGAGTTCGCGCCTTTCCCGGGCGCCATAGTCTTCAACACGCTGGAGGCCAACCGGAGCAGTCTCCATTGTTCGGGATGGGTCAATTTCACCCTCAGAGCAGGAGGAGGATCCAGCATGAAGGCAAGCATGCCCGATCTCATGCGCGATCAGAAGGGCGCGCTCACCAGAGCTACCCTGGGATCCACACAGGATCGTACCGCTCTGCTGGTCGAAAAGGGCTTGTGCGCCCATCAGGGCAGGATCGCCTAACGGTAACCAATTCACTAATAAATCTAGATGCACCAGGGCAGCATTGGCAATCAATAGGGGCTGTAATGGATCGACGCCCTTTTCAGAAAGAGCATTGTGAAGGTTGGCTGCCGATTGACGAATCTGTTCGACAATATCCATTGTGGGCCTTCAAAGGCTGAGTAGGAATCGCTGCTGTTCCTCTGTTAATCCAGAGCTTTTGACTGCTTCCTCGAACGTCTGCGTATTGCCAACTTCCGGTTTATGTTCTGACTTATAAAATTGGGAACCTGATCGAACCTGTGGAGGAGCCGCCAGGTGGGCTGCCACGAGAGATAGAGGCGCCTTCATCTCCTTGGCCAATAACTGCTGGAACCCAGGGCTGAAGGTAGTATGGGCGATTTGACGATCGCGGAGTTTTCCAACTAAGGTTGTATTTGCATGAATACGAGTGGATAAGTCACGAATTTCTTGTCGGGTTAATTTTTCAAATGGATTTTCTATTATTACAGTTCTATTTGGAGGTGGGACGGATTCAGCCTTTTCTTTCTGCTGCGAGATATATAGAGCATTTTGAAAACGGCTCATTGCCCGGGTCACAGAAGGAGAGAATTGAAATTTTCTGGCTTGTTCTGCATCTGGACTCGCGAGATCACCCGCAATCATGCTGTCCTTGACTATTTCCATTGCGAAGTCTGATAAATATTCTGTATATTCAGGATAACGCCGAATGAACTCTTCCAGTAATTCGGCATCCGGGATGGGCTTTGCGATAGAAAATGCATAAAGCACATCCTCCAAAGATTCCATTCTCGCCGTGTGTGATTTTCTCATTAGACCCCCTTGAACCGGGAAAGTTTTTTTACCGCTCGGAGTATGTGATTTTGGGCCGTTCTGCCGCTTATATTACATAATTTGGAAACCGTCAATTTATCGCTATTTGTTGATTCCAATTGATAACCAAAATGGAAACGAAAGATCAGGACCCTCCTTTCCATGGGGGACAGCAATTGTATGGCTTTTTTTATCTCTTCCTGCAATAAGTCTATTATCTGTGTCGCCTGGGTAAGAGGGATTTCCTGTTGGGATTTTTCATCTTCTTCATCCAATTCATTTTCTTCAACCAATTGATCCGTATGCTTGGCCCGCTTTAGCTCTTTCCTGAGGTTGTCGATTCGGAACGCCCGAAATGCAAGGTTGAAACGAGTTTCGTAGAAATCGAGTTTGTGTTTATCTTTGGATGTGGAGTCCTCAGCGAAAAGCATTGCGAATTGAGCGAGAATTTCTTCTCTGAATTCCTCGGGATTGGGTACGCACCATTCTTGGATCTTTGAGTTCAAGATGCATTCACATCTTTTTAGAAGGTGGGGTAGTAGGGCACTCATCATGTCCCCGTCGTTTCGACGTCGGGCACCACGTATCAGGAATACCAACGTTTCAGATGGTAGATACGCAGGATCCGAAGGCTCCTTGACCGTTGCGCGTTCGCAAAGGGTTTGAAAATCCTGTGAAAGGGCTTCCAGATTTTTCGCTTCGATCTCGCCAGGACGAGTGTATGCCATTCCAGGGTTAATGTTTTCGCTCAGGGGCCTCGCCTTTGGCCCCCTGCCTTTTTTCGTCGAAGAGGAATTCAAATTGCCTCCACTGCGGTGTCCCTTTGTTTGATCGTTCGGATTCCTTGAAGCCGGAAAGGAAAATTTCGTGAGGCAAATCCTTATGGTTCAACATATCGTCATATGGAATATTCAGAGGTGGAAAAATTACTTGCCCTGGGTGCGACAGCGCAAGGTGGAACTAGAGGTGTTCCTGGAAGGCCACGTTAGGGACCACCATCGGTTACTGCTGGTCCTCCAATCTGGAACATCGAAGGCAGCCTCAACCGGGATTCGAACTGGTTTCTCCTCGACCCCGTCAGGGAACCCACTCAAGCCTCCTCGCCAGTTTCAGCCCCTTTACGGCCTGCACCTCCCCGAGGGTCCGGAGCCAGGCAGCGATCTCTTCTGTCCGCCGCAAGGAATAACCCATTCGGGGAGCCCGGTCGGTGGCCTCGCCCGCAACCCATTCAAGGCAGATCCAGAGCATCGGCCCGAAGGGCAGAATGGCCCAGGCCGCCTCCCCCGCCCGAATCAGGACCACCCCGGGTGTTGCTGTCGTCTCCCCTGCCAGGACCCCGTCCAGGCGCTGGACCCTCGCGATGAATTTCTCCCAGGCATGGAGGGGCTTCGCGCTGCGGCCATGGAAGGCCAGGCGGGTGGCGACGGATTCCTTTTGGCCGTACCGCAATTCAAACACCGTGGTCGGCTCGACCAGGCCAGCCTTGGCCCGACGCTCAAGGATCTTCCGGGCGGCGTTCCCCACTGTCTTCGCGGGGTCCTTTGCCAGCCGGACCAGGAGGGTCTCAGCCCCGGACCCGGGAAGGGCCGCCAGCGCCTGTGCGGTGGCCCAGCGGATCAGTGAACTGGCGTCGTCTTCCGCTAGCCGCTCTAGAATGGGCAGCATTTCAAGGGTGGCCCGGCCCTCCAGGCCCCGGGCGACGTGCTGCCTCACGTCGTTGTCTGGATCACCGGCGCGCTTCAAAAGGGCTGTCAGGGCCTCAGGTGACTGGTGCCGGTGCATCAGCCTGACCGCCTTGGCCCGTACCGCCGGGGCTGGATCCTCGAACCCCTGGAGGATCCGGGGGAAAACCCGGGCATCCTGGAACTGGAAGCGCTGGAGGGCGTCCAGGGCATGCTCCCTAACCAAGGCCGACGGGTCCTCCGCAAGTTCAAGCAAGGGGTCCAGCGCTACGGCCGGGGCCTCCCAACCAAGCCAGCGCGCCACGTGGGCGCGAACCTCGGGGACCGGGTCAGTGGCTAGGTTCAGTGCCTCGTCTGGACGGATAGGGTCTTTCTCAAAATAAGGGAGGCAACTGGACGCAGCGGCTCTCACCCCATCGTCTGGGTCCCGCAGGAGCCGTAAGAAGGCGGCACGGGCCTCGGGCGTGCCCTGGACATGAAGCCCGTCAGGGATCTCGGCCCGGACCCTCGCTTCCGAGTCGGAAGCCAAGGCCAGCAAGATCTCACCGGCTTCGGGGTTTTCATTGGTGTGGATTTCCTCCGCCAGGGTGCGCCTGACCTCGCCAACCGGGTCGGCCGCCAGTTCTCGCAGGCGTCGCTGGGCATCCATAAACCCCCGGGACTGCAGCCGGGCCAATGCGACCACTCCCAGGCGACGGTACCCGGGAGCGGGGTCCCAAGCCAGCCGCAGCGCGCTCTGGAGGGCCTCCGCATGGTTTTTGAGATAGCCGAGATGATGGGCTGTCCAATAGGAATCACTATGACCGGGCGGATTAGCCAGAATCTGGGCGAATAGGTGCCCCGCTTTCTCTTCGGGTGGCAATGGATTGACGGCGACAACCTCCCGGCTCTTCCTCCAACCACTCATGGGGTAGCTCCTCCGTCAAACCCATAGAATCGATTTGTCCGTCAGAAGTCTTGGATGTCTCATCTTGACCGGTTTTTAAGAAATTTTTCGTACTGCAGGTCGCGCCTCGATCCCATTGACCGCCACCAGGGGGAGAAATCATTGGCAGGAGTTCAAGCACCAGATGGTGCGGTACTGAGGATGAGCCGAAGTGCAGCTCTCGGTGAAATGGGACAGCATATGTCCTCCTGCTGTTTCGGGGCAGAAGCGGCCCGTGGGTTGGACGTGTGGCGGTCTCAATCCGAATGTCGAGGCCGTGAATTGTGGGGACCCGAAGTGCGGGCGTTTGCAAGTTTTTGGCGGACCCAGAAGACGGCCGAAGGCTGTTCTGCTGAACCCGGCAGGAACCCCATTGTTTTTTCATGGCCGAGCACGGGGGCCGATTATTTCGGTAACCTAGCGTTGACCCCGAACCCCTGCCTTCTGTGGCGCATGCTATCCTTTAAACGACTCCACTCTCACTCTCCCTCCTTCACGTCGCCAGACTGAGGCCGGTCTACTTCAGAGTTTGGCGCTTTTGCTCAACGCCATGACCATTAAGGAGAGCGCTCATGACATTTGGCCTTCGCATCAATGTCACTAATGACCACGGAGATATTGATAGAGATCAAGTAATCGAGGCGATCAGGTTTTTTATTGATGATTTCGAGCTTGACTTGAAAGATTCAAATGGCAATCTCGAACCTGTAATGTCACCAGGTGGACAAGCCACCATCGGCTATCAGATTCATGACCTTAAGAATGGAACATTTGAAATTTACGGAATCAAAGATTTGAATTATGGCAATCCGACAAGCCTAATATTTCAGCAAAAATTTGCCTCTTATTTAAATAAATATACCGATGATAACCATTTGTATTCATCTTGGGTCAACTGATAATATTCTGTGTGTTGAATTATAATGTAGAAAGAGGGCCCTTATGGGTAGCGAGACTGATGAAATGTTTGCAGACTTTTTTTCATCATACTCTGATGAATTAAAGAGCAAGATGACTCGATTGGATAAAATTGTAGGAGAAAAGCATTGGCCATCTGTTGGTGATTTTAAAGAATCAATTTTAAGACAAATGATTGCCCAAAGAATACCAAGGCGATTTGAAGCAAGTTCTGGCTTCATCCTTTCGACAAAGGGTGGCGACAAGGTTCTCAGCCGTCAGTTGGATTTGCTCATCTGGGATAGCCACTCAAATCCACCAATATTTAGGGATGGTGAATTTGTTATCATTCCGCCGGAAGCATGTCGCGGAGTCGTTGAAGTTAAATCGACACTTAACAATAAAACACTTGAAGAAGCTTTGGTTAATATAGATTCTGTAGTTAACTTTATTGATCACGCAAATGCTGATACATGTATATACAAAGCTATATTTGCATTTACAAGCGATGAATCAGTTTCATTTCCGGACTCAATTTTTGATAAACTATCCTATTATTATGAATCCGCTAATTTAGCAATGAACAAGAGAGTTGAATGGATGCGACATTTGATAAAGAATCCATCGCTCCCGTGGGTTAATTATATTGGCGCACTCGATACTGGATGCATCTCGCTGGTCCCTTGCAAGATAGGTGATGATCATCACGCCTCCTATCATTCACATCCGATTTTAGATGTTACTAATAATGACACGTATGGCGTTCTAGAACGCCAATTACTATCAAATCTAATTACTGGCAACGACTCATTCCTTATGGGCATGTTCAATCCTGGGCTTCATGATCTTTATTCGCGTTTTGATTTAAAATATTTTAAAAACAGGTGGATAACTATTCCGCATAAAGACGCTGACAGCATTACAAATATTGGTAATATCGGGGAACCGTTTGTTACCGATTCAAAGCGGCATTTATATACTGTCCCGCAATGATCCCGCATTGCTACTAGAACTAACCAAGGTTTCAACTTCTGGACCTCGAAATTCAGAATTCAGTCTGCCCGGTCTCATGCCTGGTTCTCCGCTGCCAATTTGCAAAGGTGTCGCATGCAAAATCGAACCTGGGAACGTTTCTGAGAACGCGCCACGCCGCCTTGACGCCCACAGTGGATCAAGGTGGTCTCCTTCTCGAAAACCTGTCTTGATATTAAATTCTCGGAACCTATCCTGATGATATGTTTTGAGAATTCCTAAAGGATCTATGAGAGAGGAGTCCATGCGCGAAACCATCCGGTACATCGTCGAGACGAACAGGGATGCATTTGATAATTCTTCCGTCGAGGAGCGCCGGGAACTCCTGGATGTGGCGTTCCACGCCTGCGGGGCCACCGTGGAGCATGGTGTTCCGGCACCGCTCTGCGCCAGGGTCACGATGCCCAAGGAGGGCGAGCGTCGGGCTATCGTCCAGTATGGTGGCGATAAGGTGCGAGTCCTGACGGCGTAACACCAGGAGACTTCATGCTCATTGGCTACGCTCGGGTCTCCACTGAGGACCAGAACCTCGATCTTCAGATCGCCGCGTTGAAGGCTGCCGGGGCAGGGCGGATCTTCAACGACAAGATGGCCGGCACCCGTGCCGACCGACCTGGACTCCAGGATGCCCTCTCCCTTGCCCGGCCCGGGGACACGGTCGTGGTCTGGAAGTTGGACCGTCTGGGATGCGGCGTGAAGGGCCTGGTTGACCTGGTGGGGGACCTCGAAAAGCAGGGGGTGGACTTTCGGAGCCTCACCGACGCCATCGACACCTCGACCCCGGCGGGCCGAATCTTCTTCCACCTCATGGCGTCCTTGGCGCAGATGGAACGGGAAATTATTCAGGAGCGCGCTCGGGCGGGCCTAGCCGTTGCCAGGGCGAAGGGCAGGGTAGGGGGCCGCAAGCGCCTCCTGACCAACGGCAAGATGGAGGCCGCGAAGACCCTGCTGGCAGGCGGCACGCCGCCAAAGGACGTGGCCCAATCGCTCGGGGTTTCGGTGCCGACCCTTTACCGCTGGCTTCCGGCGGGGGAACGGGGCTAGACAATTTCTGTCCTTCTTTCTGTGGTAGAGAAGGGGACCTTGGGAACCACCTAGGCTAGGTAGGTTGGGGGTAGGGCCAGGCCACTCCAGGTCTACCATCCCATGCGGCCCGGACTTCGCTTTCCTTGCGCCCTGCGGGCGGCGGGGGCTCTGCTTTCGCCTTCGGCGACCCTGCGGGTCAGGGGGAATCCCTCTGCCTGTGCGGCACCCCTGCGGGGCGGCTTGGCCTGCGGCCTGCGCCGGTTTCCCCCAGAATGCACCCCCTTGCCTTGGGAGCTTCGCCGCTTGTCTTGGGTCGAGCCGCACGGAGCGGCAGACCAAAAGGAGCAACACCATGGCCAACACCACCATCCTCACCGGCAACCTGGGCAGCGACCCCAAGGTTTTCATCACCTCCACCGGAAAGATCAAGGCTGTCTTCAGCCTCGCTTCTACCCTCATCGCCAGGGACTCCGAGGGCAATACCTCCAAGACCACCGCCTGGCACACCATCGCCCTCTGGGGCAAGCGGGCCGACCGCGCCGTCGCCGAACTCCGCAAAGGCTCCAAGGTCCTGGTCCACGGGCGCATGACCTCCCGGCCCTTCACTGACAAGGATGGCAACGCCCGCACCGCCGAGGAGCTGGTCGTTGAGAACTTCCACCTCCTGGCCTCCCGCCAGCGCGAGGCGCAGCAGTAGGCCGCCCGGGGCCCGCCGGCGGAACCGGTGGGCCCCTCCCTCCTTCCACCCCCCTTCCATTCGAGGATTCCCATGTCCAAGGTCTACGAAGTCATCACCGCTCGCATTCTCGACATGCTCTCCCAGGGCCGGATTCCCTGGCGGCGTCCCTGGAAGGCCCTGAGGGCTTCTGGAGCCCAGCGGCCCCGCAACATCACCGGCAACCTCTACCGGGGTGCGAACTGGTTCCTCCTGGGGATGCTTCCCTTCACCAACCCGGTCTACCTGACTTTCAAGCAGGCCCAGGCGCTCGGGGGCAGCGTCCGCAAGGGCGAGCAGGGATTCCCGGTCCTCTTCTGGAAGATTCTGGAAGTCACTGAGGAGAACGCCACCGATCCCGAACAGGTCGGCAAGAAGATCCCCTTCGCCAGGTACTACACAGTGTTCAACGTCGAACAGTGCGACGGGCTGAACCGCTCCGTTCCGGAAGCCCCGGCGACTCCGCTCGAATTCAACCCCATCGCCGACGCCGAGGCGGTCTGGGAGGGGATGCCCCAGAAGCCCACACTGGCCTATGGCGGAGACCGAGCCTGCTACAGCCCCCTCTGGGACGAGATCAAGATGCCGCCCAGGAAGGCCTTTCCCACCGCCGAGGGGTTTTACGAGACTCTCTTCCACGAGGCCGGACACAGCACCGGCCACGCTTCCCGGTTGAACCGGAAAGAGATCACCGGAGGGATCTACTTTGGGTCCCAGGACTACAGCCTCGAAGAACTCGTGGCCGAGCTAACCGCAGCGTTTCTCTGCGCCGAGGTTGGGATCGACCAGCCGGTGATGACCAACCAGGTGGCCTATCTCCAATCCTGGTTGGAAAAGCTCCAGAAGGATCCTTCTGCCTTCGTCACCGCCGCCGCCCGCGCCCAGAAGGCCGCCGATTACATCCTCGACCGGAAGGCCGCTGCGAAGCCCGAGGAGGCCGCATAGACCCCCATGTCCTGCCAACCGGGTTGTCACCTGGCTGGCGGGGAAGGGAACTGCGGGGCCGACTGGTCCAAGCCAAACAATGCCTTCGCTTGTTTAGAAAACCTTGTTTAAATCATTGTTAACAAAGCTGTTTCATCGTAAAACCAAAATCGCTTTTATTGCGGATCATTTGCCCAAACTTTTCACATTTACAGTAAGCCTTGGCTAATTTGGATACTAAATCGATGTCACTCACTGGCGTTTGTAGGCCAAAGCAAATTTGTTGGATAAAATTATTTTCGATTGCAACAACACCGTTATTACGACGTATCAACCTAACCTCTTTTTCTGGTTGCCATGCCGGACTTTTTGATTTTAGATAAATATGAATTAACTGGCCAACAAAACTATCAATATCAAGCCCCTCGATGTCGGCAGTCTTAAGCCAGTTCGTTAGGGGGTCCGGCGCGTAACCAACCTCTCCGCCTGCCGTTAGATGTAAGGTTGGGCTCTTGATGAAGGACTCTGGAAGCCGGTAGAGCACGCACGCGCCTTTATGGTCATCGGCATAATGAGACCACAGAAGTGTTTCATCTGCCGTTGATGAAAAGGAACAAACTCCGATTTTGCTCATTTGAGCGTCCCAATTTCTAAAAATGTCAGGGTTTTCAAGAAATTTAAAAAGATATTCTCTTCGTTTCCCGGTAGATTCTAAAGTGGCTTCATTGAAAGAACTGAATAAATCGAGACGACAATCAAACGGATCATTCAGTGAATCTGGTTTTGCAAAATATAAACTCGGGCTAACAAGAGATTCGATGAAATGCTTGTTTATTTTCCTGAATTTGAAAACGAGAACATCGCCTTCCATTTGAGGTTCGCTCCGTGGGGCTGCTTAAGCATACATAGAATTGGTTATGAGGGCTCCGCCCTGGTTCGGGCCAAGGTCTCGGGCCACCCGCGCCGAAGCCACGGTTTCCAGCTTGACGGTGCGGGGTAGAAAAGCGCCCAGCTCCAGCCTTGGCCTCGTCGCGCCTCCCCCCGCCAGGACCGCGCCAGGGAAAGCGTCTGGCACGGCAAGGGCCGCCAGCGGCCTCCTGGCAAGCGGGGTGCTCGGGAATGGATGCTACCCACCCCGATCTCTACTGACCGCAGGGATCCTGCGTCCGAGCTTCGCGTCGCCGCGCGGCCCCCCATCCTGGTGAGGGGGCCGCCCGGCGACTCAAAAGCAGAGCAAGGCAGACCAGATCCAGGGGGGGGGCTCCTGTGCCTCAAGGTGGCGGGCCTGGATCCAGTCCAAAGATCAAAAGAAAGGGGGACACAACCCGCAATCTAAAAGCAGATGTTCCTTCGCGGCGAAGCGGCGCCTTGGATGGCAGGCGGAGCTTCCCCTGCCCTCCCAGACTATCGCCTCGGTGCTATCGCAGGGCAGCGACCAGGGGACTCCAGCGGGCTAGCCCGGCAGAGTGGCGTTACCCGGCAACGAAGCCCCCTGGGGGCGTACCCGACAGCAGTGCAGTCGGGGGGTAGAACGGATTTGAAATAGGGCACTTAGGTCTCGCTGGGCTTTCGTTTTTGACTCATAAGGCTAATTATTTCAACACCGGCACTGCACTGCTGTCGGGAGGGCAAACCCGATTGGTATGGAGGGGGCGAGAAGGGGGTGATTCCTTGTAAATAGGGGAAATATTTTCAAAAACCCTTCGAGACCCCTTGACGGCGGCCCTCATCTGTTTATAATAATTAATATGGTAATAATGATAATTACGATAATTACCGTAATGTAGAGAAGGAGTCCGCAGTGAGCAAAAAGCTATACTCGAACGAAGAGATCCTCGCCGCCGCCAACGAGATGGCCGCCCGGGGTGAAGAACCCACTACCCTCGGCGTCTACGCCCATTTTGGGAAGAGGGGATCCCTGAACCGGATCCAAGACGTGCTGGCAGCCTGGGCGCAGGACAGAAAAGATCGGACAGGGGCGTCTGCTCCGGCCACGCCCCTGCCGACGCACGCGGAGGAGGTGGTCGCTGCCTGGGCCGCCGAGCAGCTTGTGGGGAGTAAACAGGCAGGAGCCAAGCTCTGGACCCTCGCTCATGCGGACGCTGAGACCACGTTGGGTCCCCTCCGGGAGGAGTTGGCCAAGGAGAAGGCAGAGGCGGTCAAGGCCAAGGCCGACAGCCGCGCCCTGGTGGAGGCGATGGAGGCCCAGGTGAACGAAATGGCCTCGGTCAATGAGGACCTTGAGGGCAAGTTGGCCGAGGCTCACGAAACCATCGGGTCCCTGCGCAAGGAATTGGAATCCTTGGCTGGGATGCAGCAGGAAGCCAAACGCCTCCAGGACAAAAACACGGAACTCTTCGGCAACAACCAGCGCCTCGCTGGCCAGGTCCAGGGCCTCCAGGCGGATCTCGCCACGGCCCAGCGCGATTTGGAGGCCACCCGGGATGACCTGGTTGCCCTGAAGGTCGAAAAGGGCACTCTCAAGTTCGAACTCGACGCGGCCAACGCTGCAACGAAGAAGGCCCGCCAGGAGGCTGAAGAGGCGCAAAAGGTGATCGCTGCCCAGGGTCAGGACCAGCAATCCATCAAGGCCAAGAAATAGAAATCAACCATCAGAAATCTTCCGGAAGGGTGCCAACTGTGTCGGACAACGAGTCATGCAGCAGAGGTTCATCGTCGAGGGGCGGCAGGTAGTCGTCGCTCGGCTCGTCCGGGTTGACCGTGCGGGCTTTCTGTTCCGCCATAGCCTCGCGAAGGAATTTCACCGGGACCTTGCCTGTCAGCCCATGGACCGCAAAGACCTCGTTGTGCCGCTCCATGATGTGCGCCAGGACCGCCCCATAAGGCACGGCTACCAGGTCGTCTTCGGGCAGGGTTCCCAGGACGCTTTTCTCCTGCTCTTCGACCCCAGGAGTGACCCATGATTGGGCCTGAGGAGCGGCCTCGGAGCACCGGGCGACCTCGGCGGCGATCTCTTCGCTGGAGGGCCTGCGGATCAGTTGGAGATTCTTGGGGGTGCCCAGGAGGCGAGCAACGACCGGATAGCCGGTGCGGGTGACACCGGCCCCTTCCAACACGGCCCAAAACGCTCCTTCGATGGAGGCCCGGCGATTCAGATCGTCCAAAGTGAGCAGAGGCACCTCGACGTGGCGGGTCTGAGCGCCCTTGCCGCCCCCCGTGGCATCCTTGACAGTCCTCTTGCCGAGGGCCTGCACCAGGTGCTCGCGGTCCCTAGGATCCAGGCCGTTCAACAGGAAGATCCGGCTGGTGAAACTGGCAATCAGGGACTCGCCTTCCGCCATTCCATAGACCTCTTTGAGGCCACTGAGGTGCTGAGTGCCGAAAATGATGGAGACCTCGCGGTCTCTCAAGGTTGCCAAAGCATCCCGGACGGAAGGTATCTTCCCAGCCATCAAGGCCTCGTCAAAGGCCAGGGTCAAGGGAACCGGCTTGGAGGAGCGCAGGAGCTTGCGCAGCAATAGGCGCCAGAAGACCACGATGGGGGCGCGTTGAGAGACTTCGGGTTCCGCAGAGAGGACATACCCACCCGTCGTGCAGAAATCCTCCAGGCTGAAATCGTGGCCGTCCGTCGATTCCCTGCCCCATCCGCGCCCAAAACAGGCCATGGCCGAAAAGATGGTAGTGCCAAGGTACTCTTTGACGTTCTTGCCTTCGAGGGCGAGGATCAGCCCCCGGGGAACCTCGGTTTTAGCCAGGACTGCGTCCACACCCTCGTTAATCAAGGCGTCCTGAAGGTCTCCCATCGTTTGGAACCCCCCCTTGGCGAAGACCCAGGAGAGGATGGGGCGAGACAGCTGAGAAACCCAATCATTCCCCTCCCTCTCCGGGATCAATGCAGCGGCGAGCGCGGCGAAAGCGTCTTCCGGCTTGGGGTCCCTGCGGCATTCTTCCAGCGGGTTCCAGCGCAAGGAGGGCCATCCGTCTTGGGCCGCGCATCCCCAGCGGAGGGGTTCCTTGCCGAACCGTTCTTTCAGCATGTCAAACCCTGGGAGTTGTCCTTTCACATCCTGATAGATGATGGGAATTTTGGAGGACGCGATGATCGGGCCGAAGACGCAATACCCCTTGCCAGAGCCCGTCTGGCCGACTAGAAGGACATGACGGGAGCGGGTCTTATCACTTGGGGAGAAGGCGACCTTGCCTGCACCAAACATGCCCCACATCTTCTGTGAGCCCCGGTAATTCACTGCCATGGGGATTGTCCACCCCCACTGGGAGTGGCACTGCACGTCCACCCACCGGCCCCATTTCGCGCAGGCCCGCCCGAGGCCATAGTCTTTCCCATCGTGATTCCACCGTGAAAGCATCGTTGCGCCACCGAAGACCAGCCCCAAGGTGCTCACGCCAACGAACGTGAACGCTGTGGGGCCGGAAAGGGTGCCCCAGTTGGGCCAGCTCTCTGGGCGGAGAATCTCCATCCCACGGATGTAGCCAGGCGCGGCGAGGCCGACACCGATGGCTCCGGCGACCACCGCCCCTGGGCCGATCCAGGGGCGGTAAAGATTTCGGTACCGCTGTGGGTAGCGGAAGGCCCACTCGCCTGCCGCCGCCGTAGCACGGAAAGCAGCGACCCCCGCGCAACAAAGCCCCACGGCAAGAGCCGGGCCGACGACTGCGAGGGCCTCCTTGGCATGCCCTGCGTAGGCATGGGCAATCCCGTGGGTCGCCACGGCCTGACCAAGCTCGGCAAGCGGATTCATGGACTCGGGACCCATGGGGCCTCCTTACGATTTGGCGCTGTGGCCGAAGACGAGCGCCCCGTTGGTGGGCAAATTGGCGAGGCATCCTGCCCAAGTGCTGGTCATCTGGACCCATTCGCATTGTGCGAATGCCAGCGGTCCTGTCAGGGCGAACCAGATTGCAACAAGAATGAGCAGGGGCTTGGGTTGCATACGCTCTCCTGCCCTTAAGTATAGTTCATTTCGTTATTTTTAAATATTACAATAACACATTAGTTAATGTTCCATTCAATCATAACAATTACAACAATTAGCTTCGCGGTTGAGTTCCAAACATTTCTGCGTTCCATTGGATTGCCGGAACATCCTACGCTGCGAGGCCACAAGCTTCTGTATTTCTGGTCGGTGGTTCATGCTAATCATTAGTGTCACGCTTGTTGTCTTGGTGATTGAATGGCCCGACCAAAAAAAAACCTTCTGGCAACTGAGCCGAAACGTAAGGGGCGCCCTCCCAAGACAGGTGTTGCTGACGGTGTTGCTCATACCGTCATCCTGCCGATCCCCCTCGCCGTGGAGATCGAGAGGGAGCTTTGCGAGCGCACCTGCCAGGCAATGCTGGAGAGCGGCAACCGTTCTGCTTGCTCTGTATCGCATTGGTTCCGCGAGGCAGTTGAGGCCTACCTGGGTCACTGCAACGCGCTGCGAGCCGCTGGAAAGCCCATTCCGGGAGATTCCAGGCCTCCAGCATCCAAGGGTATCCAGACGACCATTCTCCTGGATAAGTACCTGAGTTTGGCTCTGGCCGAGGAGCAGTTCCATCGCATCACTGAGGCCATAGAGACCTCCGGCACCCGGGCCAACAGTAATCTTTCAGAATGGTTCAGGCTGGCCGCCAGATACTATCTTGAAAATTCCCGGGCCAAGCGGATCAAACCAGCTTTGGCGCCAGCAGCCAAGGCGCGAACCTCTCCAGAACCTGCGGAAGAGTGAGGCCTTCGACTTCCTCCCCCTCGCCGTAGAGAAGCTCGGAAACCTTCATCAAGGCCCATTGTTGGTGGGGGTTGCCGGGTTGCTGGATCGGAATCCGGTAGCAGAGGAGCCAGGCTCGAAGGACTTCTCCCAGAGGGGCGTTGGGAAGGATGGTACGGATCTCGAGAAGGTTGAAATTGCTTTCAACCGCCGAGAACACCGCCTGCTCAATGCCACTGGCGGCAGCGATCAGCTTGATGGCCTTTTCGTTCAGATTGCTCATGTGAAATTCCTGAATAATTCGTGCGATTCGTATGTTCTATCTGATTCGTTCGAATCATTGCTGCAGCAGCCACTCCCTGAGCACGATTTCCAACGTCACACCCTTGGCGGCGGCCCTTGAAACCCCCCTTTCCAAGAGCCTGGCTTGAGCCTTCCGGAGGAGGTTCAGTCCTTCGGTTGTGAATTGGACCGAGGTCGGGATCGACTTCTGTTTGGAGCTAGAAGCGCCATGATCCTTGGGGGCGGGTTTCTCCTGCATCCGCTCAGCCTGTTCGGCGGAGCCAAGGCCCAAAGCGGAGAGTGCGTTGGCGGCCCCCAGTTCCCTTTTGGTCGGACTCATGACGGACCTCCTACGAAGCCAACGAATCATACGATTCGCAGAGCTGCTGAACCAGATCACGGATGGCGCGAAACTCGTGCGCCACGGCTCCTCCTGCCTCCAAGAGGGTCCGCCGAGAGGCGTAGGCCTCCTCAATTCCAACCCGGGCCCCCATGCGGCCCAACCAGAGGTAGTCCTGCCCCGCTTGGGCTCGCAAGGCAGCCTCGACACCCTTCGCCCTTCCGGTCTCCCGCGCCAGGTTCAAGACGAGCCCGATTTGGATCTCTGGACGGGCCTTGTGGACCCTGCGAGCAAGGTCCAGAGAGCGCCCCAGGGCCACCATGTCGGCGTCGCCCGTGCGGCAAGGAATAACCAGGAGGTCCGCCAGTGCTATTGCAGTCAGGGCAATCTCGGACTGGCCCGGAGGGCAGTCCACGACGGTCCCGCTCGTGCAAAGGAGGGCCACCCTAGTTTCGGCAGCTGAGGAGATGGCCATCACCTCCAGGGATTTATCCCCAGCTTCGCGGCGGGCACTGCCCCAGCGCACGGAGTCTCCCTGGGGATCCAAGTCTAGGAGTCGCATACCCAGCGTAGCGGCGAGTGATGTTGCCAGGGTCGATTTGCCGACTCCGCCCTTGTCTGCCCAAACAACGATGTTCATTGGAATCCTCGCATTCGAATGAATCTTGCTAATCGAATGATTCATTCGGAAAGAACGAACCTTACACGAAAATACGCTCGCTAACCGGCTAGGTCAAGGGCAAAATCATATGTTTCATTTGATTGTTTTGATTGGTGCGAAAAACGTGTTTCGTATGAATCGAACGAATATTTTACGGTTTGTTTCTATGCGAAAGGTTCACGGAAACCGCATAGGAGGGTTTGGCAAGACGAACTTGGCCATTTTCAAGGGCTCCCACAGGGAGATACTTGGAAGAGGTGGCAAGCCCGATAACCTCACGTTGCGACACGGAAGATATCTACCTTGGTCTCAAGGCATTTCCTGAGCAGCAGGTCGTTCGCGCCGATCTCAAACCAACTTCCAGGTTTCTGATAGAAATCCAAACCGCGCCCAATTTTCACGGTCCAGCCATTATCCAAATGAATTTCCCGATCATGGAGATTTGGGTTCAGCTGGATGTCCAGAAGAACGTCCAACTCCAGTAGGCTCTGTTTGAGCTGGTCCAGCTTTTCAGAAATTTCCGCAAGTTGGGTACTATCATCGTAGCCTGTGATCAAGTTGATTTTCTGGACATCGCCTAACCGCGTAACGGTCTCACAGAACCGGACGAAATTCTGGATTTGATGTGGCATTCGGATGTATGGGTCTTCGATAGTAATCACCTTTACGCCAGCCAAATAGGGGCCCAGGATCGTCTCGTAACTGTGCCCAGCATCCCCATAGAGGATGGTGTAATGCTGCTCCCCAAGAACAGACCCCAAGGCCTCTGGCTGAGCCGGTGTCCCCGCTGATAGATCCTTGGTTGGTGGAGGATCCACCAGAACGCTGGGAGCCACATGAGCCTTCACCTCTTCCTGGCTCGGGGGCATCACCTGGGGCAACTGCACAGCGCTCCTTCCGATCCGTCGACGCGCGGGCTGCTGGGTAGCGGGTGCCTCCTTCGATTCAGGACACCAGACCACTACCTCTTCACCGTTTGCACGGAAGAAGGAGAGATCAATATTGGCAAACTCATCGTCTGGTTTGCGCTTATTCATCTGTTCTTTAACTCGGCGCCTGCATTCAACTGCGTAAGCCACATACTCCTCAAACTCAACATCCGTGGGTGTTCCCGCAGGATGGAGGATCTTCAGGAAGGCGCACAAAGTCTTCTTGATCCCCTTCTCGTCACGGCCCTCAATGCTTTTCCCAAGGCGTACGCGTCGACTAACCTCCTCGTATCGGTTCGTGTGTTTGAACTCGTAGTGGAATGCCTCAGCCAGATAGTCTGTAATGAAGCCATAGCGGGAGGTTAGGTATTCGCTGCTGTTCTTTGGCATCTCCCAGCCTGGAATGTAGCAAGCAAATCGATCCATGATGGCCAGGTTTAGCTCTGGCGGAAGGGGCGTGAAGAGATCATGTTCGGCTGAATTGACAACCTGCTGAACAGAAAGGTCGATGTTTCCCACGAAACTCATACTTGCATCTGCGATTACCTCCACACCCCGGGAAAATCGCCCATTGGCCATGAAGTCCTTCATGATATCGATCGTGTCCGGGTCCTTGATTCTCATTCCGCCTACTTCATCGAAGGCCACTGTGTCCCAGAAACCCACCAAACCAACTTTTCGCCTTGCGAGGTTGTAGAAGAGAATTGGGGTTTTAGCCTGTCCTCCGGAAATCAACGTAGAATAAGGCGAGAACTCACTAAAGAAATACGATTTGCCGGTGCCACGCGGACCTAGCTCGATATAGTTGTAGTTGGGCTCCACTAGAGCGGCGAGACGAGCGATGAAGTGAAACTTTACGCGCGGTGAAAGCATCGTAGGTTCAAGGCCTACAGAGCGGAGGATGACATCTAGCCACTCATCTCGGCTAAAGGCCAAACGACTCTCGGTGTAGCGCTGAAAATCGAAACGGCTTAACTGAATCGGCCGCAGTTCTTCAATGGCAAACGCATAGTCATCCTCATCAATCTCGTTGTGCGACAGAGTCACCTCTGCCCACAGCCCGCCTTCCAACAATCGTTCATTGTCTCTGAAATGCTTTTCCCCAATGGCAATGCGTTGCGAGTTGAAGTTCTCCAACGAGGCCCAATGCCGTTTCTCCTTCTCCACATAGCGCACGTGCACCTTATCGATGAAACGGTGCTTCCCTTGCAATGCAACTTTGGACTGGGCTGCGTTGGCCTCATCGGGGCGGACATAGTTATCCTGAAGCGTTGCCAAGACGGCCTCCATGCCTGCATCCATCTCGGCGGGGTCATCGCTTGCGCAAAACCTAGCAAGCAGGAATTCCAGCACAAATGTTGGCACATTTGTCCCCTTCTTTATGCGATGAAGGAGATCCTTCCTGACAACCTTCCCTTCAAAGTGCTCGATGACTTTCAGGTCAAGTTGGTCCGGAATGAATGCGTGCGTGTTCATACGGTATAGTCCGTTTCAAGTTTGATGCTTGTGAACATGGTCAGCGTAGTGGGGTTCAATGCCTTGATTGTGAACTTGCCCTCGAAGTCGGGATCCATCCGCATCGTAACCTGTTTGCGCTGCCCGGGCATGAGGGTCACGGTTCGAGTGGCCGGGTTCACCTCGCCACCAGGCCTTGGTTCACCTACCACATTGCCTTTGCTGTCCTGGGCTTCAAGCAGGATTTCGGTAGTGCGGTCTAGGGCGAACATGCCTTCCGCAGGCATTTCCAAGTCGAAGACGGGGACACGGGTGGTAATGCGCTTGGCGCCATTGCGGTATGTAAGATTCACGACTAGGGCTGATATGTCGTGGGATTTTTCTCCCCCATCCAGACGGGCCACCAATACAGGCACAACGGCCTCCTGGAGTGAGAGCCCACCGTGGAAGTAAAGATGGCCTGATCGATAGGGGGCCATTGTCTTGGGGATGGCAGCCTGGTGGAACGTTCCCCGGATCCCGAGTTTGCTGGCATCCATGACGGTGTTGTGAGCATCCGCATTCCCTTGGCCAAGGAGCAGTCTGTCATGAGCGCTGATGGCCCAATTCCCTTGGGGTTTGATGCATACATCGCCCGCCTCAGCGCTGGCATTGAGGAAGAATCCATGGTCCGTTGCGATCACTGCATCTTTGAAGCCCAGACCGCGAAGTTTGTGGAGAGTGTGGCGAATCTGTTTTAGAAAGCTCAAGACCAAGCCCAGCGTGTTTTCAGGGCTCGTCTCAAGTTGACGATCAATCTCGGTGGACCTCAGCACAAGTAGGTCCACAGCCTCTGGAATGGCGGGCTGGTTCCGAACGAATTCTCCAAGACTCATTTCGTGAAACCGGTCACCGAGGCGTTTCCTGAAACAATCCATACGCTGGGTTACATTTCCAACAGATTCATCGCCCAGCTTCAGCATTAGAGATCCACCCTCTTCGCTCAATCGAAGGTCAGCATGGGCCCCTGGAAGCAAACTGGCCATCCCCACAAGCGTAATGGTGGGGAGCTGGGCATAAGCAACGGCCAGTTCTACTGGACCATCCTCAGATAGCAGCTTCTCCAGGGCGACACCCAATTCGTAGCGAAGAGCATCCACCATGAGAAAGGCAACGCGCCGTCCTGAATCCTTTAGGCGGTCGGCCACAAACCGGTCGAAGACCTGGGCATTTTGAAGACGCCCTGTTGGCGGCCATCCAGCGGCCTCTGTAAGGCGTACGAATTGGGTTTGGACCTTCTCGGACAGGCCTCGATAACTCGACCTGGCGAAGGTCAGCACCTCGGCCATCATGCCGCTGACATCCAGACATTCGCCAACGGCCTGTTCGAACTCTCGGTGCAACCGATCTGCCTCCCGTAGGAAACCTGTATAGAAGTCGAGTAGATCTGGAAGCGCTCGCATCTTCTCGGGAAGCTGTCGCTCTAGGTCTTCGCAGGCTTCTACCAGGGCTAGGGCAGTACGGATCACTTCCCATTGGGCTTGGCTTTCTCCCTTGCCCAGCCAGACAGAGGTTCGGCGAGTCGCCAGCACTTTTCGGCAGGGATCTACCTCGCCAGCGCAGAGCCCCTTAATGGCTGTGCGCAGAAAGGTCCGCTCCTCGAAGGGGAATGTGTCCCGTTCGCCGAGATCCTCGATGCCTTCGCAATGGGTGGCCAGTTGTAGCTCAGCCTCGATGGCCTCGGCTCGATCGATGTAGGCTGCGTGATGCCTAGGATCCCTCCGGAGAGCATCACACACGTCATCGATAATGGGGCGGGCCTCCTGGAGGGCGTGAGGCACATCCTTAAGGGATGCTGGAAGCTGAACCGGAAGATCGAAGGCGAATTCACTGAAGAGGAGAAAACGCCAAAGCTCTGTGGCGACAGCATCCCACGTCTTGCCTCGGGTTTTCACGTTAAGCCCGAGGGTGGTCTCCAGGAAGACGCGGGTTTCAGAGACCCATCCTTCCTGAACCTTTAGTGCCTCCCTCTGTCTTACTGAAGGCACCAGGAGCGCGGTGAGAAGCTCCCGAGCTGATTCAGCCCCAAGAATGGACCGCAATTGAGGCCACTGAGCCCCTCCACCGATGGCGTCGATCACGGCGAAGCCAGGTTCTCCACCACAATCCGAAAAAACCTTTCGAATTTCCGTGGCATGGTCGGGCTTCTCACGAAGGCAAAGACTCAGGTAATCGTCGCCATCATCCTTTGGGAACATCGATCCACATGCGAGATAGAGCGCAAAGGGATCCTTCTGCTTCGCGTCATCGTCCTGGGGGAGCAGGGTCGGAACATACACAAGAACGCCTTCTTTTGTCTGGCGCTGTGTGGCTAGATCTCTAAGAGCTTTCAGTGCTGCCTCGCGACTTTCGATACTGCTTTCGGATGCGTCGACGACACAGACGGATTCTGATCGCATGGCTAAACAAATTTCACGGTAGCGGCGATTGGGGTCATAGATAACCAAACAACCTGCCCCCTTCATCCTAGGGCGCAGAATGGATTCTCGGATGAATTCGGTGATGCTCATTCCTCCCCTCCAGCCTTCTTCCGTCCGCGGGACTTCTTGGGTTTGGCCTCGGGCTCGATATAAAGGTTCTCCAATCCATGGGCGATAGCCAAGGACTTGTCGGATTTACACTTTTCTTGCACCCTTTTTGTCCAAATTGTTAGGGCGATGTGAGACCAGTCAAAATCTCCCATTTGGAGCTTGCCCCAATTTGCTATTAGGGCCTTTTGCCAAGGGCGATAGTGAAAGAATCGCCAAAGTGGTGCTGCTGTTATTTCAACACCATCATTTAGATTTGGCTTCCAGGGTAAGTTTGTTAAGTTATGTAACTCATCTCGAAAAGTTGATAATTCCTGTTCGAAAAATTGAAGTTGTTCAAATTGTTTCTCATCTTCTTGGCTTCGCTTAATTTCGCCTTGCCTAAGCCTTATGAGTTCTTCCCCTACCTGTCGGAGCCTGGGTTCCAGAAAATCATTGATACATGTATATAAAGTTTGTTCGCTAAGGCTGTGGTAATAAATCCAAATAGTGTAACTTCCTGAGGGCGTCGAGAGGGGCCAGTAAATTGGAGCAGTGCGTCGGCTTTTTGAATACTTTTTTAAATGTTCAGCAAAAAATCCCGTCATTTTACGGAAATAGTCGCGCAGTGATTTTAATCCAAGGACTTCGCAGGATTCACGTTCCATAGAATCGCACTTATCCTTCCAGATAATTTCAAATATTCTATGAACACGAGTTTCAATATCTAGCGGGTGGCCCGGGTCGTCTACGAGAATTCCGTCCCACGGGATATCAATAGGGTAGTCCCATAAATTTTGGGATTTCAAAATCTTTTCGTCAACTCTTGTTAGTGGAAGCCCTTGTTCATTCTTTAGCTGACCAGGGGGACATACGGGAAGGGGAGCGAAAGGGTCTGGTAAATCATGGATATGCTCTTCATTAGTCGCAAGTCGTATATTCCACCTGCCAAATGCGCAACCGACTGAATACATTAAAAAGGTTTTCCATTTTTCTTCAATTGAATTTTGATAAATTGATTCAATGTCTTCATCTTCACCGCCTTCAGCGTTATCCTCAATTGGATTGCGGGTGCATACTTTGACTGCATCAAAAATATCTTTCTCAAGTTCATCAAGCTGTGTGGAATTTATTCCCAAGGATTTGGCTACCTGAATATCCAAGTCGTGACCCAATAAGGATGTTGGGTCCCATTCCGAGCTGGCTGCTGTTGAAAATTCTTTGACCAAGGCTGGCACTGTAAAATCAATATAGGGTTCAATATTTCTATAATAATTTCGTCTTTTATTGACTTCCATTTTAATGAGAGAGGATAGCTGTTGGCTTAATTCATCAGGGAAATCTACACAAGGTAGATCCTTAAGGGTATCTACAAGAAAATTGGGGTACTCAAATTTTTCTCCGTAGAAACGCATGTAGGCAGTTGCAAGATTAGAAGCGCAAAGAGAAAGGACATTATTTTCTTGGTTCTGATTCGGGAATGCCATGTATCTACTGGCCGATGGTATGCAACCTTTCGGTATAACATATGGGATAAAACGAAAGGCTCGCCGCGTCCAACTGAAGCCAGCTTTGAAATATAAATTTTCACTGGGAATGTACCGTGACGGCGTTTCTCCTTTATAGCGCCATAATTCTTTAAGTTTGGATCCTTGGTTTTCCCAATCAAGGAGCAAAGTAAGAGGAGAGTACCAAGGTTGTGACGAACCAGAGCGTACATGATATGCCCAACGTTTTCCATTGTTGAAATTCATATAAAAATCATCATTGGTGATGTTTTGAGTCGCAATTAAATCCTGTTGAACTTCCCACGCTAGTCTTATAAAACGATTGTTGTCGCCAGTCCCTAGACCTTGTCTAACAATTGCATATTTGGGTTCAAGAGATTGATGAGATGAAATGGCTTCAATTGTGGTTTTCGAAACCCAATAAATAAAAGGAGAGTTGGGCAATGAAGATGCATGATCAGGTTCGACAGAATATTTGCAATCATGGGTGGTATTATTTATTAAGTCAATCAGTTCTGTTGATTTGTCAGCTGAAGTAACCAACCGAAAAACGGTTGAATTAGATGAAGCATTAGATTGAGCTTTAGCAATGACATAACATGCTGCCTCAACCATTGCGTCGTCCAGTACCTTAGATCCCAAATCTATTAGTGTTTCAAATGTATTTGACTTAAATACTAATTTTCGCCATAATTCGAAAGATTTCAAGAAAAAAGCTACGCGACTAGATATTTCACCCAATTTGCCGTTTGGAACCAGTAACTCCATTCCACGTTCACAAAAGCTAGCTAATAAATCATTTTTTGTTTCGGGATAATTATCCCAAATCCATTGTTTGGCTCGTTTTGAAGATTCACCGAAAGGCGGATTCATTAGTACGGCGTCGAATCGTTTTCGACATAAGTCTATGAATGCAAACCCCTTCACTGTGTCCTCTGCGAAGAGTCGGCGTTGGTAGGATCCTCCCTGCTCCGCTCTTTCCGAATAGGCCTTAAGGGCACTGTAAATTAGCTCTTCGGCCTTATCCCAGAAGGTCGTGTCCGTGATTCCGAATAAATCTAGACCAAGCTCTTGTTGAACACCTTGCGATTCGCCATCAGAGAAAAGGCGTCCTTGGATTGGTCTCGGCCCTGCCAGCCATTTCTGTTTCGCTTCTCCTACTGAATCTGCGATTTCCTCATCGATTTTAAGAAGTGACCCAGCCTCCCCTGCCAACTTCATGGCCTCAAATACACGCCGAACAAGTTGCCCAAGGAGCCGTTCTTCCGGTGTTCCAGAAAGGTGGGTCTCAATGAATTCATCCAAAAATCGCTCTTCGCCTGGCATGGGCTCAGCACAAACAATGTTTGACCGCTGGATTAACGGACGTTGTTGAATCCGAAGCCCTTGGTCATGCCAGGATCTTTGGGCACGAAGCCAAAGGGAGAGCCCCGCTATCTGGACTGCCCGGGGATCGATGTCAATTCCATGAATGTTGTGCTCAAGGATAAGGCGCGGTATTTGTCTGGAATAATCCTCACGGCTCTTGAAGGTGCTAACCCATGTCATGAAATGGGCAAAAGCGAGAGATTCCTTCGCCTGCCAATGGGTTGGGTGATCTGGTTGAGCTAGCTCCCAGCCTTCTTGATAAATCACTTCAAAGAGGTCGAATGCATAAAGACCGAAATGCATAGACCCGCAAGCTGGATCCAGCATTCTTATCTCACGTGGATCCTTGAGGGGGCGATTGGGCACGTATACCATTTGCCGCAGGATCTCTTCCTGGGTCAGCCCTTCTTTGATATATTGTTCTGTGGAGTTCTCTTTTGCTTTTAGTAATCTCTCGTTTGGCCTTCGGATTAGATACCGGCATTGGTTTGCTAACCGTGTCTGCCCCTGGGTCATTTCGTACCAGATTTGCCCCAAAGTGTTATCGGTCAGAAACTCAACAACATATCTGGGAGTGAAAAATTGATTACGCACAGCCAATTCACGACTGTTCCGAGGCGCGGCGGATTCGTCGCGCATTTTTTTTCGTTCGTCTTTTGAATTAAAATATTGGTAGATCCAACCAATGGTCTCGTCCTCATTCCAAAGTTGAGCAACATCTTCGGAGTTAATCAGCGAAAGAAGTTCCAACAATGAGGATTCCCTAGGGAACAACCGACCTTGCGTACTATACCGATGGAACAAAACTGGAAGATCATGAGCCAACTCATCGAAAACGCTAAACAAGTAACACTTGTAGGCTTCTCCCATCTCGCCTAGCGCAGCCCCTGTCAATCGCATGTATAGTTGAAAACCCTTGGCCTGATATCCATTGCTCACAGACTCGATGAGCAGGCCACGAGCCTCGGCCATACGCAGGGCGGCCAGACGGTTCAGCACGGTGAATGCCTGCTCCCGCACAATGCGGTCCAGCCCGGCCCGGGCGTCTGTGCCAGGCGAAGCACAATAGTGTGCCAGAGTGTCCCTCAGGATGCGGGCGGTCTCTCGCTGCGCATCCGTCAGCTGACGCAGGTTCTCCAAGGGGGTCACCGATCCCGAAGATGGGTCGAGGCCGAAATCATTCTGAAGTTGCCGGGAAAACGCGGTCTCTAATACACGACGGGCATCGCTGACAAATCTCTGAAGACGGTTACGGGTGGTTTGGTCAAAGGCCATAATGCCTAGTTCTCCTGGAGATCGAAGGATAGTTCGACTTCCGCATAGAGCCCAATTTCAGTCTTGATCTCCTGAAGCTTCTGGATAAGGGCATCGAGATCCGACAGCGTTGTCATCCGAACGGGGATCCGAATTGACTTCGTAAGCTTGGTGGGGCCTTTCTGCCCCTTCAGGGCTTGTTCTTCTTCGACCCGCTGGCGGCGCCTATCCTGCCCCTGCTTCTGGATAGACCGCTTCAAACCTTCCACCGTGCTATTGACATCAAAGGTTTGAGCCAGCAATTTACGAAGCCCGTCGAGATCGGCGGGAGCCGTGATGAGGAGCCCGTCCAAACGACTGACCGTGCTGGTGCCTTCCTCCTGGGTGAGTTCAGCCCATTCCGATAGGCGCTTGAGGTCTTCGATGCCCTCCTTCAGACGGTCCTTCTGCTGTTTAGCGAGGCTTTCCACCGAATCACGCACTCTTGCCTTGAGGTGGGTGAGTAAAGAGTTGAAGTCTGTCAAGTACTTGAAAAATTCGTCGGTTTGAAGGCGGTCGTTTAATTGTTCAAGTTGTTCGGTGACTTCGCGCCGAAGGTCACCAGGGATCCCGGTGTCTGGGAGCGCGAGGATGTCTCTGCGGTGTGCTTGTAACAATCTCAGGGTGACATCCAGCCCATTGTCCAGTGCTCGCTTGACCTCAGAGGCCCATTTCAAGTTGTCGAAAAGAGCCGATGTTTCAGCTCCCATCCGAGTAGGGGCATCGGAGGCATCGGTCAGGAGTACGTCGGCAATCTCCTGTGTCATAGAACGCAGGCGGTCCCCTCCGATCAGTCCCAGCCCATCCAGCTTCTCCGCCAGGGGTGCGTAGTCGTGCTGGAAGCGCGGGAAGTTCTTCGCTGCGGCCTTGCTGATTTCCGGCTCCAGGGGGAGTACCTGATCCCCGATGAGGTCAGTCAAGCGCATTGCGGCCCGACTAAGTGTCTCGTTGGAAGGCCTTTCATTGCGTAGGGCTATGCCGATGGGCTTGAAGGTATTGTTGGTTTTCAATGCCTCAATGGCCTGCTGGGCTGCGGCAGTGACCTCCCGCCCCGACACCTTCAGCTTGATCTCCCCGCCCATGAGCATGGCCGCTATTACATAACGCGTAGTGTCCTGGGACCAGCCGAAGGGCGGAGCGCCGAAGTGGTCCAGCAGTCGTTTCCCTTCCACGGTGCCATTTCGGTCAATATAGTCCCTGATACTGATCATCGCCTTGTGATCGGTTTTGAGTGAGGCCTGGCCTCCAGCCATTCCCACTAATCCGAGGGGATCCAAGCTGCCACTGATGGCCTTGGGGTTTCCGGCGCGAAGAAACTTCTCGGCCAGGTCGGTTGGAACACGCTCGGGGGCTTCGGCATAGCGCTCGAAGACCTGCTCGGCAACCTTTTCAAGCAGTTTCCTGGCCGCCACGAGCAAATCCGTGTCGAGGGCCGTCACTGCGGTGGATTCACCCCTGAAGAGAAATGAGCCGGCCTGAAGAGCCTGCTTTCCCTTGATTTGGAGCCCGCTGGCGAGCTTGGTTGCGCGGTCAAGTTGTGCGGCACAGTAGTCCTTGACCTCCTGGTCGGGTTCGTTGCGGTGAAGCTCTGCGATGCGCTGACAACGGTAGATTTCGCCAGCCAGATCATCCAGTTCGGGGACATTTCGGGTTACCAAGGCAATGGTACTCTGCCCGGCGCGGCCACGAGAATCGTCCAAAAGGCGATTGCGTGCGGCTTCGTAATCGCTCGAAGGGACAAGTTCCACAATGGTCTGAATAGGGTTATTTTCCCCGGCGAGGGGGATCAGGGAACTTCCGCTCTGGATCTTCAAGCCCGTTGCCACACCCATCGTGCCCCGCAGGCTGACCCTGGGGAGGGGGTCGAAGCAATTCCGCAAGGCCTCATTGAAAATCCGTTTTACCTCAGCGGTGCGAAGTGCAATTTGACCGCGCTCATGATCAATATCTCGCAAGCGCTCGCTGAGGAAGCAGAAGTTCCCGTCCTTCTCGCCCAGAGGCACATGGACGTCCAGCCGCATTTCCTCAATGGCCTTCCGTAGTTCTTCTATTCGCGAGGGAGTGGTCACCGTTGGGTGCATCAGGCTGGCAATGTTCTGCACGGTGACGGGCAGGTTCCCGAGAATCTGGAGCACTGCCACGGACTTGGCGATTTCCTGATGGATGGGAGTATCCGGGAAACGGATTTGGACTTTGCCAACAGCCTGATGGACCCAGCCGAAGGCCCGGCGAATGTCCTTTTCGAGTGCATCGTAGAGGGTCACGGTGGTCGCCAACCAGCCAAGCGACTGGTCCGCAACAGGGGATTTCCCGTCATGTCCTTCGACAAGGATGTCCTGAATTACTTTGATGGCCGACCTCAGGCCAATGCCGCCCGTGGACTTAGCGAGAGCACCCAGCAGGTGCAGAAGGATGTCGAAATGGGCAGGAAGGAAGGGGTAGAGCTTGACGAAGCTCTCCCGACTGAAATCGGAATCGTAGTACTTTGCGTTTTCGAGTCTGGTATTGTGCCGAAGGGCCTGGCCATGGGCGTCGAACATATTTCCGACTTCGATGGCGCCTTGCGCGGATTTCCCCAACAGACGCTTGTAGCAGATCTCACGTATGTCACTGGATTCAAGATCGATCTGGATTGGGAACCGATCCTTCAGTTTATAGAGTTTGTCGGAGTTGAGAGCCGCACGAGGATCATCCTCAGTGAGCGTTTGCTGAGCGGTGGAGAAGATCCAAACCTTACCCTTGCCAATGGCTTTCAGGTTCTTGGCAAGGCCATCCAAGTTTAGGATGAGGTTGTCACGCGAGGAAACGTACCCTCCCACCTCGTCAACGATAAAGATGATGTGCTGCTTGCCCGTCTTCTGACGCACGATATTGATCATCTCTTCCACTCGGGCGTTCTCGAACTGGAAGAACCCATCAGTGTTCGTTGAGAAGGACCCCTGCGTGGGGAAAAGCATGGGATACATCTGATGGGCAATATCAGGGACGAGCCCATCGACGACGAGGGGGTCGTTCTGCAACTCCTGCCAGGTCACACCGGGCAGTGCCGCTTCGATTTTCAAGAGGAACTCCTCGTAGCGCCCGTCCTTCTCTAACCTTCGTTCCAGGGCTGCCACCTTGATATTGCGGGAATAGCCCGCCCACTGCAGCACCTTGAAATAGAGGACCGTGGACACGTCCTCCATCGTGGCTCCAGCAAGCATTTCACTGGCGAGATCCAGCATCACCACCGCAGCCGGGAACCGATGGACTACCGTCTTGAGCAATGCCTTGGTGGGAGCCGTTTTCAGTCGATCACGTAGGTGGTCCAGGAAGGGAGTGCCGTCGATGCTCACCTGGCTGTCGAAAGCCAGCCCGAGATACTTGGTGAAGGAACTCTTACCAGATCCATAGAAGCCGGAGACCCAGACGCCGATCTCGTGTTCGTCGCCAGCCTCCATCGCGACTTGCATCTTGTCCAACAGGGATCGGAAGTGTTCCTCGATGCTGTCAGTCACGATATATTCGGTGATTTCAGCCTTCAGGCGGGACTCCTGGGAGGCCCCGTAAGAAATGACCTTTTCGATGTTCCGGTAGATGTCGCGCTGTGGATCGAAGATGGTTCGGATGGTCATTGGGGTATCCATGGACAGTTGAAATCGGGTGGATTCTGGTTCAGCCGCCAACATGAACCGAGCGGTAGTTGCCATCTTCAGGGTAGAAACCAAGGAACTTCAGGCGCGTCTTTCCAGTTCTTACACCGGGGTAGAGGATAATGGTCGGGACGTGGAACTTGCCCTGAAGCTGGCTCTCAATGCCCCCGATCCGATCGTAGGGGTGGAGTGCTTCCAGATCTGTCACCAGGACCAGTGCCTTGTCCTGGCCCTCCAGGCTCTCCAGGAAGGCCTCCAGTCGTGCGCGAAGGACCCCTTTGGCCTTGAGGGCATTTGCAAGGGATTCGTTGGTCTTGGCCCAATCCAGGGGGGCTTTCCGGTCCATGGCCAACCAGAGCGAGCGGCGTGGATCGGCGTCGAAAATGGCCTGGATTTCCTCAGCAATAGAGAATGTCTTTACTTCCCAGCCCTCGTTGCGCAACTTGGCGACCCAGGCAGGAGTGTGGCGCTTCACTTCCAGAATCTGGTCAGGGGGAAACACGAGGTAGTAAATGGGTTCAAAGCTGGCATGCCCCAATTCGCGGCCATGCCGGATGCGCTCCCGGAGTTCGTCAAAATCAGCCTTGAGCGAGGACATCGCAGAGCGCCTCCATGCTTGGGTATTTCCATCCGATTCGCACAACATCCCCCGCCGCCTGGACAATCACATGCCCATGAAGGGTCAAGCGTTTCAGTTCTTCGACCACGTCTGCCCGCTCCATCCCAAAGAGTTGGAAATCTTCATGGGTGATCAAAGCGTTGTCACCAAGACCACTAAAGTGCAGGTTGTATGCGAGGTAAGCGATTGTTGTAGATGAACTATGGAAGGAAAGAAGCTTCCGCACGGACTTGCGCCCACGTTCAAGGAGGCCAAAGTCAGCGCAGCAACCAGCCAAGTAACCAGAAACTTTGTGGATCGTTGCGGCTGACCAGCGGGAAGCCGTTTTCCCATCATCTACCGCTCTAGTAACGAAGGACTTCGCCTCTCCATTGGAAAAGTGCGTTTGCCCACCGGCATAGCGGGGCCAGTAAATTTCCCGAATGAAGTCGCCCAGGATCTGGTTTGCACGACAGGTGTGGATTAGCAGGATTTGCGAGAAGTCGGAAGCCGATAAGGAGGGCGCTAACGCCTTGAGATGAGCAACCGGCGGACGATCCCCATAGAGGTAGCGAGGCGCAAAACATTCAATCACGACGTTGCGAAGCCTCCGCGCCGTAACATTTGGGAATGAGCCTGAGTCTAGGGCAGCCTGCTTCAGTTCAGTCGGCTCCATTCCTGGAGTCCACAATTCGAGCAGGGATCTTGTCTCCTGAACCAGGCCCAGACCGGCCTGAAGCTGTGCCGTGTAAGGGCGGGTGGCCACGGCTAGCTTGCGAAATAGGGGAAGGTCTGAATTTCCCCCTGGAACGCCGCCCGGTAGGCACCCGCCATCGAAGTCAGGAGGCCCTCGCAGTCGGGGTCATCGAGCCGTCCGAGAAGCATGGGACCTGGAGCGGCGACTTCCCTGGCCCCTGCCAAGCAGCATAGGGCCTCCATGGCCATTTCTCGTTGTTGGAGGTTCTCTGCCACAAACTGCTCACATTGGTTTGATTTTGCCAAGGCGTGGAGGTCTTGCTCTGCCTCCTCCGGCAGGCGGAAGAGATGGTAGCTACCGACGCTCAGGCTTTCGTCATGCAACCGACGAGCCGCCTCGACCACAGCATGATACTGGGCCAATGCAGCGGTCTTGGGGAAGACCGGCTCCAGGAACATTCGGCTTGATGGCGTGAAGAAACCAGAAGGCCACCAACCATACTGGCCAGTCTCGCCCAAGAATCCCACAAGGAGCCGGAGCCGGAACACGGTTGAAAGGTCTTTGGCATTCATGTGAAATCTTCCCGTAATCACGATCGGAACGCAGGTTGTTGGAGAACATAGATCAGATTAACAGGTGGGTCTGGCTCAGACGCGGCCTATAAGTAGTGAATCACCAATCCAGCAATCCCAAACGGCAGTGCCTAACCATGCGGGAAGCGCGAGAGAACGAATTGCTTCGCCGCAGCGGCCTGTGCGACGTCCATTGTTTGGTCTGGCTTGGGCGAGACCTCGGAATAATTGGTGATGCACGTGCTAGACGATTGGCCGGTTGGGTTGCTGGCAGCCCCGGGATGGGTCTTCGGGGGATTTGCATTCCCGGAGATCCCCTTTCCTTCTGTTTGGATGCAGGCCGGATGCAGGCCGACAAGCAAAGTGGGAGATCAAAAGTGGCATTTTGTGTCGAAAAAAAACCACCACAATTAAGTGGTGGTGGCCATTCTTGAATGGTCGGGGCGATAGGATTCGAACCTACGACCCTCTGCTCCCAAAGCAGATGCGCTACCAGGCTGCGCCACGCCCCGACTGACTGGGCAGTATAGCCTAGGACGGACTCCACGCGGAACAGGCTCCAGCAAGGCAAGCGGGGAGAGGCCAGGGGCGTGGAGGGAGGGGACGGGGCCATCGCCGCGCTGGGCGTGGCTTGGCGGGGTGGCTTGGCCATGGAAAATCAATTTGTTGCATCGATGTACCATGACCTGTTTCAGAATTCATGGTAAAAAAAGATTGAATTTAAAGATTACTAACCTTGTCATGGACTGGAGGGGCGATGTCATCCCTGGGACGCTGGCGCCTGGCTCTGCTCGCGGGTCTTGCGGGCGGGCTTCTGGGTGCCCAGGAGGTGCCGGCGGGGCAGGAGCCGGATCCCCTGGAGGCGATCCTGAACAGCCGGATCGAAGGGGCCTCCCTGCGCCCGCAGAGCGCGCTGGTGAGTCCGCAGGCCATCGAGTCGGTGGAGCGGGCGCGCATCGCCGCCTCGGGCGCCTTCCGCATCGCGGACGTGCTCACATTCATGAACAACGTCCAGGTCTGGGAGGGCGACACCGCCTTTACCCGCGTCAGCATCCGGGGCGGGGTGGGCGGGACGATACCCCGCACGGTGCAGATCCTCGTGGACGGCGTGCCACTCTTCAATGCCGTGGAGGGGGCCGCCGATCTGGACACCCTGCCCATTCCCCTGGATGCCGTGGAGAAGATCGAGGTGGTGCGGGGCCCCGCCTCCAGCCTCTACGGCGCCAACGCCCAGCAGGGGGTGATCCTCATCACCACGCGCCGGGCCAAGGAGGGCTGGGACGGCTCCGTGCGTGCCGGGGCGGGCGAGAACGGCACCTTCCGCAGCCAGGGCTTCTTCAGCGTCGGCTCGGGGGACCTGGACGTGGTGGGGGGCTTCGGGGCGGACTCCGTGCGGGCCTGGAGCGACCCCTACTACACGGTGGCGGGTGACCATGCCTTCCAGCCCCAGAACCAGGCCCACGGCCAGACCTTCTTCATCCGCCCGGAGCTGCGGGTCGGTTCCGGTTCCCTGTGGGCCGAAGTGGCCTTGGGCGCCAAGACCGGCAACCCCGAGCGCGCCGAAGGCGGGGCGCCGACCTACACGGGCCTCTACCAGCTCTCCTCCCAGTCCACCACCACGGGCACGGCCCAGGTCGGCTGGAAGCAGGACTGGAACCCGGCCCTGCGCTCCGAACTGCGCCTGTACCAGGTCCACGAGACCCTGGGCGTCGGCGGCGTGTCCACGCTCGCGGACAGCCCGTCCTCCCCGGCCATCGTGGGCCTCTTCCTGGCCCTGGACCCGGCCTTCGCCACGGCCCACGACCCGGTCGACTATACCGGCAGGGGCGGGGCCCTCCAGGTCAACCTGGATCCCTCGCCCGGGCTTCATTTCGTCTTCGGGGCCGACGGGTGTGTGTCCACTTCGCCGGAATCCCTCGTGCTCGGCCTGGTCGGGCCCCAGCGGGAGACTTCCTCGGGCATCTTCGGCTCCGTGGACTGGGACCTGGGGGCCGTGGCCCTCTCCGGCGGCCTGAGGGACGCCCATGACACCCTGGGAGGCGGCACCCTGTCGCCCCGCCTGGCGCTGATCGTGCCCCTGGGGGACGGGTCCGTGCTGCGGGGAGGGTGGTTCACCTCCACCCGTTCGCCGCAGTTCTTCGAGAAGCGCGCGGCCTACGACTCGCCCCTCTTTCCTTCCGTCCAGGCGGCCAATCCGGACCTGGGTCCGGAGAAGGCCGTCAACTACGAGCTGGGCTGGCGCAAGACCTTCGGCCAGCTGGTGACCAGCTTCACCCTGTTCCGGACCTCGTACCGTCAGCTGATCACGATCCAGCTCGTGCCTGCCACCCCCCGGGCCGTTTCCCGCTACGTCAATCAACCCGACGGCGGCACCAACACCGGCCTTGAATTGGCCCTGCGGGGCGAGCTGCTCCCGGGCTGGACCTTCGGCCTGACCGGCGCCCTCATGGACTTCCCGAATCCCCTCACGGGCAGCCAGACCTACTTCGTGCCCAAGGTCCAGTCGGTGGCCTGGTCCCGGTGGCAGCGGGGGCCCTGGGAACTGTACGGGGCGGCCAAGTACTTCGGGACCTACACCCGCTGGGGCACCGACAACGGGCTCGTCACCGACCAGGCCCGGCCCGCGGTGCTCCTGGACTTCAACCTGGCCTTCGTGCCCGTGAAGGGGATGCGCCTGTCGGCCTACGGCGTGAACGCGGCGAGCCGGGCCACGCCCATGGCCGACGATGGGACCGTCAACGCGACCCTGGTGCGCTACGCCCGGCGCGAACTCGGCCTCCAGTTCGGGCTGAGGTTCTGAGTGGGCGGCGCGGCGCGTCTCCTCCGGGTCCTGGCGCTCGCCGCCGGGATTGTCTCCGGATTCTCCTCCGGCGCCGAGCCCACGCCGGAACTCAAGACCATGGCTTCCACCCTCAGGCTCCTGGCGGACTGGGTCACCTGGCCCCCGGACCGCGCGAACGCGCCCCTCGTCATCGGCGTGTTCGGCACCTGCCCCCTGGGGCCATGGCTGCGGGAGGTCTGCGTCTCGAAGGTCATCCAGGGCCGCAGGGTCGAAGTGGTCACCTACCGGAACCTCTACGGCCTGGACCGCTGCGACCTCCTCTTCATCTGCGAAGGTGACGCCGACCGGATTCCCGAGGTGCTCAAGCAGCTCCGGGGGAGGCCCGTGCTTACCGTGGGCGACACGGCCGGCATGGGGGAGGCGGGCGTCATGGTCAACCTGGTGCCCGAGCGGGGAAAGCTCACCCTGGAGGTGAACCTGGCGGCGGTGCGGCGGGGTGGGCTGGTCCTCAGTTCCAAGGTCCTCAAGCTGGCCAAGATCATCGAGTCGTCATGAGACCGGGATGGGATTTCCGCAAGCGCCTGACCATGGGCATCACGGCCTTGACGGGGGGCTCCTTCCTGGCCTTCATCCTCGTCTTCTCCGGCTTCAGCTACTTCGCCCTGCGGCACTGGGTGGCCCTGAACCTCGCCACCCAGGCCGCCGGCCTCGCCGAAGCCCTGCAGGCGCCCCTTGACTTCAACAACCCCCAGGAGGCCGAGAGCGCCCTCCGGGCCGTGGCCCAGAACCCCCACATCGTGCGCGCGGAGGTGTTCGACGCGGCCCGGGTGGGCGTGGCGGCCTTCCTCAAGGAGAACGGCGGGGACCGGTCGCCCATGCTCTGGTGGCCCGGGGACGGGATACGGTTCGGCAAGGGCCGCGTGGAAGTGTCCAGGACCATCCGCCACGGAGAGCGGGTCCTGGGGACAGTGGTCCTTCAATCCACCGAGCAGGGTCTCTACGAGGTGCTGTGGGTCATCCTGGGGATCTGCCTGGGCGCGGCCGTGCCGGTCTTCCTGCTGGGCCTGGCGGTGTCCCGGTGGCTCCTGGGCCACCTGGCGAAGCCCATCCTGGACCTGGCGGCCATGGCCCAGGCCGTGAGCCGGGACAAGGACTACTCCGTGCGCATGGAGCGCCCCTTCTCGGGGGAGCTGGGCACACTCGCCGCCGCCCTGAACCGGATGCTCGCCGAGATCCAGGAGCGCGACCTGATGCTCCTGACGGCCAAGGAGTCCCTGGAGGGCAAGGTGGCCGAACGCACCGAGGACCTCCTGGCCCTGAACGCCCAGCTCATGCTGGCCAAGGATTCCGCCCTGGAAGCGAACCGCGCCAAGAGCGCCTTCATCGCCAACATGAGCCATGAGCTGCGCACGCCCCTGAACGCGATCCTCCTGTACGGCGAGCTGCTCCGGGACGACGCCCGGGAGGATGGCAACGAGGGCGCCGTGCAGGACCTGGAGCGGATCATGACCGCGGGCACCCACCTGCTCGGGCTCATCGACAACATCCTGGACATCTCCAAGATCGAGGCCGGCAGGATGACCGTGCACCTCGAGGAGATCGGCATCCGGGACCTGCTGGACCGCACGGGCCACCTGGTCACGCCCCTGATCGGAAAGAACCGGAATGCCTACGTGGTGGAAGTCGGGGCCATCCCGGCCGCCTTCCTCACGGACGGGAAGAAGGTGGAGCAGATCCTCTGCAACCTCATCGGGAACGCCGCCAAGTTCACGGAGGACGGGCAGGTGCGCCTGCGCGTGGACCTGGCGGACGAACCGGGCTTCCTGGACTTCGAGGTGCGGGACACCGGCATCGGGATGAGCCCGGACCAGCTGGACACGGTCTTCCAGGAGTTCATGCAGGCCGATTCCATGACCACGCGGAAATACGCGGGCACGGGCCTGGGCCTGACCATCTGCCGGAAGTTCGCGCGGCTCCTGGGGGGTGAGGTGAGGGTCGTGAGCGAACCCGGGGCCGGCTCCACGTTCACCGTGAAGCTGCCGCTGCATTCCACGCCCCTGCCCGAGGGGCAGGGCGCCCTGCTCGAGGCGTGACCCCGCCGGGGAGCGCGCCGGGGTCGAACCCGAAGCCTCCCCTTCGAAGCCGGGGCCAGCCTGCCTGGCAGGAAGAAAAGACCTGGAACTTTTCCGAATAAATAATCATTAATAATTGTCGACCCCACCCGGTAGGTGTGGGGGCGACCTTGCCGGGTGGTCCTGGACGACCTGAAGCCCCCCCATGACCACCCCAAGGACTTGCCGTGAACCGCCGATCGATCCTCGCCTGCCTCCTGGTGCCTTCCCTGGCGTCCGCGGCGGACAGGACGGTCCAGGCTTCGGCCACCATCCTCCGCCCGCGGCGGATCCGGCCGCTGGCCCAGATGAACTTCGGCGGCATCGTGATGCTCAACGGTGACCCGAGCGAGGTCACGCTGCATTGCAATGGTGCGGTCACGCATGAGGGTCCCACCGTGACCCTGGACTCGGCGGACCACCTTCGCTCCAGGTCCCCCATCTTCGAAGTCGAGAGCGGTCCCAGAACCCGGTATTTCGTCGAGGTGAGGACCGGGGAGCATTTCGAAGTCAGGCGGGAAGGGGGGGTCGAAACGATGCCGGTCAGGCTGAGCCAGATCCAGTTCGGGAATGCCGTGCATCACCCCGTGCCGTTTCCAGCCGGGCCCAATCCGCTGGGCCATCCTTCCCAGACGGGCCTGACCCAGCATAATGGAACTGACATCTTCAGGCTGGGCGCCGTCCTGAAGGTGAACCTCAACCAGCGCCCCGGTGTGTATCGAGGGGCGTTCCGGGTGACCATCCGTTTTGAGTGAAACGAAGAGGCGTGAGTCCGGGTTCCGGGTATTCTCCTGTTTCCCTGGAACCTGATATATAAACTAAGCATATATTCGTTGGGCTCCTCGCCGCGAGGGATCGCCCGAACCGAGCCGGGGAACCCTTGAGCTCAGCAACCGGTCCGTACCTGGACCCCATGGAGCACTTCCAATGATCAAGCGCGCACTGCTGCTGGGAATCGTCGCCGCCCCCGCAGTCCTCATGGCGGTGGACAATGTGACCGTCCAGGCTTCGGCGACCATCCTGCCGGCCCTGACCCTGGACGAACTCGTTCCCCTGAATTTCGGCCGGGTCGTCGCCCCGCCGGCCCCCGCCGCCGCGGGTGGTCCTGCCGCTCCCCAGCCCAGGGTCATCCTCAACGCCAATGGTGGCGCGCCGGTTTTTGAAAACGGCACCGCCAACGGCGGTGGAGGCCTGGCCACCACCGCCAGGTTCAGGGTCACCGCCCCCGCCGGCACCCGGTTCACGGTTGAAAACATCCTGCCCTTCGATATCACCCACACCACCATCGGTGGCAACGTCATGCGGGTGACCGTGCATGAGGTGCAGAGCGACCATGGCGGACCCGCCGTGGTTCTGGCCGGCAACAACCATACGGTCCAGGCCGGCGGAACGGAAGAGTTCACGCTGGGCGCCCGCCTCGCAGTGGCACCCGGCCAGCGTCCGGGCCTCTACCAGGGCAACTACCGCGTGACCGTGACCTACCACTAGATCCAGCGGACCTCCTTCCCTCAGGCATGGTGATGAACAGAACCGGCAGCATGAAGATGCCCCCCCTGGCCACGCTGTGGGCCCTGTCCCTGGTCGCCCTGGCGGGGCCCGGGCTCAGGGCTTCGGCCCCCCTGGGAGCCCAGCTCCTGGTGACCCCCACCCGGGTGATCCTGGATGGGCGGCTCCGCTCGACGGAAGTCATGCTCATCAACGGCGGCACCCAGGCGGCCACCTACCGGGTCTCCCTCGTCGAGGTCGAGATGGATGAGCAGGGCAACACCCGCACCCTGGAAGGGGCGCCGGGGGCCTTCAGCGCCCAACCGCTCATCCGTTTCTCGCCGCGGCAGGTGACCCTGGCCCCGGGGGCCTGCCAGTCGGTGCGCATCCAGGTCCGCAAGCCCGAACAGCTGGGGACGGGAGAGTACCGTTCCCACATGCTGTTCCAGGCGGTGCCCCCGCCGGCCCCGAAGGAGGCGTCGCAGGAGAACCCGGAACACCTCGCCATCGAGATCCGGGCGATCTACGGCCTCACCATCCCGGTCATCGTCCGGCACGGGTCCACCCAGGCGCAGTGTTCGCTGTCCCAGGTCAGCCTCCAGGGGGGGCCGGGGCGGAGCCGCCTGGGCCTGCAGCTCCACCGCCAGGGGAACCGTTCCTGCTATGGCGATGTCGTGGCCACCTGGCAACCCGCGGGCGGCAAGGCCCTGCCCGTGGGCCGGGTCAATGGCATCGCCGTCTATGCCAACCTCGCCCAGCGCGCGGTCGAGGTGGGGCTGGACCTGCCCCAGGGGAAGCCGCTCAAGGGAGGCGTCCTGAAGGTCGCCTACCTGGAGCATGAAGGAACCCGGGTCCTGGCGGAAGGCACCCTGAGCCTGCCCTGAGGAACCCATGCGCGTGATGAAAATCGTCCAGGCGGGACTGTTCGCCTGGATCTGCTCCGTTCTGCCCGCCGCCGGTCCCCAGGCCGCGGAGGCGGTGGTCCAGGTGCCAAAGAACAGCCAGGAGGACCGCCTGATGCTGTTCGCCCTGACGGTCGGCGGCAGGCAGGTGCTGGACGCCTTCCCCGGCTATGCCGATGGGGCCGGGGGCTACCGGTTGCCCCTGGGCGAGTTCAGCCGCGCCCTGGGCCTGGGCATCCGGGTGGGCGATGGCGCCGGCACGGGCTTTGTCCGCCAGGAAACGGAACCTTTCAACCTCGACCTGGCCAAGGGGCAGGTTCGGGTGGGGGGCCGGTCCCTGCCCCTGGACCGCTCCCGGGTCGAGCGCATGGACGAAGATCTCTACGTCGAGGCCGCGCTCCTGGAAACCTGGCTGGAGGTGAAGCTCTCCGTGGATCCGGGCCGGGCGGTTGTGGGGGTGGAAGCCCTCCGGGAGCTGCCCGTCCAGGCCGTGTGGGCCCGGGACCAGCGGCTGGCGTCCCTGGCCGCCCGCCCGGGGAAGGCCTCCGGGGCCCAGCCTCTGCCCTGGCTGGATAGCCCCTACACGTTCTGGGAGCCTCCCTTCGTGAACCAGACCCTGGAACTGGGCGGCAGTTCGGCCACCGGCAAGGGAACCGTGAGCGGCTCGACCTTCCTGGCCGGGGATCTGCTGTACATGACCTCGACGATGTTCTTCACCAGCCGGGAAGGGGCCGTGGTGGACAACGTCCGGGGCACCCTGGCGCGGCGGGACCCTTCGGGCGGCCTGCTGGGCCCCCTGGGGGCGCGGGTGGTGCAAGTGGGGGATATCCATGTCCCCTCCCTGGCCCTGATCGGAGGCAACCTCTCGGGGCGCGGCTTCCACGTGGGCAACGGGCTGGACCGGTGGCAGGCGGCCGGAAACCGCCATACCTTCCGGGGCGACCTGCTCCCGGGCTGGACCGTGGAGCTCCATCACAACGATATCCTCGTGGCCTTCCAGACCTCCCGAGCGGATGGGACCTACGAATTCCCCGAGGTGCCGCTGGCCTTCGGGGAGAATGCGTTCCGCCTCATCTTCATCGGTCCGGAAGGCCAGCGACGGGAGGAGACCCGACGGCTGGACCTGCGCCAGCCCCTCACGCCTCCGGGCACGTTCCTCTACAATGCCGCCGGCACCTGGACCGGGTCCGGGCCAGGCCAGTACCAGGGCGAGTTCTCCTACGGCATCAACCGCCAGCTGGAGGCGACGTTCGCGCTGGCGCAGGTGGCCACGGACCCATCCACCTCCCCCCGGCGCTTCGGCACGGTGAGCCTGTCGGGCTACCTGCCGGGCTTCTGGGCCGCGGGCACCCTGGCCCGGGACTGGGCGGGCGGCACGGCGGCTTCGGGCACCCTCGGCACCAGCTGGGGGGCCCAGTCCCTGAGCCTCCAGCACACGGTGGTGGGCGGCTTGCGCAGCCCCGAGTTCCGCTCCACGCCGGACCTCCGCTCCCGCAGCCGGGGCCTGCTGAGCACGGACCTGTCCAGGAGCTTCGCCCTGCCGGTCCAGTTCACCCTGGGGGCGGGCCGGGACCGACTGGGGGGCGGGATCCACCATGACCGGGCCTCCCTCCAGGTCGCCACCCATGCCGGAGGCTACTCCTTCGCCAACGAACTGGTCTGGGAACAGCGCCCGGGCGTGATGGACAGCTGGGGGACCTTCCGCACGGGCTGGTCCCGGGCCGGGTTCGGTCTGCGGGGCGATGCGTCCTATGAATTGGGCGGGCGGGCCCGCTTCCGCAGTCTGGCCCTCCATGCCAACACCCTTAACCTCCACCCGTGGCTTCTCCAGGGGCGGGTCCAGCGCGACCTGCTCCTCGGCGAAAACCAGCTGGGCCTCCAGCTGAACCGGAACAGGGGCCGGCTGGCGGTGAACCTCAAGGCCGACTACGCCCCCTCCACCAAGCTCACCGTGGGCCTGGGCCTCCAGGTCTCCCTGGGCTGGGAGCCCCGGTCCCGGCGCTACCTGCCCTCGGCCAGCCCCATGGCCATGGGCGGCGCGGTCTCGGCCAGGAGCTTCCTGGACACCCCGGAGGCCGCGGGCGGATCGGTCGTGGAGGGGGCCGCGCTGAGCGTGGACGGGGTGCCCCGCCAGGGCCTGCCGGCCCCGCCGGGCATCGTGTTCCAGCCCCACCTGGACTGGGGGCGGGAGGTGGCCGTGGGCCTGAACGCCGGAGCCATCGAGGACCCCTTCCTGAAGAGCCGGAACCTCGGCTACCGGTTCCTGCCCCGGCCGGGCAAGACTGTGCGCCTGGACTTCCCCATGGTGGTGAGCGGGGAGATCAGCGGTTCGGCCCGGATCCTCACGGCCCGGGGCCCCCGGGATCTGGCGGGGCTGGCCCTGGAGCTGGTGGACGGCTCGGGCAAGGTCTGCCGGGAGGTGGCCAGCGCCTTCGACGGCTTCTTCGAGGTGACCGGCCTGCTGCCGGATACCTACGTTCTGCGGGTGGCCGAACGGGAAGCCGACAGGCTGAACGTGACCCTGCCCGCCACCCGGACCTTTGCCATCAACGCCAGCGGGTCCAGCTTCGAGGGCGTCATCATGCTCGTGACCCCCCGCACGACGCCCCAGCCGATCCCGCCGGACCCGGTCCCGGCCCGGGTCCCGGCACCGGCACCGGACGCCCCTGTGGCGGACCCGCTCCCCCGTCCCGGACCGGCCCGGGAGGTTGGGCCCGGCAACAAGCGGATGGGGGGGCTTCGTTCCCGGCCGCGGGTCCCCCTGGCCCGCCCGGCGGGGCCGATGCCTCCGCCTCCCGGAGCGGAAGCGGCGGCCGGCACGGCGGAGGGTCGCGGAGGGCTGGGCCTGTTCGCCCTCCCCGTCTTTGCCATCCCCTTCGCGGTCTGGCTTTTCCGTATCCAGTACCGGCTCGGGAAGGCTGCCCGGAACCGGAATGAACGTCCCTGAGGGTGACCCACCATGCGACTTCCGAACCTGGTCCTGTACGCCCTGCTCGGTGTTCCCTTCCAGGGGACCGGAGCCCTGAAGGCCGGGGACCCTCTGGCGCCACGGCCCCAGGCCTCGGCCCATCCCCTCCGGGTGGAGAAGAGCTCGGACTTGAACTTCGGAGTCCTCATCGCGCCGGAAGGGGCGGGCAGCCTGGCTCTCCCCCCACGCGGCTCCCCGCGCCTGTCGGGGGCACTGAGCCTGGGGCCCGGCAGCCCCGCGCCGGGGACCCTGGAACTGGAAGGCCCACCGGGCGCCCCCTTCACGCTCCGGGTCGCCCCGGACCCCCTGGCCCTGGCGGGCGGGAGGGGACCCCTCCGGGTCGTGGGCTTCGAGGCCGCCAGCCCCTCCGGGGTGCTGGCCTTCGATGGCGCCGGCCGTGCCTTGGTCCATGTGGGGGCCACCTTGCACGTGCCCGCCGGCACCCAGCCGGGACCCCTGCCGGCGGCTTCGGTTTGGGTGACGGTCGAGACCGCCCGGGAGGCGCCGGCCACCGTGACCCTGCCCATCCAGGGCCGCCTCATGGCGAGGCTGAAGGCTACGGAGCTGTCCGGCCTGACCTTCGGCGCGCTGCTCGTGCCCCGGGAGGATGCCTCCATCCGCATGGAACCCGGTGGCCGCCTGGTGGGGCCGGGCGCCCGGATGGCCGTGGGCAAGGGCGGAACCACCGCCGCCCGCTTCGAGGTGAAGGGGGAGGTCGACGCCCCGTTCACCCTGGCCCTGCCCATCCGGGCCCAGCTGTTCGGTCCGGGTGAACCCCTGGAGCTCGTGGACTTCTCAACCGATCTGCCCGGCGGTCACGGGGTGCTGGCCGGGGGCGTCAGCCGGGTGGGGGTCGGAGCCACCCTGCGGGTGCCTGCGGGGCAGAAGCCGGGGGCCTACCGGGGGACCTTCCTGGTCTCCTTATCCTACGAATAGAATCCAGTCTGCCGCACCGCCAAATGGGCATCGGGTCACCCGATGGTATCCGTTTGAGTTCGAGCCCTGCCGGCCTGAACCCACGGTCCAGGCTTCCGGCTTGCCTGGGCCTTCACAACTCCTCGCGCCCAGGCGGGGCGCTGGGCGGGCTCGGCAGGAGCAGCTGAACGAGCGTCCTGAGCGAGAGGGGACGGTTTCGCGAGGCGTCGCTGGTGGTGCGGTCCCTTGCAGCCGTGCCGACTCCCGGCGCCACGGGTCCCGGTGGCTGCGCCGGGGTGCTTGCCGAGGCCCCCGGGGTGCTGCCCGTTTCACGGCTGCCGCCCGGGGCGTCCAGGCTGCCGCCAGGGGCCGCAGGAGCGCTGGCCGGATCCGGCGAGGAACCGGTGGACGAGAAGGGGGCTGTGCTTGCTTGTCCGTGCGTATGGATTGGGTCCGTCCCGGGTCCGCTGGAGGAGGGGGCCGCGCCGCCGGTGCTTGAGGGTGGGGGGGCCTGTTCCTGGGCATCCAGCCGGGCCCGGCTCTCGGCATTGGACAGCCGGGTGAACTCCGTCACCCAGCTCCGGGACAGGGCGCCGATCCTCAGCAGATCGTAGCCGTCGGAAAGCAGGGCGGCGGCGCTGATGATCATGCTGTTCTCGGCCACGAACAGGCCGTTGGCAGCCGTGGTGTCGCCGGCCCGCGCGGCGGTATTGCCCGCCAGCAGAAGGAAGCGGGCGCCACCGAACAGGCCGTTGCCGGCCACCTGCACCGCATAACCGGCCGCGCTGATCTCCCCAAGGAACCGGGTGAACAGCAGGAGGATCTGGCTCCTGGCCGGGGAGGCCGGCGAGGCCGCGCCCAGGCAGTGGGTGGGGCCCCCCTGCTGGACCCCCGCGGAAAGGCAGGCCACCTTGCCGTAGAGCTCGGTGAGGGTGGCGTTGTGCGCCTGGAGCGCGGCCAGGGTGTCCGGGCCGCAGACCTTGAGGGCGAGGCCCTTCTGCCCGGCGAGTTCGCACCCCAGCGCCAGCCTGCCCTGGGCGTCGGCCAGGGAGGAATGGGGCGAGGTGCCCGCCAGGGAGACAGGAGGGGCCGGGGCGACAGCCGTTCCGGCAGGAGCTGCGACTCCGGAGCAGTTCGCCACGATCGCCCCGCGCTGTCCATCCGCCCACAGCTGGTAGCGCGCCCCGGCCGTGAGGGCCACGCTGGAGACCTTGAACATGAGGTCCGCGCCAGCCTGCAGGAGGTAGTTCACGGCCACCAGTCCGTTGCCTGCCTCCCCGGCTGCAAAGGCGAGGTCCGAGGCCGCTCCGGTGGTTCCCACGCCAGCGGCGGTGGCCGCGGCCTGGGTTGTGAGAAGGACGTACCCCGCCGCTTCCAGCGCGTAGGCGTCCCGGTCCAGCTGGTAGCCCAGGGCGGAGGCCTCGGCGTTCAATTTGTTGAACGCGCTCTGGAGATCGCTCTGGAACAGGTCCAGGCGCTGGTTCGCCGCTGCCGGGGTCTCCCCCGCCAGGCAGGTGCCGGCACCCAGTTCGGCCGGATCCACGAGGAGCGCATCCACCTGCGCGCCCACGGTGGCCAGCTGGGCGAGCACGCCCCGTTGGTAGGAGGGCACGCAGGGTGCGCTGGCCGAACCCGACAGGAGGGCTGTGGCGCAGGCCGGACCCAGTTCCTCGAAACTCTCCGTGGCTTCCGCAAGGTACTGGCGTGCCGCCGGACCACCGTGGAGCATGGGCTCGTGACTGCCCTGGGCCAGGACCAGCAGGATTGAGGGTTCGGAGAGGGCCGCCAGACCCAGCAGGGCCAGGCAGGCCACGCCGGCGGCGAACTGCCTGGGGTTGGGCCGGGGCGGCTCCAGTCCGGAACACGCGTAGTTCCGTTGCAGCTCCTGGAGCCGTGCCCAGGCCGCAGCCTCTTCGGCCGCGCGCAGCCGGCTTTCACGCTCGGTCTGCCGGAGGGTCCGGTATTCCAGCTGGAAACGCCGGGCATGCGCCCGGGCCCGGGTCCGGGTCGCCTGGCGTGCGGCCAGCTTAATCGCCTTCACCTGGGCGGGTGATCCGGACCGGTACCGGTCCCTGGCGGAGGCGGCTGTGGGGGTGGCTGCTTCCCGACCCGGGGCCTCCGGCGGGTCGCCGGCAGCCACCTGCGCATGTGCCAGAGCGCTCACCAGGAGCAGGGCTGCGAACCGCCCCGGCGCTCGGGACCGGGGACTGCAAGGTGTGGACATGGGCTGATCCTTTCCTGTTGCCCGCCCGGGCGCCGTGGCCGGGGCGCTCATTAATGAATAGATTGTCGAGTTGCCACCAAAGGTTTCCGGTTAACGAAGGGCCATGACCGGGCAGGACCGGAAAAAACCGCCTGGAACCCAGGTCCGGAAGGCCGGAATGCGTATTTCAGGGCGGATCACTTCGGATCAGTGCGGATCAGTGCGGATCAGGGCGGGGAGGAAGGGGTGGCTCCGCCATCTTCCGGAAGGCCGCCTCCAGGTCCCCTGCGAAGCCCCGCGCATCCATGAGCGGTGAGGCCTCCATCCGCGCCCTCAGGCCCGCCCGCAGCTCCGCCAGGCGCGGCAGGTCCGCGGCCAGGTTCGCCGCGATGCGGACGAAGGCGTCGTCGTCCCAGGCGGCCAGTTCCGGCAGGCCCAGGTTGTTGAGCTGGCTCCAGCCGGCGCGGCCCACGACGGTGGCGCCCACCCGGGTCACCACGGGCACGCCCATCCAGAAGGCGTCCAGGCTGGTGGTGTGGCCGTTGTAGGGCAGGGTGTCCAGGCAGACATCGAGCCTCTGGTACTGGGCCAGATAGTCCGGGCGGGGCAGGAAGGGGATGAAGTCCACGCGGCCGGGTTCGCGCAGCTGGTCCAGCAGCCAGGTCCTGTGCGCGCCGGGGTGGGCCAGGAGGCGGAGCCGGGAGCCGGGGACGGCTTCCAGGACGCGGTCCCACAGGGCCAGGGTCCGCGGGTTCACCTTGCAGAAGTGGTTCAGGCAGCCGAAGGTGACGTGGCCCTGCTCCAGAGCTGGCAGAGGCCCAGGTTCGGTGGCCGCGAGCGGGTCGTAGCACCAGAAGGTGTGGGGCAGGCGGAGGGAGGTCTCCGCATAGTCCGCGTCGGTGCCCGGAGGGTCCAGCCAGGGATCCGTGAGGCGGAAGTCGATGGCCGACAGGCCCGTGGTGCCGGGGTAGGCGAGCCAGGCCACCTGGACCGGGGCGGGCTTCAGGGCGAAGAGGAGGGGGCGGCCGTTGGCCATGTGCATGGTGAGGTCCACCAGCACGTCGATGCGGTCCTCCCGGATGAGGCCGGCCACGTCCGCGTCGGCCAGGCCCGCGCAGTCCCGCCACCCGTCGCAGAGGCTGCGGAGCCGGGCGGTCACGGCGTCGGGGTTCCGGACGCCGGCGTAGGCGAAGACCGCCACGGCCTCCCGGTCATGGTGCGCGAACAGCGGCAGGGTGAACAGGGCCTGGCAGTGCTCCCTGAAATCGGGCGAGACGTAGCCGATGCGCAGCCGCCGGTCCGGCCTGCGCGTCGCGGGGGGAAGCCGGGGGGCCTGGACCTGGTGCCGCTCCCAGGCCCGGGCCTCCCGGAGGAGGTCGGTCGCGGTGGCCTCCGGGTCGAAGTTCGTCATGTAGACGAGGTTGGCATGGGTGACGGCGTTGGCGGGGTCCAGGTCCAGGGCGGCGCGGTAGCTGGCCAGGGCCAGGTCCACCCGCCCCCGGTCCTTCTGGAGGTTGGCCAGGGCGGCCCAGGCCAGGGGTTCCCGCGGCCGGGCCCGGATGGCCCGCTCCAGGAGCTCCCCGGCCTGGTCCAGGTCGCCCAGGGCCCGGGCGGCGACGCTGGCGTTGGTCCAGGCACCGGGGGTGTCCGCCTTCAGGTAGGACGCCAGGGCGCCGGGGTAGTCCCCGGCCATCATCAGCGCGTTGCCCAGGTTGGTGGACGCTTCGGGAAAGGGGAAGGAGACGGCCAGGGCCCCGCGATAGGCCCTGGCCGCCTCCAGGTAGTCGCCCGAGGCGAAGGCCGTCTCACCTTGAAGGTAGCAAGCCAGCGCATCCGGGGAGGGCATGGTCCGGGCGCTACTTGCTGGTGAGGGTCACGCTCCGCAGGTTGAAGCCGCCCTTCTGGAGATCCAGCACCTTGCCGGCGAGGTTGACCAGGAGCATGGTCTCCAGTTCGTCGCCGCCCTTCTTGGTGGCGCCCAGGGGGGGGATGGTGGCGATGGAGCTGGCCTTCTTGTCGCCGCTCCACGCCAGGCCCAGGTCGAACTTCATGGTGCCCACGGGGAAGCCCATCTGGCCCGCGAGGCGGTCGATGCGGCCCTCGTCGTTGTAGGACAGGGTGAGGGAGGCGGGGCCTTCCATGCCGCGGCTCTGGTTCTCGATGGTGACGGTGGTGGGGCGGCTCCCGGCGTAGGCGAAGGTCATGTGGGTGCTGATGCCCTGGGCGTCATTGCTGTAGGACATGCGCTGGGGCATGCGGCTGGCCTTGTCGAAGACCACCTCCAGCTTGCCCCGCTTCCAGAAGCCCAGGCTCTCGGTCATGCTCTGCTCGCGCTTCTTGGGATCATACTTGCCCGTGGGCGCCTGGAAGGTGATGATCTGGTTGCCGCTGGCATCCTCGCGGCCCATGGCGGCGCGGAACATGGTGCCCTTGACGTAGACGTCGCGGATCTCGTTGACGCACTGGCTGAACCAGCCCAGGAAGGACACGGGGGCGTCGGCCGGGGGGGGATCCACCTTGGTGGTGTAGGCGTTCATCTCCTTGCTGTACAGGAAGCCCTTGTTGCCGGAGCGGTAGTAAAGCATGGAGCCGAAGTCGCCCTTGAGCTCGGTGCGGAAGTCCGCGTTGGCGAAGTAGGTGCCCTTGACCGCCATGTTCACGGAGCCGCCCTTGGTGAGGCCGCCCTTCACGGCGCCCTGGCCCAGCTGGTCCACCTTGGCGTTGGCGGCTGCGGCCGAGATGGTGATGTTCAGGGTGCCGTCCAGGTCCACGGAGCGGATGTTCTGGTAGGCCTTGCCGAACCACCCCGCGTTGACGGCGTTGAGCACCTGGTCCAGGTTCTGGCGCGCGAAGGTGGCTTCGATGCTGTCCTTGGCCTTGCCCGAGGTCTTGGGGGCGGGGGTCTTGGCCGGACTCGGGGCCTGGGCGAGCAGGGCGGTGCCGCCCAGCACCAGGAGGGACGTGGTCAGGGCCGTGATGCGGATTTTCATGCAGATCTCCAGAAGTGGGCTAGCGCCGTTCTTTGTGGTGTTTTTGAGCCTGAAGTTCCCGTTTTCTCTTGGAAAAGCACGTCGCGCAGAAGGCCAGGGCCGGATCCGTGGGCACGAAGTCCACGTATTCCTGGGTCCCGCACTCCACGCAGATGATCTGGGTGAGGATCTGGGTTTCGTTGTTGCGCACCGCCTTGCGGACCGGCTGGGTCTTCTTGAAGCAGTGCGGGCAGTTGAAGAACTTCTCCTCGGGGGCGAGGCGGAAGGTGCGCCCGCAGGTGGCGCAGATCTTCTCCCGGGTGGCGACCGGGGCCTTGGCCTCGCGCTTCTGGACCCGGACAGTGCCGTTGGGGTTCGGTCCCTCGCTGGGGGCCGGGCCTGCGCGGGTGGGCTTGGGGGGTTCGTGGGGCGTGCGTGGGGTCATCTTCGCTCTTCGGAAAGCATTGTGCCGTCTCAATCATAACATCTCCCGAGGCTTGCCTCGCCCCGGGCCCCCCAGGAATGGCATCCTTGTGGAATGGAAAATGCAGCCTCGCTTCTCCAACCCCTCCTGGACGGGAGTCCAAGGGCCCTGGCCCGGGCCATCACCTGGATGGAGAACGGCCATCCCGAGGCCCGGGAGCTCATGGCCCGGGTCTGGCCGCACCTGGGAAGGGCCGTGGTCATGGGCCTTACGGGCTCGCCCGGCAGCGGCAAGTCCACCCTCACGGACCAGCTGGCCCGGACCCTCCGGTCCCAGGGGAAGAAGGTCGGCATCCTGGCCGTGGATCCCACCTCCCCCTTCAGCGGCGGGGCCATCCTGGGGGACCGCATCCGCATGCAGCGCATCGCCACGGATCCGGGCGTGTTCATCCGTTCCATGGCCACCCGGGGCGCCCTGGGAGGCCTGGCCCGGGCCACCCAGGACGCCATCGACCTCCTGGACGCGGCGGGCTGGGACGTGGTGATCGTGGAGACGGTTGGCGTGGGCCAGGACGAGGTGGATGTGGTGAGCTGCGTCCAGACCTGCTGCGTGGTCCTGGTGCCGGGCATGGGCGACGAGATCCAGGCCATCAAGGCAGGCATCATGGAGGTGGCGGACATCTTCATCATCAACAAGGCCGATCGGGATGGTGTGGAGAAAGTCGAGCAGGAAATAGAGGCCATGAAATCCCTGGGGTCAAGCAAGACCTGGGACCCCCCGGCCGTTAGGACGGTGGCCGCCCTGGGCGAGGGCATCCAGGACCTGCTTGATAGGATCCGGGAACATGGGGTCTGGTTGAAGGACCAGGGCGGTTTTGCGAGAAAAGCGAGGGAGCGGGCCAAGCTTCGTTTCGGGAGCCTCCTGGCGGAGGAGGCTGCCAAACGGGCGAAGGTCCGAGCCGGCCAGGAAACGGTTGAACGCCTCATCGAATCCATCGCCAATCGGCAAATAGATCCATATGCGGCAGTTGAGGAAATTCTGCGGGGTTGAGTTTTTCCAGACAGGGCCGATAATCTGCGCATGCCAGCAGATTTTTTTCAACTCGACGACGCCCCTGCCATTCGGATGGTCTTCCAGCGGCTCTGCCGCACCGGGGGCGACATCCACATGAAGGTGGACAACAAGGACTGGACCTTCCCCATCTTCGAGGAGGTGGAGGGCCGGATCAGCATCGGCATCACCGGCCCCGAGCGGGCCAAGTGGAACATGAACGTCGGTGACCACTACCGCATGACGGTCTTCGACCGCGGGCGGAAGTACCAGGGCACGGTGGAAGTGGCGGAATTCGGCCAGCTGGACGGGTCCGACTGCGTGTTCCTGGAGCAGCCCAGGACGCTCAAGGGCAGGGACTACCGGGGCCTGGCGGACTTCCTGCCCGAGAAGCCGTACCGGGCGGTCTTCACGAGCCCCAGCATGGATTTCTGCGATGCCCGGATCCGGGCCCTGGGCACCGACGGCCTCCAGCTGCCCCTGTACGGCACCGGCGCCGTGAAGGACGGCCAGCTGAAGCTGGATACCCCCACCACCATGGAACTGGCCATGGACCTGGACAACAAGTTCGTGCTCAAGGCCGTGACGGACACCATGGAGGAGGGCGTGGTGGGGATCCGGTTCACGGAAAAGCACGATTCCCCGCAGCTCCACAAGTACCGCATGTGGCTCACGGACGCCATGATCGCCCAGGACCGCAAGGACCGGGAGCTCTTCCAGACCCGGGGCGTGCGGGCCGTGCGCGGCAAGATCGAGATCCTCAAGTCCGGTCCGACGCTCCAGGTGTTGGCCGACAAGGAGCCGCTGGTGCTGATCATCAGCGAGCCCGCCTTCTCCGTGCGCATGGCCGAGGCCGTGGGGCGCAAGTTCGGCGTGGCCGGCCTGGACTTCGCCCGGGGCGAGGTGCGCCCCCTCCTGAAGTCCCTGGGCGTGGAGGGAGACGCCTGGGGCCGGATCAAGCTCGTGGTGGTGCACCAGCGGCTGCGCTCCATGAGCGGCATGGAGCTCGCGGCCAAGCTCATCAAGGACGAGAACTGCCCCCTGCCCCTGCTGGTGGCCGGCCCCGAGGAGGACGCCGCGGTCAGGCGCAACCGGGCCCTGGCCCTGGGCGCCGTGGATTTCCTGCCCGTGGAGCCCTTCAAGATCCTCGCCGTCATCCAGGCCCTGGACCAGACCCTCAAGGCCTTCTACGGCGCGTAGGGACGGGAAAGGGCCGCGAGAGCGGCCCTTTCCCGAACGTTCCCGGCGGACTCAGGACACGGTGACGACAGGGGTGTGGAGCTGCCGGAGCTCGTCCTCGACCACCTTGGGGTTGTTGAGGTAGAACTTCGCGCGCTCCAGGTCCAGCTCGCCTTCCCACTTGCTGACGACCACCGAGGCGACGCCGTTCCCGATGAGGTTGGTGATGGCGCGGCATTCGCTCATGAACTTGTCGATGCCCAGGAGCAGGGCGAGGCCGGCCACGGGGATGTTGCCGACCACCGAGAGGGTGGCCGCCAGGGTGATGAAGCCGCCGCCGGTGACCGCCGCGGCGCCCTTGGAGGTCAGGAGGAGGATGGCGAGGATGTAGAGCTGCTCCCCGAAGGTGACGTGGGTGTTGGTGGCCTGGGCGATGAAGAGGCAGGCGAGGGTCAGGTAGATGGAGGTGCCGTCCAGGTTGAAGGAATAGCCCATGGGGATGACCATGCCCACCACGGACTTGGAGCAGCCCAGGCGCTCCATCTTCTCCATCATCAGGGGCAGGGCGGATTCCGAGGAGGAGGTGCCCAGGACGATGAGGATCTCCTCGAGGATGTACCGCAGGAACTTGAACATGTTCAGTCCGGTCCAGGCCAGCACCGAGCCCAGGATTAGGATGACGAACAGTGCGCTGGTGAAGTAGAAGCAGCCGATGAGCTTGGCCAGGGGGACCAGGCTCTTGAGGCCGTAGGCGCCCACGGTGAAGGCCATGGCGCCGAAGGCGCCCACGGGGGCCAGGCGCATGACCATGGCCACGATGCGGAACATGACCTTGTTCAGGCCGTCGATGACCTCCATGACCAGCTTGCCCCCGTCCTTGAGGTAGGCCAGGGCGCAGCCGAAGAGGATGGCGAAGAGGAGGATCTGGAGGATGTCGCCCTTGGCGAAGGCGTCGGCCACGTCCTTGGGGATGATGTTCATGATGAAGTCCACGGTGGTGAGGTGCTTGCCCGTGGTGTAGACGGAGATGGCCTTGGTGTCGAGGGTGGCGGGGTTGATGTTCATCCCCGCTCCGGGCTTGAGGATGTTGGCCACCAGCAGCCCGATGGCCAGCGCGACGGTGGTGAACACCTCGAAGTAGATGAGGCCCTTGGCGCCCACGCGGCCCACCTTCTTCAGGTCGCCCATGTGGGCGATGCCCTGCACCACGGTGAGGAAGATGATCGGCGCGATGAGCATCTTCACCAGCTTGATGAACCCGTCGCCCAGGGGCCGCATCGAGGCTCCCACCGACGGCCGCAGGTGGCCCAGAACGACGCCGATCAGGATGGCGACGATAACCTGTACGTAGAGGCTATGCGTGAGCTTCTTCAAGGGGGACTCCTGATGTGGTTTTTGCTTCTCAGCTTAAATCTGCGATATCCAACAATCTATCGGAAATCAGGGGAAATTCAGGATCCAAATATCCTAAATTATAACGGAGGCGATTGTCCGGGCGCTTGGTATGCGGTTTTTTCCTAAGCACGGGAACAACCGGGCCTTAACCCGATGCCCATGGCCATTGGAGGCGGGAAGCCCGGGCGGCGTGACATGGAAAACTGAACCTTAAAGCTGACTGGAATGGTCTGCTATTATCCAGTGGCGAGGTCGCGCCGGAGTAGCTGCATGGGTGGTCTTCTTTTCTGGCACCGGTTCCAGTTCGGGTTCACGGCGACGTTCCACTACCTCTTCCCGCAGCTGACCATGGGGCTGGCCCTCGTCATCGTCGTGCTGAAGGGCCTGGCGCTGTGGCGGGGGGAGGAGCGCCATGCCGGAGCGGCCCGCTTCTGGATCCGGATCTTCGGGCTGACCTTCGGAGTGGGGGTGGTCACGGGGATACCCCTGGAGTTCCAGTTCGGCACCAACTGGGCGCGGTTCAGCCGGGACGCCGGCGGGGTCATCGGCCAGACCCTGGCCATGGAGGGCATGTTCGCCTTCTTCCTGGAAAGCACCTTCCTGGGCCTCCTGGTCTGGGGCGAGCGGCGGCTGGGCCCCAGGCTCCACGCCCTGGCCGCCCTGGCGCTCTTCCTGGGCAGCTGGCTCTCGGGCTACTTCATCGTGGCCACCAACGCCTTCATGCAGCATCCGGTGGGCTACCGGGTGGCTGGGGACGGCTCCCTGCAGCTGGCGGACTTCGGGGCCTTCGTCGTGAACCGCTGGGCCCTGGTGCAGTACGCCCACACCATGACCGGCGCGGTGGTGACGGGGGCCTTCGTGGTGGCCGCGGTGGGAGCCTTCTGGACGCTCAAGGGGATCCACCTGGAGCAGGCGCGGGTGTACCTGAGGACGGGGGTGCTCCTGGGCCTCCTGGGCAGCTGCGCGGCGGCCTTCCCCACCGGGGACCAGCAGGGCAAGGTGGTCGCGCGCCACCAGCCCGTGACCCTGGCCGCCATGGAGGGGCGCTGGCGCAGTGGGCCCTACGCTGAAGTGAACCTCATCGGGCAGCCCGACGTGGAGCGCCAGCGCCTGGACAATCCGGTGCCGCTCCCGGGCATCCTGAGCTTCATCGCCTACGGCTCGTTCTCCAGCGACGTGAGGGGCCTGGACGCGTTCCCCCGGGACCAGTGGCCCACGGAGCTGGAGCTGCTCTACTACGGGTTCCACATCATGGTCGGGCTGGGCACGCTCTTCATCGCCCTCATGGCCCTGGCGGCGCTCCAGCTGGCCCGGGGGCGGCTGGAGCGGTCGCGGCCGGTCCTCTGGTGCCTGATGCTGGCCTTCCCTTTTCCCTTCATCGCCAATTCGGCGGGTTGGATGGTGGCGGAGCTGGGGCGCCAGCCGTGGCTGGTGTACGGCCTCCTGCGCACGGCCGGGGGGACCTCGAACCTGGTGCACCCCGGACAGACGGTCTTCACGACCCTGGGCTTTGCGGGGCTCTACCTGGTGCTCGGCCTGCTCTACCTCTTCCTGGTCGCCGGGGAGGTTGCCAATGGCCCCCAGGGCCACGGGAGGGCGTGATGGAGAAAACCTGGTTCTGGCTGGTGTCGGTGGTGGTGGCCCTCTATGCGGTGATGGACGGGTACGATTTCGGGGCGGGGGCCCTGCACCTGTTCGTGGCCCGCACGGACCGGGAGCGCCGGGAGGTGCTGGCGGCCATCGGTCCCTACTGGGACGGCAACGAGGTGTGGCTCCTGGCCGGGGGCGGCGTCCTGTTCCTGGGCTTCCCGAGAGTGCTGGCGGCGGGCTTTTCCGGGTTCTACCTGGCCATGTTCATGGTGATCTGGGCCCTCCTCCTCCGGGGCATCGCCATCGAGTTCCGGTCGCATATCAGGGAAGGTCTCTGGCGGACCTTCTGGGACGCGGTTTTCGCCGGGGCCAGCAGCCTGATGCCGGTGCTCCTGGGGGCCGCCCTGGGCAACGTGGTGAGGGGGGTGCCCCTGGACGCCACGGGCTTTTTCAACATCCCGCTCTTCACCCACTGGGGCGTGGCGAACCCCGTGGGGATCCTGGACTGGTATACCTTGCTCACCGGCGCACTGGTGCTCGCCACCCTCACCGGCCACGGCGCCCTCTTCCTGGCCTGGAAGACCTCGGGGCCCGTGCACGACCGCTGCCGGGCCCTGGCCCCGGCGTTGTGGGTGGTGGTGGCGGTGCTGGCGCTCCTGGCCACCCTGGCCACGGCCCGGGTCAATCCCGCGCTGTACGCCAACCTCCCCCGGGCGCCCCTGGCCTGGGCCGCGGTCGCGCTCTTCCTGGCGGGCCTTGGCGCGGTGTTCGCGGGCCTGGCCGCCGGAAGGAGCCTGCTGGCCTTCCTGGGTTCGGGCGCCTTCATCGTCGGCCTCCTGGCCGCCACCGCCGCCTGCGTCTGGCCGGTGATGCTCCGGTCCACCCTGGACCCGGCCTACAGTCTGGACGCCTTCAACGCCAGCGCCGGGCCCTACGGCCTGAGGGCCGGCCTGGAGTGGTGGCTGGCGGGGTTCCCGCTGGCCCTCCTCTATTTCGGGATGCTGTTCCGCCTCCACCGGGGGAAGGTGGAGGCGGCGGAGGACGGGGAGGGCTATTGAGGGCTGCTAGTAGAAAGATTCCAAAATAACATTGCTAAATGTCTCCGATGTCCTACGCTTATAGGTAGGTCATCGGAGGATTTATGGGGCGTATACCCATACGGGCCAAGCTTGTGCTCGATGCAGAAGCCAA
>Ga0316217_10000286_pt1 | contig 74087 bp, 73 predicted proteins | sample 1anoAmetaG_FD_203633 | JGI IMG/M metagenome (GOLD analysis project Ga0316217, IMG submission 203633) | Freshwater microbial communities from Trout Bog Lake, Wisconsin, USA - 1anoA | ecosystem: Environmental > Aquatic > Freshwater > Lake > Hypolimnion/Profundal zone | place: USA: Wisconsin... | reverse complement strand
TTTTTGCGGAGCGCCTTCTGGAAGGCATTGCCCAGATCGAAACGGAGCCCTTCACGGGCCATGGCGAAGATATTCCAGTTGGCCTTGCCAGCCGCCGGCTCCAGGTATTTGCCTGTCCGGCCGCTGATATAGAGGATGTCGCCCTTGTCGTTGGTCAGGACGGCAGGCGGGGAGTAGTACTGCAGGAGTAGTTGGTCGGCAAGGGACTGGAGATTGGCGGCGGGCTTGGGCATCATTAATTCCTTATGCGCTCCCGGTGCCATGGTGGTGAATGTGGCGGGAAACGCGAGCGGTTCGGCGCGCAGAACGGATTCGCGCCTCCGGAAGAGTCTTGACTTGGTGTTCAGCGGCCCAAAAAGATCAGTGAAGGTGCTGATGCTCTCCGAGCTCCCCAGAAACAGGATCCCGTCCGGGTTCAGGCTGTAGTGAAAAAGCGGCAGAACTTTTTTCTGAAGATCCTGCGTCAGGTAGATCAAAAGGTTGCGGCAAATGAGGATGTCCAGCTTGGTAAAAGGGGGGTCCATGATGAGGTTCTGGGTGGCGAAGGTGACCATTTCCCGGATCTCCTTGCCGACCCGGTAGCCGTTCTCTTCCTTGATAAAAAACCGCCTGAGCCGCTCGGCGGAGACATCCGCAACGATGTTGGCCGGGTATAAACCCTGGCGGGCCTTGTCGATGGCGTCACGGTCAAGGTCGGTGGCAAAGATCTGCAGTTTCAGATCCTTCCCAGGTTCGACCTGTTCCAGCGTCTCCTTGAAGGCAATGGCCAGGGAATACGCCTCCTCGCCGGTCGAGCAGCCTGCCGACCAGGCCCGCAGAACCCCGCCGGCCGGGCGGGCCGCCAGGAGCGGCGGGAGGGCCTCCCCCTTCAACTGTCCCCAGGCTACCGGGTCGCGGAAAAAGCTGGTCACGCCGATCAGAAGCTCCTTGAAGAGCAGTTCCAACTCCTGGGAATTCTCCTGAAGATAGCGGGCGAAGCCGGCGATCCGGTCGATCTGGTGAATACCCATGCGCCGCTCGACCCGGCGGTAGACGGTGCTCCTCTTGTACATCGAGAAGTCATGGCCGGTCTTGGCCCGCAATAATATCAGGATCTTTTCCAGGGCGCCTTGTTCCTTCTCCTCCAGCGGCAGTTCGGCCTTGGCGATAACGAGGACGTGCCGCAGATAGTCGCCGATCTTGGCGGGCAGATCCTCGGCCGGCGCCACCAGGTCGGCCAGCCCGGCATCGATGGCGCTCCTGGGCATGCTGTCGAACCTGGCCGAGGTGGGCTCCTGCACCAGCACCAGCCCCGCCTTTTCCTTGATGGCCCGCAGGCCCATCGTGCCGTCGGAACCCATGCCGGAGAGGATGACGCCGATACTCTGCTCCTTCCGGTCCTCGGCCAGGGAGCGGAGGAAAAAATCGATAGGGAGCCGCAGGCCGCGTGGCGCCGTAGGCTCGAACAAGTGCAGCACGCCGTGCAGAATGGACATGTCCCTGTTGGGTGGGATCACATAGACGCTGTTTGGCTTGACCCGCATCCGGTCCCTGACCTGGAATACCTCCAGAGCGGTTGCGCGCTGGAGCAGTTCGGGCATGATCCCCTTGTGGGTCGGGTCAAGGTGCTGGACGATGACATACGCCAAGCCGCTGTTTGCGGGCACATGCCCCAGGAACAGCTCCAGCGCCTCCAGGCCGCCGGCCGAGGCGCCGATGCCGACGATGGGAAAAGTATGGTGCTCATCACGGGGCGGAATTTTTTCCTGTGAAGCTTTGATAGGCTTTTTGCCGCTGCCGGCGGGCTTAGTTGGCTTATTCATAAAGATCTCGATATCGTTTGCCCGGTATTGGATACGAATGACATTTCAACACCTCAATCCTGAATTCATCGACATTGGCGATGTTACGGACGGCAAGATTCCTACCTTTTACTACGATAAAAAGCAAAAACCGGCATCGGAAATATTCCGCAACGCCGGTCTCATAGCCAAGTATGTCCCGACAAAAGTCGGGAGGCATTTTATGCCTGTCTGTGCAAACAAGTGGCCATGTGCAAACCTTTTCCACAAAAAAACATTAATTATTTTCTATTTCCAAGACTACTGAAATTTCGTCCACTCCGGCTTTTTTCAGTGCGTCAATCTCTATCTGTAGGTCGAGGTTCTGATCTTTGTGCAGACACTTGCGTACCCGATTTATATGGGCAAACCTGTTGAATGAGTTCATCAAAACAATAGAACTACAATAAATTAGACAGAGAAAAATGCAACCAGAAATCTAAACCGGCATTGAAGTTTTTTATTGTCTTTGGAATGGGTCTGAGATTGGTTCTGAAATACGGTCGTTTTTTCGAACCGGAGCGGCGTTAACGGTTCTGGCCGATAAAACGGTTTCGTGGATTCCTGTCTTGAATTTTAAAAAAATTGTAAAATAATATATGTATAATGAAGCTTTATTGGTGGAGTAAAAAAATAGGAGGTTACGTCATGACCAAATCCGAGACGGAGAGAACAAGCGGAAACCCCTTCCCAACTGGCACACCTGAAGCGGGGAAATATTACAAGACAACCATAACCGATGATGAGGGCAATAAGTCCACTGGCTGCGATCGCTCCGCTGAAAAATCCCAAGAGAAGGCGGCTGACAAATTTGAAAGGGCGCAGAAAAAGTAGCCAACAATACCGACCCGATCATCGATGCATTTCATAGCGTACTGAAACAAATGACAGCAATTCCGCAGAGTGCTACTTTTGCTTGTGTGCCTCTGCCCACGACAGAAATCGCAATCATACGAGCGGTTTTTGACAGACAGCGCATCAACACCCGCTTAATTAAAAAAATTATTATGTAGGGAAATTCTTCTTTATGGGGACAATGTAGGATGCCCATAAAGCAATTATTAACACCATAAAAATCAAGAGGTTGCGAATAAATTGGCTCCATAAAATCATCCATCTTTGCCCCAATTAATGCTAAAATCCTATTTTCTTGCCCCAATAAATCAAAATTTCCTATCACTAAGCTTCTTCTACCTAGCCGCAATATCTACCCGACGGTAAAAAATCTGTCTGCAACCATCCACCTCACGCCCAGTAATCGCGGGAATTCCTGCGATGTCAAATTTATCCTTCTGTGCCCGAGGAGATGTTCCCCTTGACCGAGCAATCTGAGCTAGATCCACATACTCAGTCTCGAATGCTTCTATGCTTTCTGCCAAGACTAACGGCAGCAATTTCAAAAAGGGGAAAAGGAGGTTTTTCGTGAAGAAGGTATATGTTATGGCGCTGGCACTTCTTGTAACCAGCTACGGTATCAAAAGAGCCGCCCATCAGCATCACGCTGACCTGGGCGGCTCTTGCTTAGCGTTTATATCCTCCGGCGTTCCTTCTCCATCACACCATCTCCCATAACGTCGCAAAAATCCGTTTATAGGCAGTATTTAACTAGCGGTGACCGGTGATTTTTGCAACTACCTTCTGATTTCATGAACAATGTACGGAAATTTCAATTTATGGGTACCCGTACATAGGAATAAATCACTTTATGGGGCACTCTACAGACCATTAATTAAAACATACAAACATTTTCTTTTTATATGTAGGAAAAAACAACTTTATGGGGCCGAAATTTCAATTTATGGGTCATCCTACAAACATGAACCCTAAATATCCAGATTCACCACATTAAGCGCGTTATTCTCGATGAACTCGCGGCGCGGCTCCACCTGGTCCCCCATCAGGATCGTGAAGATCTCGTCCGATTCGACGATATCCTCGATCTTGACCTGGAGCAGCACGCGGTTTTCCGGGTTCATGGTCGTCTCCCAGAGCTGTTCGGGGTTCATCTCGCCAAGGCCTTTGTAGCGCTGGATGGCAAGCCCTTTCTTGGCGTACTCCATGAAGAAGGTTAGCAGTTCCTCGTGGTTGGTAGTCTCAAAAAGGACCTTGCCCCCTTCCTGCTGCTCAAGGAAGGCCCTGCCGTCGGCCATGGTCTCCACCACCCGGCGGTGGTTTTCCACCAGGATCTCGTACTCGTGGGTCGAGAGCACGGATAGCACCTGCTGGTCGATGATGGCCCGGACGTTGCCGATGCGGAAGGTGATCCGGTCCTCGTCAATCTGGTAGTCGGAGCCTGGAGAGAGCGCCTTCATGGCGTCCAGGTAGGGCTCCATGGCGGAAAGCTCTTCCAGGCCGGCCGGCACGTTGCTGCGGATGGCGAGGGAGAGCAGGTCGCCGGCGATGCCCTTCTTGACCACCTTGTCGAAGATGGAGCGGTTCTCTGTGAACTGTTTGATGACCGGGATGATCTGTTTCCCGATGTAGGTCCGGTCCCCCTTCTCCAGGCGCAGGGCCAGGTCTTCCGACCCTTCCTCCAGGAGGAAGTTCTGCATCGCCGCCTCGTTTTTAAGGTACATCTCCTTCTTGCCCCGTTTCACCTTGTAGAGCGGCGGCTGGGCGATGTAAAGATACCCGCGCTGGATCAGCTCCTGCATGTTGCGGTAGAAGAAGGTCAAGAGCAGGGTCAGGATGTGGGAGCCGTCCACGTCGGCGTCGGTCATGACGATGATGCGCTGGTAGCGGAGCTTGGCGATGTCGAAATCTTCCTTGCCGATGCTGGTCCCCAGGGCCGTGATCAGGGTGCGGATCTCCTGGGACGAGATCATCTTGTCGAAGCGGGCCTTCTCCACATTGAGGATCTTTCCCTTGAGCGGCAGTATGGCCTGGAACTTCCGGTCACGCCCCTGTTTGGCCGAACCGCCGGCCGAATCGCCCTCGACCAGGTACAGTTCGCACAGGGCCGGGTCCTTTTCCTGGCAGTCGGCCAGCTTGCCCGGCAAGCCGCCCATGTCCAGGGCGCCCTTGCGGCGGGTCAAGTCGCGGGCCTTCCGGGCCGCCTCGCGTGCCCTGGCCGCCTCTATGGACTTCTCCAGGATGCGCTTGGCGATCTGGGGGTTCTCCTCCAGGAACTGGGCCAGTTTGTCGTTCAAAAGGGTCTCCACGTACCCCTTGACCTCGGAGTTGCCCAGCTTGGTCTTGGTCTGCCCCTCGAACTGGGGCTGGGGGATCTTGATCGAGATGACGCAGGTCAGCCCCTCGCGCAGGTCTTCGCCGGAGATGCTCACCTTGGCGTTCTTGAGCAGGTTGTTGGCCCCGGCATAGCTGTTCATGGTGCGGGTGAGGGCAGCTTTGAAACCCGCCAGGTGGGTGCCACCCTCGTGGGTGTTGATGTTGTTGGCAAAGGTGAAGATCTTCTCGTCATAGGAGTCGTTGTACTGCATGGAGACCTCGGTCTCTACCCCTCCCTTTTCGCCTTTGATGTAGATCGGCTTGGGGTGCAGCACTGTCTTGTTGCGGTTCAGGTATTCCACGAAGGAGTTGATCCCCCCCTCGTAGAAGAACTCGTGGGACTTGTTGTCCACCCGCTCGTCGCTGATCTTGATCCTGACCCCGGCATTGAGGAAGGCCAGCTCGCGCAGCCGCTGGGAGAGGACATCGAAGGAATACTCGGTGGTCTCGAAGATCTCTTCGTCCGGCATGAAGGTGATCTTGGTGCCACGTTTCTTGGTCTCGCCGGTTGTCTCAAGCGGCGCCTGGGGATCGCCCCGGCGGTAGGACTGGCGCCAGACCTTGCCGTCCCGGCGGATCTCAAGCTCCAGCCATTTGGAAAGGGCGTTGACGACGGAAACACCAACGCCGTGCAGGCCGCCGGAGACCTTGTAGGAATCGTTGTCGAACTTCCCGCCGGCGTGCAGCACGGTCATTACGACCTCGGCAGCGGACCTTCCTTCGCTGGGCATCATGTCAGTGGGGATGCCTCGGCCGTTGTCCACAACCGTCACCGACCCATCGGTATTGATGGTCACGACGACATTGTCGCAGTAACCGGCCAGGGCCTCGTCGATGGCGTTGTCCACGATCTCGTACACCAGGTGGTGCAAACCCGCGCTGGAGGTGGAGCCGATGTACATGGAGGGGCGCTTGCGCACCGCCGCCAGGCCTTCCAATACCTTGATACTGTCGGCGCCGTATTCTTCTGAAATGGTTTGTTGCGTGTTTTCCTGTTCACTCATGCGGTTCATTTCCCTCAAACGTCAGATTGCCGTCTTCCACACGGAAAACGGCGCAGTGCGCAGCATCGCCCAACAGGGCGGGTGATCGTTCCGTTGTCGTTATAAATACCTGGATTGCCCTTAAGAGGAGAAAATCCATCAAATTCCGGTTCCTGCCGGCATCGAGCTCCGAGCTCATGTCGTCCAGAAGCAAAAGCGGCGGCTCCCCGAAGATGGCCTGAAGATTGTCTACCTCGGCCATCTTCAGCGCCAGTACGAAACTCTTCTGTTGTCCCTGGGAGCCGAAGCTCTTAAGGGCCCGGCCATTGAGGCTCAGCATCAGGTCGTCCCGGTGGGGACCGGCCGTTGTCGTGCCGTAGCGTTCGTCGCTTCGGGCATGCCTGGCAAACAGCTCTAGCAACTCGCCCCGGATGGCCTCGCGGCCGCTGCACTTTACCCCTTCCGGGTTGTAGGCGATGCCTGCCGCCTCCCTCTCCCCGGAGATCATGGCATAGTGCCTCTCAAGCATGCCGTTTAGCTGCTCCACGTAGCAAAGCCGCCGTTCTATGACCTCGGCCCCAGCCTCGGCCAGTTGCTCGGTCCAGGTATCCAGGCCGGCCCTGTCGGCGCCTTTAAGGAGGTGGTTTCGTTGCTTTAAAATCCGGTGGTAGCCGTGCCAGCTGTGCAGGTAGCCGATATCTCCCATGTAGACGGCCCGGTCCAGGTAGCGCCGCCTGGCATCGGGTCCCAGCCTCACCATGCCGGTATCATCCGGTGAGAAGACAACCGCGTTCAGCTTCCCGTGCAGGTCGGATGCCCTGTGGATGCCCTTGCCGTCGACCTCTACCCGGCGCCCGGCAGCCTCAAGCGTCAACCTGATCCGGTTCATGGTGCCGCCCGAAAGGACCTCGCCCTGGATCTGGGCGATCTGACGGTCATGTCCTATGAGTTCGGGAAGACGCGCGCTCCTGAATGAGCGGGGGCTCCCCAGCAGGTAGATCGCCTCCAGGAGGTTGGTCTTGCCCTGACCGTTAAGGCCGTACAACAGGTTGAAACCTTCGCCGGGATGAATGCGAACCGCCCCGATATTACGGAAACCGGCGACAGCCAGGTGTTTTAGCAGCATCCGTCTCTAACGCTAAAGCCTCATCGGCATGATGACTGCCAAGAAGCTGTCCGATTTTTCCGGCACAATGATGGAGGGGGAGAGCTCGTCCTTGAATTTCATCTCCACTCTCTCGGTTTCGGCCACGGCCAGCACGTCCAGAAGATAGCGGGCATTGAACCTGACGGCGATCGGTTCTCCTTCGTATGCCACGTCGATATCCTCCATGGCGTCGCCCACCTCGGGGTTGCTCGATGATATCTTAACCCCGCCCGAGGTTATTTCAAGCATGATTCCTTTGAATTTTTCGCTGGATAAAATGGCCATCCTGCGGACGGAGTGGGTGAAATTTTCCCTGTTGACCGTGACGATGCGGTCGTTGGCCGTGGGAATGACCCGGTTGTAGTCGGGAAATTCGCCATCCACCAGGCGCATGACCATGTAGGAGTCGCCTCTTTTGATAACCGCGCTGTTATCCATGAAGCCGAACATCAAGGTGCCGCTGTCCTCGTCCGTGATCTTTTTCATCTCATAGACGCCCTTTTTGGGAAGGATGACCCCTTTCAGAAGCTCTGGACCTGCGGTTCCCTTCAGCGCACCTGTGGCAATGGACAGACGATGGCCATCGGTGGCAACCATCTTGAGGAAGTTTTCGCCGCTGCCGTTGACCTCGACCCTGGCGAATATGCCGTTCAGGTTGTATTTGGTCTCGTCATTACAGATGGCATAGGAGGTCTTCTCGATCATCCCCTTCAAAAGGGAGTTCTCTATCTCGAAGAGGTTTTCTTCCTTGATGTCCGGAAAATAGGGAAACTCGTCAGGCGATAGGCCTACGATGTTGAATTTTACCTTGCCGCATTTGATCTCCACCCAGTCGTTGTCTTTTGTGGAAAAAACGATCGCCTGATTGGGGAGTTCCTTGACGATCTCGTAGAGTTTTTTCGCACCGACCGTAATTCTCCCGGAAGAGGCCACTTCGGCGGGATAGGCGCTTTTCATGCCAACTTCCAGGTCGGTCGCCGTAACATGCAGCATGGAATCCGTAGCTTCCAAGAGGACATTTGACAGAATCGGCATGGAAGTCCGTTTTTCAACGATACCCTGGATCTTCTGCAGCGATTTGAGGAACAGTTCCTTCTCGATCGTAAATTCCATCAGCCACTCCTTACAGGAAAAGGTTTTATTTAAAAGATTTATAAACCTTTGTTGTTGTTGTTGGTCCTGTTGATATGGTTAAAATAGCATAACATTAAGATTTAATAAACGAATTTGACGTGCAACGGTGTTGATAACTATCGGCCTCAAAAGGGGGTTATCAACATGGCGGTTGTTATGCACAGATATCCACAATCCGTAAACAGGGTTGTCGTCACTTCAATATACCGCGCTTGATGTCGTCTACGACCCTGAAAAATTTCTGATCCTCTTGAAGCGCCTTCTCTATCTTCTTGGTGGCGTAAATAACCGTTGAATGGTCCTTGCCGCCGAATTTCGAACCGATATCCGGATAGGAGGTCTTTGTCATGTCGCGGCAGAGCCAGATGGCTATCTGACGCGCCTGGACAAGATTTTTCTGCCGCTTTTCCGATTTCAGGTCGGCTGTCTTGAGACCGAAATGGTCAGCCACGGCTTTTTGTATCAGCTCGATGGTGACCTCCTTGCGCCGGTCGCCGAGTATGTCCTTAAGGCTTTCCCTGGCCATCTCAAGCGTGATGGGGATGTTCTGCAGGCTGCTGTATGCGCCCAGCCTGATCAGCATCCCCTCCAGTTCACGGATGTTCCTCGTGTCGCTGGAGGCGAGAAAATAGGTGACATCGTCCGGGAGGCGGATCTTCGTCACTTCCGATTTTTTCTTGAGAATGGCGATCTTGGTCTCAAGGTCCGGAGGTTGAATATCGGCTATCAGACCCCATTCAAAGCGTGAACGAAGCCGCTCCTCCAGGTCGGATATCTCCCTGGGGAACTTGTCGGAGGTGATGACTATCTGTTTATGGGCCTCGTGAAGAGCATTGAAGGTGTGGAAAAACTCTTCCTGGGTTCCGGTTTTTCCGGAGATGAACTGGATATCGTCGATGAGGAGCACATCGACGTTTCTGAACCGGTTTCTGAACAGATCCATCTTCTTGAGGCGGAGATGATTCACCATCTCGTACATGAACTTCTCGGCAGAGCAGTAACAGACGTTCAAATCGGGGGATGCGCCGCGGATGATATGCCCGATAGCGTTCAACAGGTGGCTTTTGCCGAGGCCTACGCCCCCATAGATGAAGAGCGGGTTATAGGCATCGGCCGGATTGTTGGCGACCGCCATGGCCGCGGCATGGGCAAAGTGGTTTCCGGTGCCGCTGACAAACAGGTCGAATGTATATTTGGGATTGAGGGGGGTAAAGGCGGAATCCACCTGGGCACTCTTTGCCTGTTCAGAATCTTCCTGGTGTCCCTTGATGATGAGGTCTTCAGCCAGAACGGTTTCGGATTCGCTGTTTTGATCCCTGACGATAAAGGCAATGGACAGGTTTTGTCCCGAGGTGACCGATAAGGCGCCAAGGATTACCTTCTGATAGTTCTCTTCCAGCCAATCCTTGAAAAAGGACGTGGGAACGGAGAGATAGACTGTAGTGCCCTCGACGTGGCTATAGTTTATCGGTTTGATCCAGGTGGCAAAATCTCGCTCGGAAAGAACTTTTTCGAGATTTTCGGTGGCTTGTCGCCAGGCTTCTTGCATGTTCACATCACATTCTTCGTTATCAAGGGGGTGGAGGCAGCGGGGTTATCCACAGCAGTCGCAGAAGTCTAATTACCTAATGGTATGAGGTGCTTTTCCTTGCTGACACGTATGGAATTTCAATTGTTATCAACATGATTCTCAACACCTGTTGATAACTTTAAATACAATCAAATTAGATAGTTAAATACACTTTACCGAAAATACAGGCTTTTTAAGGCTAAGGCAGATTAACAGAGGCCGGTCCATTTTTCAAGGCAAATCACCTGTTCACGGACACTTCCGGCTGTAATAATTTTCTTGACAACAACAAGGCTATGTGGTTAATAACTCATTTCCTGATAAATATTTTAGAGGAGTGATATATGAAAAGGACATTTCAGCCCAGCAACACCTCCCGCAAGCGCACCCACGGTTTTTTGGTAAGGATGGCAACCAAGAACGGCCGCCTCGTCATTAAGCGCAGAAGGGCCAAAGGCCGCAAAAGACTGTCAGTTGGAATTGCAACCAAGTAACCGGTCTGGGGGGGAGCGGGACTGCTGTGTTTTTCCCAAGTCGGTACGCCTGCGGAAGCGTAGCGAATTCGTCAGGCTTTTCAACGCTCCCCAAAAGTTTGCTTCCAGGGGCTTCCTCGTCGTATGGCTTGAAAACGGCGGAAGCCAGGCACGCCTGGGGGCCACGGTCAGCAAGAAGGTCGGCTGCGCCGTGGTCCGCAACAGGATCAAGCGCTACATCAGAGAATCATTCAGGCAGATGCGGTTTCCTTTACCAGGTGTTGACATCAACGTTGTGGCGCGGCGCGATGCAGCGGCAATGGATTTCAGCACTGTTCAGCGAGAACTTGAAAAGGCCTTCAGGAACATCGGCAAATCCCCATGCTCAAGCGCCTTGCGCTCATCGTAATCAGGTTGTACCAGAAGCTGCTGTCGCCGCTTCTTCCGCAGACCTGCCGGTTTTATCCCTCCTGTTCCGAGTATTCCCGTGAATCAATCGTACGGCATGGATTTGCCAGGGGAACTTGGCTTACCTTTATCAGGCTCTGCAAATGCCATCCCTTTCATCCGGGTGGTTTCGATCCTGTACCTTAACTAAAAGAGCACAACTGGAGCTTTTATGGAAAAGCGCGCATTTCTGGCAGTCATTCTTTCGGTAGCGGTTTTCTACGTTTTTTCCATGGTTTTTGGCCCGGAAAAAAAGCCGCTTCCGCCGAAACCCTATCAAAACGCGACCTCCGCCTCTGTAACGGCAGTCCCTGCCGGTGAGCCGGCGTCGCCACAGGCGAATGGCACCCAGGTTCAACCCGCCCGGCCCGTACAGGACGTGACCGTGGATACGGCCCTTTTTACGGCGGTATTCACTTCCCGGGGCGGGGGTCTCAAGAGCATGACCCTCAAAAAATACAAGGAGCAGAATACCCCCCAAGGCAATCCGGTTGTGCTGGGGATTCACGCCGATCCCTCCCTTCTCAACTTCTCGACCAGGGCGACCGGGATCAACCTTCCGGAGGGCGCCGTCTTCCTGCCGGATGCCGACAGGATCGAACTCGGAGCCGGCGAGAGCCGGCAGTTGACGTTCAATTACGTGTCTGGCCAGGGTTTCACCGTACGCAAGGTCTACACATTCGTCGGCGGCTCCTACGGCATCAAGATGGATACCCAGGTATTCAACAACTCCTCCGCCCCCTTGGTGGGGTCCATCCAGCAGGTGATGACCTACCCTGTCGAGCATAAGGAAAAGAACAGTCGCCTCGATGTGGCCGGCTCGTACCTCTATAACGACGATGGTCTCAAGTCCGACAAGGCCAAGAACCTGGCCGGCGTAACGAAAAAATACGACCATAACATTATTTGGGCGGGCTTTGCCGACAAGTACTTCCTGAGCGCCATTCTGGCCGAGAAGGGGAGTATCGCCTCCGTGGAACTTACAACCAATGCCGCAGGGTTCCTGGAATCGGTCATAGCGGCCCCGCAGTTCACGATCAACCCGGGGCAATCGGCCACAGTGGCGCAGCGCCTGTTCGTCGGTCCCAAGGATATCGACATCCTCAAGGCCCAGGGCAATTCCCTGGAGCAGTCCCTTGACCTCGGATGGTTTTCGGCCATCGCCAAACCTCTGCTCTATACCCTCAAGTTCTTCTATCGCTATGTCGGCAACTACGGCATTGCCATCATCATCATCACCGTCATCCTCAAGGCGCTGTTCTTCCCGCTAACCCACAAGAGCTACAAGTCCATGAAGGGGATGCAGAAGATCCAGCCGGAGATGAACAAGATCCGGGAAAAGTTCAAGAACGACCGCGACGCGATGAACAAGGCGGTCATGGAACTGTACCGCGACCACAAGGTCAACCCGCTTGGCGGGTGCCTGCCGATGGTCGTCCAGATCCCGGTGTTCTTCGCCCTGTACAAGGCGCTTATGTTTTCCATCGAGCTGCGCCATGCGCCTTTCTTTTTCTGGATCACCGACCTGTCCGACAAGGACCCCTATTACGTCACCCCGGTCATCATGGGGATCACCATGTTCGTGCAGCAGAAGATGACCCCTTCCCAGATGGACCCGGTCCAGGCGAAGATGATGCTGGCTCTGCCGGTGGTGTTCACCTTCATGTTCCTGAGCTTTCCCTCGGGTCTGGTCCTGTACTGGCTGGTGAACAACATCCTGACCATCGGCCAGCAGATGTACATCAACAAGCAGGTCAAGGATTGACGGACGCCGTCGGTTGCGGCACAATGAGCGCCCCTGCATAGGCAAGGGCGCTCTTTGCTTTTTCCAACAGGTGGAACAGGTTGTTGAAATCGTAGCGGTGGGGCCGGCATGCAAGGCATCCCCTTGGATGCGCCCACGCTTTTGAACGAGCGGCAACTCCGCGGAACCGCCGCTGGAGATTTCGAACAAACCGCCAGGGATAGACCTTCATGGACTATATCGCCGATCTTCATATCCACTCTCCCTACTCACGGGCCACCAGTCCGGACAGCAATCTGGCCGGCCTGGCCGGCTGGGCCAGGGTCAAGGGGATCCAGGTGGTCGGCACCGGCGACTTTACCCATCCCGGCTGGTTCAGACGCCTCAAGGAGGAACTGGAGCCGGCCGAACCTGGCCTGTTCCGGCTGAAGAACGAGGCCATGATCGCTTCGCCGCTGCCCGGGTCGCCGCAACTGGCGGGGCAGGTGCGGTTCCTGCTCTCGGCCGAGATCAGCGGCATCTACAAACGCCACGGCGTGGTACGCAAGGTCCACAACCTGCTCTACGTGCCAGACTTCGCCTCTGCTGAGCGGCTGAGCGCCAAGCTGGCCGGCATAGGAAACATCGGGTCCGACGGGCGGCCCATCCTGGGACTGGATAGCCGCGATCTCCTGGAGATCCTTCTGGAGCAGGCGCCGGAGGGTTTTCTGGTGCCGGCCCATATCTGGACCCCTTGGTTCTCCCTGTTCGGTTCAAAATCAGGCTTCGATGCCATCGAGGAATGTTTCGACGATCTTACGTCGCATGTCTTTGCCCTGGAGACCGGCCTTTCCTCGGATCCGGACATGAACCGCCTCATATCCGGCCTGGACCGTTTTGCCCTGATCTCCAACTCGGACTGCCATTCCCCCTCCAAGCTGGGACGGGAGGCCAACCTCTTCTCTACCGGCCTGGATTTTTTCTCCCTGCGGGATGCCATCAAGGGGAACCGGCGGGAGACCTTTCGTGGTACTGTGGAATTTTTTCCCGAGGAGGGGAAATACCATGCCGACGGCCACCGGGCCTGCCGCGTCTGTCTCGATCCGGCGGAGAGTCGCAGGCTGGGGCTGACCTGTCCGGTCTGCGGCAGGCCTCTGACCATAGGTGTCTATCACCGGGTCATGGAGCTTGCGGACCGGAAAGAGCCGCTCTACCGGGAGGATTCGCCGAAGGTGTTCAGCCTTATCCCGCTGCCCGAGGTGCTGGGTGAGATCATCGGGGCAGGACCCGCCTCCAAGGGGGTCATGGAGCACTACTGCCGCACCATCGAGCGTTTCGGGTCGGAATTCAACCTGCTCCTGCACGTCTCCCTGGAAGAGATCCGTGAGGCTTCGCCGATCTTGGGAGAGGCTGTTTCGCGCATGCGCGCCGGCCGCGTCATCCGCATGCCCGGCTATGACGGTGAATACGGCGTGATCAGGGTCTTTGAGGAGGGGGAGGCGGAGCGTTTGTACGGCCAGAGCGGCCTCTTCGGCGATGGACCGGCGCCCCGGCGCCGGAGAAAGAAGGCCTAGCCGGTTGTTGAGAATAGTCATGGGAGCCGGAGCCTGGCGCGCGGGACGGAAAAGCGCAGCATGACGGGCTGCCATGCCTTTGTTCGCGAATATGCGCTCCACGCAAACAGCTTTTGCATGGTTTCAACCAGCATGTAATGTGCGCGAGTAAGTCGTGCGGAGTAATTGGCGTTTCATGGTCGTGAAAGAGCGTAACGGCTACGGCCTGATTCTAATGAACACTCGGTAGTCTTGATGCCTTTGGAAAGAATCGACCATGTATATTGAGGACACCATAGCAGCCATCAGCTCCCCCCAGGGGGAGGGCGGCATCGGCATCGTGCGTGTCAGCGGCAGCCACGCCGAGGCCATAGGCCTCAGGCTCTTCCGCTTCCGCAAGGGGGACGCCTTCTCCAGCCATTTCCTGCACTACGGGTCTCTGGTATCGCCGGATAATGGGGCGGTGCTCGACGAGGCCATGGCGGTTCTGATGCGGGCGCCCCATTCCTACACCCGCGAGGATGTGCTGGAGCTGCACTGTCATGGCGGTATGCTGGTGGTGGAGAGGATTCTGGCTTCGGCCCTGGCCTGCGGCGCACGCCTGGCCGAGCCGGGTGAGTTTACCCGCCGGGCCTTCGTCAATGGCAGGATCGACTTGGTGCAGGCCGAAGCGGTCATGGACGTGATCGCCGCCAAGACCGAGGCGTCGCTGGCGCTGGCACAAAACCAGCGTGCCGGTGCGCTCTCCGCCAGGATCGACGCCATCCGCCACGCCCTGACGAGGAGCCTTGCCTTTATCGAGGCTTCCATCGACTTCCCCGATGAGGGGCTCGGCGAGATCGACACCGCTTCTCTGCGGTCCGGCGTCAGCGACGCCCTGGACGAGATCGGCAGCCTGTTGAGCGGTTTCGACGAAGGGCGCATCCTGCGGGATGGGATTTCGGTGCTGATCGTAGGCAAGCCCAATGCCGGTAAGTCCAGCCTGCTGAACCGCCTGCTCAAGGAAAACCGCGCCATCGTAACCCACATCCCGGGCACTACCAGGGACATCATCGAGGAGACGGTCAACCTTGGCGGGCTCGCTGTTCGCCTGCTTGACACAGCCGGGATCCGTCACACGGACGACGTAGTCGAGCGAGAGGGGATAAGCCGCGCCCTGGACAAGATCCCGCTGGCCGACTTGGTGCTGTTCGTGCTCGATTCCGCTCGGCCTTTCAATGAAGAGGACAGGCTGATCCTGGATGCAGTGAAGGGGAAGACCGTCATAGCGGTATTGAACAAGGACGATCTGCCCCTGGCCCTGGAACTTCCTGCCGAAATGGCCGTGATGCCCCGCGTCACCCTGTCGGCCGGCAAGGGCTCTGGCATTGACGTGCTCCGGGAGTTGATTCGCAAGACCTTCCTGCATGGATCGACGCTTGACAGCCGTGAATTCGTGGCAATATCGCGCGCTCGCCATCGCGACGCCCTTAACTCTGCCAGCTCGGTCCTCCGGTGTTTCCTCACCGGCCTGGAGAGGGGGCGGGAGTTGGAAACACTGGCCATCGACCTGCGTGATGCCTTGTCCGCAGTGGGCCAGGTCACCGGCGAAACCACGACGGACGATGTATTGGACGTGGTATTTTCGTCATTCTGCATAGGAAAATGATGCCCATGTTTCACGTGGAACGTGGGGAGGATCTTGATGCACTGTCATGAACAAATCTATGACGTGATCGTGGTCGGGGCCGGCCATGCCGGCTGTGAGGCTGCTCTGGCCGCTGCCCGCATGGGATGCGCCACGCTGCTTTTGTCCATCAACCTGGATGCGATTGCGCTCATGTCCTGCAACCCGGCCATCGGCGGACTTGCCAAGGGACATCTGGTCAGGGAGATCGACGCCCTGGGGGGTGAGATGGCCCGGAACATCGACGCCACCGGCATCCAGTTCCGCATCCTCAATACCCGCAAGGGGCCTGCGGTGCGTGCTTCCCGTGCCCAGGCCGACAAGCAGCTCTACCGGCTGAGAATGAAGCGGGTACTGGAACAGCAGGACAACCTGTATCTCAAGCAGGGAGAGGTGACGGGCCTCTACATGGAAGGGGAGGAACTTCGGGGTGTGGATACCCGTTCCGCCATCCGTTTTCTAGGCAAAACGGTCGTGCTGACTACCGGCACCTTCATGCGCGGCCTGATCCATATCGGCCTTACCAACTACCCGGGGGGCAGGGCGGGCGATCTCCCCTCGGTCGGGCTTTCAGAACAACTGGAGCAACTCGGCTTCCAGGTGGGGAGGCTAAAGACCGGTACCCCGGCGCGTCTCGACGGCCGGACCATAGATTTCTCACGGCTTGAGCCCCAGTACGGCGACGACCCGCCTGTGCCGCTCTCCTTCTCCACAGAGCGCATCACCATGCCCCAGGTGCCATGTCATATCGCTTATACCAACCCGCGCTCGCACGAGATCATCCGCTCCGGCCTTGACCGTTCGCCGCTCTACTCCGGCGTTATCGAGGGCATCGGCCCGCGCTACTGCCCCTCCATCGAAGACAAGGTGGTGCGTTTCCCCGACAAGGAGCGCCACCAGACCTTCATCGAGCCGGAAGGACTGGAGACGGTGGAGGTCTATCCCAGCGGCATGTCCACCTCGCTGCCTATTGATGTCCAGATTCCTTTTTATCGCTCTATCGAGGGACTGGAGCGGGTCGAGATCATGCGCCCGGCCTATGCCATCGAGTACGATTACGTCGATCCGATCCAGTTGCACGCCTCGCTGGAGACAAAGCTGATCCGCAACCTTTACCACGCCGGCCAGATCAACGGTACCTCGGGCTACGAGGAAGCGGCCGGGCAGGGCTTGATGGCCGGCATCAATGCCGCCCTTCGGGTCAAGGGGAGGGCTCCCTTTGTCTTGGGCCGGAGCGATGCCTATATCGGGGTGATGATCGATGACCTGGTGACCCTGGGCACGAAGGAGCCGTACCGCATGTTCACCTCTCGCGCGGAGTACCGCTTGCTGCTGCGTGAAGACAATGCCGATATGCGCTTGAGCGAGTTGGGGTACGGTATCGGCCTTGTGAGGGAGGATTCATACGGACTTTTTTTGCACAAGCGGGAGAGGATTGCCGCTGAATATGAAAGGATCTGTTCAAGGCGCTTGGTTATGGATGAGCGCGAGCAGGAGTTTCTGTCCAGGCACGGCATGTCTGACGTCCAGAAGGGGGCGACCCTCGAGCAGTTGCTGAGGCGCCCCGAGATCACCTATGGAGAGCTGGCGGAATTTGACGATGTTTCACGTGAAACACCCTCTGATGTGTGTGAGCAGGTTGAGATCCAGGTGAAGTATCGCGGCTATATCGAGCGGCAGCTTGAGCAGGTAGAGCGGGCGCGTAAGCTGGAGGGTACGCTTCTGCCAGCGGATCTCGATTATTTTTCCATCAATGGGCTGACGACCGAGGTGCGCGAAAAGCTGGACAGGAACCGGCCTGATACCCTGGGGCAGGCTTCGCGCATTCCAGGTGTGACCCCGGCGGCAATTTCGGTGCTGTCGATTGCACTGAAGGTGAAAAAACGGGAAAATGGCGGGCAAAGAAACGGGTCGGGGAAACCATGATCCGCCATACGCTGGAACAGGGCGCACGGGAGATGGGGCTGGAAATTTCCGGAGAAGCTATCGGATGCTTCGAGATCTTTGCCGACCAACTCAAGAAATGGAACCGCAAGGTCAATCTCACCGCCATAACCACCGATGAGGAGATTGCGGTGAAGCATGTCATGGATGCCATGGTGCTGGCAGGTTGCGTGCGCGCTGGCGAAAGGGTGCTGGATATGGGGTCCGGCGCAGGGGTGCCGGCGATCCCATTGAAGATCGTCATGCCCTCGGTCCGGGTTACCTCCGTGGATGCTGTCGGGAAAAAGATCCTCTTCCAGAGGCATGTCGCTCGCCTCCTGGGGTTTCAGGGTTTTGATGCCATTCATTCGCGGGTGGAGGATCTGCGCAATACCCATGCCCGCAGTTTCGATCTGATAGTATCGCGGGCCTTCTCGCGCCTGGAGCAGTTTGTCGGTCTTGCCGCGCCGTTATTGGCAGAGACCGGACGGCTGATCGCCATGAAGGGACCGGGTGCCGCGGATGAGATCCGGGCGGATGGGGAACGTCTCGCAACGCTTGGGTTTGAAATCGTGTCCGTCACCCCGTACCGATTGCCGTTTAATAAAGGGGAACGCAACCTGATAGGGATTAGCCCCCGCAAACCCGCTTGAAATGGGGGTTTGCGAGTAATATTCCAAAAAAGGCCGTTACCGCCGTTCTAGGTCTTCCCCTAGGGTCCAGGGGCCCTTGAGGGTTAAAACGCTTTGTAGGGCAAATTTGCGCGTTCTGGTTCGGGGGGCCTCCTGAACTGGCATTTTGGCTCAGAATGGGGTTGCAGATGGGGCGATTCTGAACTAAAGTGACGGTAGAAATAAGGAACGTTACCATTGGAAGCAGGCCATGGGAAAAAGCGTCTCTCCGGTGCTGAGGTCTGCGCATCCTCAAGCGCGCTTCGCATGCCGGAACGTTACGGTGCGCATGGGAAACCCGAGGTCCAATTAGGGATGGACATACGAATCTACTACGAAGACACGGACGCCGCCGGCGTGGTCTACCATGCCAGCTATCTCAGATTCTTCGAGCGGGCCAGAACGGAATACTTTCGTGAACGCGGCTTGGGGGTGGCTGAGCTCGCCAATGCCGGGTTTGTTTTTCCCGTCATCAGGATGGAGATCGATTTCAAGGCGCCTGCGCTGCATGACGAGCTTGTGTCCGTCATTACCCGTCCGGAACGGGTCGGCGGCTCATCCTTCACCGTGAGGCAACAGATCGTGCGGCAGTCGGACGGCAGGCTTCTGGTCGAGGCTCAGGTCAGTCTCGCCTGCATCGGTCCGCAGCTAAAGGCGAGACGGGTTCCAAGCCATGTCAGGCTTATACTGGAAGAGGGCGCGGTGCGGGAAACATGATTGAGTTACAGCCAGCTGATACGGCAAGCCTTCGGCGCATCGAGCGCACGGAGGCGTTGCGGCTGTTCGAGGGCGCCGAACTTCTGGAGCTTGGGGCCCGTGCCGACAGAATACGCCGCACGCTCCACCCGGAAGGGATGGTGTCGTTTGTCGTCGACCGCAACGTCAATTACACCAACATCTGCGAGTCGAAATGCGCTTTTTGCGCTTTCTACAGGGACAGCGCGGCTTCCGACGCTTACGTACTCTCCAGCGAGGCAATCTTCGCCAAGATCGAAGAGCTGGTGAAACTGGGCGGCACCCAGCTGCTCATGCAGGGTGGGCTCAACCCTGATTTGAAGATCGGCTTTTTCGAGCAGTTATTCAGCGAGATCAAGGCGCGCTTTCCTTCCGTGCAGAATCACTCGCTTTCGCCGGCCGAGGTGGTCTGCATAGCGAAGAACTCGGGGCTTGAGCTGGACGAGGCACTGGAACGGCTCAAACAGGCGGGCCTCGATTCAATCCCCGGCGGTGGTGCCGAGATACTGGTGGACGAGGTGCGCGGCGACATCTCGCCCAACAAGATCGGCTGGCGCCAGTGGGCGGAGGTAATGTCCAAAGCCGCCGGGCTCGGCATGCCGACCACGGCCACCATGATGTTCGGTAGCCGGGAGAAGCCTGAGGATATAGTCGAGCATCTTTTCCGGGTGAGGGAGATCCAGGATAGGGGGGGCTCGTTCACAGCCTTCATCCCCTGGACCTATCAGCCTGGAAATACAGAGCTGGGGGGCGACACCGCCACCGGGGTGGAATACCTGAAGGTGCTGGCCCTGGCCCGCATCGTGCTGGACAACATCCCGAACATCCAGGCCAGTTGGGTCACCCAGGGCGCCAAGATGGCCCAGGCAGCCCTTTTTTTCGGGGCAAACGATCTTGGGGGTACCATGCTGGAGGAAAACGTCGTGGCCGCGGCAGGGTGCAGTTTCCGCATGTCCCGGGAAGACATGATCGACCTCATCCGCGGGGCCGGCTTCCGTGCTGTCCAACGCACCACCACCTACCACATCATAAAGGAGTTTCCGGCTTGACATATATAAACCGGCAGGCCGGAACGTGTGAAATCGTCACTACCGCACCACGCCTGAAAGAACTGGCTGCCCATCTCTCTTGCCACCAGGAATTGGCCGTTGACCTGGAGATGGATTCGCTCCATCACTATCGGGAAAAGGTCTGTCTGATCCAGGTCTCGACCCGCAGCGAGAGCTGGCTTTTAGACCCGCTGGCGCTGAAGGATCTGTCCCCACTGGCCGCGCCGTTGGGCAATCCCGCCATCCTGATCGTGATGCATGGTGCGGATTATGATATCCGCTCCCTGCACCGGGATTTCGGCATCGAGGTGGAAAACCTGTTCGACACCATGATTGCGGCGCGGTTTTTGGGTATCGCCGAATTCGGACTTGCTGCACTTTTAAGGGCGCGCTTCGGCATCGAACTGGACAAGAAGTACCAGAAGGCCGACTGGAGCAGGCGGCCGCTCACCTCCGAGATGTGCGACTATGCCACGGCCGATACGGCCCACCTGCTCCCCCTGTACGATCAACTGCGCGGCGAACTGGGAGAAAAAGGGCGCCTTGCCTGGCAGGAGGAGGAGTGCGGCCTGGTGTGCCGGGCGCGGGTAAGCGAAAAAGAGGGGCCGCTGTTTCTCTCGTGCAAAGGGGCGGGAAAGCTTAGAGGCCGGAGTCTGGCCGCGCTGGAAGGACTGCTGCGTTACCGTGACCACCAGGCCCGGGCGCTGGATCGCCCTCCCTTCAAGGTCATGTCGGCCGAGACGCTCCTGGAGGCGGCAGAGAGGAAGCCGCGTTCGTTGGGCGAGTTGTCCGAGATCAAGGGCATGACCCCCAAGCAGCTCCAGCGCCACGGTCCGGCCCTGCTGGCGGCGGTTGCCGCCGCCATGGAACTGCCCGAGGAGATGTTGCCCCGTTTCCCGCGCACCCGCAGGGAAGACCCGTCCGAAGGGACGAAGGAGCGACTCAAGCGGCTCAAGTCATGGCGCGAAAGAATGAGTGCGGCCTTAGGGCTCGAACCTGGGGTGGTTTCCCCCAACTGGCTTCTGGAGTCTGCGGCGGATATGAACCCCGCTTCTCCCGCCGACCTGGACCGAATCGTCGGGATGAGGGAGTGGCAGAAAGGGCTCTGCGGAAGAGAGCTGATAGAGGTGCTTAAAAGCTGATGGCAAATGAAACTTGCACGGAACAACCCTACCTTAGCATCGTCGTGCCGGTCTACAACGAGGAGGGTAATCTGGGCCCCCTGATGGAACGGCTCTATCCTGCCGTAGAGGGGACCGGCAAACCGTTCGAGATTATCTTTACCAACGATGGCTCAAGTGACCGCTCCCTGGATATCCTCCTGCGGATGGTGCAGCAGTATCCTGGGGTAAAGGTGATCGAGTTCAACGGCAACTTCGGCCAGCATATGGCCATCATGGCTGCTTTCGAAGCGTCCCGTGGGGATATCGTAATCACCTTGGACGCCGACCTGCAGAACCCGCCCGAGGAGATTCCGCGGCTTGTGGCAGAGATCGAAAAGGGGTACGACGTGGTCGGCACCATTCGTCAGAAACGTCAGGATCCCTTTTACAGAAGGTTCGCCTCTCGCATCGTAAATATCACCACCAACCGGATCACCGGCATGCAGATGCAGGACTACGGCTGCATGCTGCGGGCTTACCACCGCTATGTGGTGGACAACATCAATCGCTGCCGGGAATCGACAACCTTTATCCCGGCCTTGGCCCAGACATTTGCTTCCAATCCAACAGAGATAGAGGTGGGGCACGCCGAGCGGGTGGAGGGTGACAGCAAGTACTCCTTCTATAATCTGATCAGGCTCAATTTCGACCTGATGACCGGCTTTTCAGTGGTGCCTTTGCAGATCTTTGCCCTGTTCGGCATCTGCACCGCAGCCTTTTCTCTGGTCTTCGCCATGTTCCTGCTGGTGCGGCGCTTCATCGTCGGCTCGGAGGTGGAGGGGGTCTTCACCCTGTTCGCCATCCTGTTCTTCTTCATCGGTATCATCATCTTCGGCATCGGCATCGTGGGCGAATACGTGGGCAGGATCTACCAGGAAGTACGCAAACGGCCCAGATACGTGGTCAGACGGACCTACGGCTTTGAATGATGCTTGCCCGAACAAACCTATACCCTGTGGGGAGTTGCTTGTGCAAGCTGACAAACTGATCGTCTGCGCCTACCATAATGTGGGCTACCGCTGCATCGAGGAGTTGCTGCGCCAGGGGGCGGAGATCGCCCTCATATTCACACACGAGGACTCTCCCACGGAGGAGATCTGGTTCAAGTCGGTGCGGGAGCTGGCGGATAGCCACGGGATCCCTTACCTGACCACGGACATCTCCCTGCCGGAGAATGTTGGGATAGTGCGCGCCATCGGGCCGGATTTCCTTTTCTCCTTTTACTACCGGAACATGATCGCGCCGGAGGTGCTGGAGATCCCGAAGCGGGGAGCGTTCAACCTGCACGGCTCGTACCTCCCCAAGTACCGCGGCCGGGTGCCGGTCAACTGGGCGGTGATTAACGGCGAGAGCGAAACCGGCGCAACACTGCACCGCATGGTGGAGAAGCCTGATGCCGGCGCTATCGTAGATCAGGTGCGGGTGGGGATAGAGTTTACCGACACGGCGCTTCAGGTCTTCAACAAGGTTACCGATGCGGCGGTGACGGTCATTGCCCGCGCCTGGCCGCTGCTCGTGGAGGGCAGAGCGGAGTGCGTTCCCATGAAACTGGCCGAAGGCGCGTACTTCGGTGGCCGCAAGCCTGCTGACGGCCGGATCGACTGGGCGTGGAGCGCGGTTCGGATCTACAACCTGATCCGCGGCGTGACCCATCCCTACCCCGGCGCCTTCAGCCATCTGGATGGCAGAAAGGTCGTCATCTGGACCGCGTGGCCGGTGGAGGGAAGCGGGGAACCGGGACGCATAGTGTCGCAATGCCCGCTACTGGTCGGCACCGGTGAAGGACTGCTGGAGATCCGGTCGCTCCAGGCCGAGGATGGGGCAGAGGTGTCTGCAGCGGGCTTTACCGCGAATGCCGAACAGTTTACCTGAAAATCGAAACCCGCAGGTTCCATGACGGAGCCGCCATCAAGGAGAAAATGAGCATGAAAGTACTGATCCTCGGCGTTAATGGCTTTATAGGCAACGCCCTTACCCACCGCATACTCACCACCACCGATTGGGAGGTCCACGGTCTGGACATGGCCTGCGACAAGCTTGATCGTTCCCTGGGCGACTCCCGGTTCCATTTTCTGGAAGGGGACATTACCATCAACAAGGAGTGGATCGAGTATAACATCAAGAAGTGCGACGTAGTGTTGCCGCTGGTTGCCATCGCGACGCCGGTGACCTACGTCAAGGACCCGCTGCGGGTCTTTGAGCTGGATTTCGAAGAAAACCTCAAGATCATCAGGTTGTGCCACAAGTACAAGAAACGGGTCATCTTTCCCTCCACCTCCGAGGTGTACGGCATGTCGCCCGACCGGGAATTCGATGAGGAGAACTCGCCCCTCATGCTTGGCCCCATCGCCAAGGAGCGCTGGATATACTCCTGTGCCAAGCAGATGCTCGACCGGGTGATCTATGCCTATGGCATGCATGAAGGGCTCCAGTTCACCCTGTTCCGCCCATTCAACTGGATCGGCCCCAAACTGGACAGCATCCATACCGCCAAGGAAGGGAGCTCCCGGGTCCTGACCCAGTTTTTGTACGATATCCTCGCGGAGGAGCCGATCCAGCTGGTGGACGGCGGCAACCAGCGCCGTTCCTTTACCTACATCGAAGACGGCATCGATGCCCTGATGCGGATCATCGAGAACAGGGACGGTTGCGCCGACGGCAAGATCTTCAACATCGGCAACCCGGCAAACGACCTGTCAGTCAAGGAACTGGCCCACAAGCTGCGCGACATGGTGGCCGAATTCCCGCTTTACCGGGAAAAGGCGCAGAAATGCCGGATCGTGGAGACTTCGTCCGACCAGTTCTACGGCAAGGGCTACCAGGATATGCTGACTCGCGTTCCCTCGGTCCAGCGCGCCAAGGAGTGCCTGGGATGGGAGCCGGTGACAAGCGCCGACGACGCCCTGCGCAAGACTCTGGAGTTCTATCTGGTGGATGAGCGGGAGAAGCTGTCGGAGTTCATGTAAACCAGGGCTGGATGCCGAATTGTCTCAGGCTGTGGAGGCGAGGAGATAGTTTTTAAGCAGATTCCTCCGGCCTGAACTTTGCATAAAAATTAAACCATACTCTGTCCACCGGCCTTCGGCCACCCTCACCATTGGACCCTTGGTGGCTTGGAGGAGGGGGCCGTGGGCGCCTGATGGAGTTTGACGTGTGCAACCCCTTGGGGGCACGCATAGTATCTGACGTTTCTGATAAAAACCGTGGTTGGATCGTTTGGAATCCAAAATGACGCACCCTGTTTTCCGTAACAGACCTACTGAAATCGACCCGGCGGGATCTCTGTCCCATTGCGGCCCCGTGTCGGGCGAGCGGTAGATGCCTGACCGCCGCGGATTCACGCTGCTTGAGATCGTGGTGGTGATTGTGATCATCGGCATGGTGATGACGCTGGTTATCCCGCGCCTGCCGAGTTCCGAGCGTGAGAACCTCAAGATATCCGCCCGAACCCTGGCCTCGACGCTGCGCTACCTCCAGGACCGCGCAGCCACTACAGGAACGACCTATCACCTGCACATGGAGCCGGGCACGGACAACGTCAAGGTGACGCAGGCCACGCCGGATGGGAGCGAAAAGGAGCCGGAAGACCCTTTTCTTCAACAGAGGCCGACCAAGGAAGGTGTCCTGGTCGCGGATGTGGTCATCCCCCGCCTGGGCAAACTGAGCGAGGGACAGGTGCGGCTCGATATCGGTGCAGGAGGCCTCAGGGATTTTGTCGCCATTCACCTCCGCTCGGCAGACGGCACTTTCTGGACGGTGATGGGGTTCCCCTCCAGCGGCAAGGTCAAGGTCTACCAAGGTTATCAGGAAGATCCGTTATGAGAGGTTTTACCCTGCTCGAAGTGATGGTGGCCCTGGCCATCATGGCGAGCGTCATCCTGACGGTGCTGGGTGCGGTCAATCATCACTTAACGATCATTGCCGAAGAGCGGGACAGCACCGCACTGACACTTTTTGCGCGAGCCAAGCTTGCCGAATTGGAGATCCAGGGAGTTCCCCAGAAGGACGAAGGGACCCTGGATCCGACTCACCCCGAACTCTCCTGGCAGGCCGAGCAGTTTCCCACCGATCTCCCTGTACTCCGAAAACTGGTGTTGCGAGTGTGGCGAACCGGCGACAAGCGGGAGGTGGTGCTTGAGCGCTATCTCACGAAATAGCAGGTTTTTGAAAAACGTTTTTCACCAACCTGCGAGGGGGTTCACCCTCCTGGAAGTGCTGATCGCCGTGGTCCTGCTTGGGATCCTTACAGCGGCGCTGTACGGAAGCTATTTTACGGTATTGAAGGCCAGGGAACGGTCTGCGCAGGGGATGGAGGAACGCCGGGAACTGGGCAACACGCTTGACCTCCTGCGGCGGGAGATCGATGCGGCCCGCTATAACAGTAGCGACCAGCGGCTCAGGTTCATCGTCGAGGACAGGGACAGTTTCGGGCGGCCGGCCTCAAACCTGGAATTGACGACCCTTGCGCCCCAATCGCCCTTAGGCGGCGGGTTCAAGGAATCGGGCGTCATAGACGTGCAGTACCGCATGGTGGAGAAGGAGAAGCAACAACTGATCCTGACCCGCAAGGAACAGGACATCCTGCTGGATTCGACGATGACCGTGCCTGCTTACCCGCAGATGGAAAAGATCAGCTCCTTTCTGGTGGAATGCAGCAGCGACGGTGCGACGTGGCTAAAAAGCTGGGACACGTCTCTGAACGGAGGCCTGCCGAAATACGTGCGCATCACTGTGCAGGTGGAGGAGCAGGAAGGGCAGTTGGTGCAGTTTTCCGTCTACGCAGCCCCCAGGGTGACCGGCTCATGAGAGGCGAAAAGGGGTTTGCCCTGGTCCTGACCCTGGTGGTGACCGCCCTGATGGTGGCTGCTGCGGTGGAGCTTATCTACCAGGTGTACGTGGATATATCTCTCAACCGCAGCTTCCGCGACGGCCAGCAGGCTTCCATCTTGGCGGACTCTGGGGTCTACGGCGGCATCAAACTGCTGAACCTGTCGATTTCCGGCCAGGGCTATACCTCCCTCTTCGACAAGTGGGCTGTCCCGTTCAAACAAGAAGACGACACCGGCCGCATCGAGATCGCGATCACCGAGGAGAGCGGCAAGATCAACCTTAACGCGCTGGTAAAGGCTGACAATAGTGTCAATCAGGCTACCTTGGCGATCCTGGAGGGCCTGGGTGCGCAACTGCAGATACCAAATAGCGTGTGGAACGCTTTGGCTGACTGGATAGATACCGACGACATCCCCTCGGCCGGCGGCGCCGAAACCTCCTATTACAAAACCCTGAACCCGCCCTATTCGGCCCGCAACGGGAGGATGACGACCCTGAACGAGCTTGCGCTCGTCAAGGGGTTTACGACGGACATGGTCGCCAAGCTCGGGCCGTTCGTGACCGTCTATGCCAATCAGGGTTCGAGCCTTGTGGCGCAGAATGTCACTGTCAATGTGAATACCGCCCCCAAGGAGGTACTCATGGCCCTTGACCCCCGAATTACTTCGAGCATGGCGGAACAGATCCTTGAGCAGCGGAAACTGGCCCCATTCAAGACCGTCGGCGACCTGTCGTCGCGGGTTAACCCCCTTTTTACCTCAATTATCGGCCTGACGTGCCAAGGGACCGTTTTCCGGATCGCGGCCAGGGGTTTCGTCAAGGACGCGGCCCGCACGATCGAGGTCGTTGTCAGGACAGATGGCTCGTCGTCTTCCATACTGTCATGGCAGGAGTACTGAGGACCGTGGCGGCGGTACCCGCCCAAGGAGATTATGGCTCTACCGACTGACACCCAACGCCAGGTGTACGACCTGCTTTCCCAGGCGTCAAACCTCTCCTTCGTAAGCGCCGAGCAGGAGCCGGGGGCACGGGTCAGTTTCGCCCCGGGCCAGCAGGTAAGCGCCCAGGTGCTGACAACGCTGCCGAACAACCTGACCCAGGTGCAGATCGGCGCGGAGCGCTTCAACCTGGACCTGCCGATGGCGCTCCGCCCGGGACAGACCCTGGAGATGACCTTTGTCACGGGGGACCCGCGCTCGACCTTTGCCATTGCCCGCCAGGGCGCCTCTGCACCTCCGGTCAGTCTGTCGGACGCGTCCCGGCTTTTGAGCCTGCTGGTGGACAGCGAAGAGATCGGTGACCCGCAGCAGCGGGCCTCATTGCAGAGTATCGGCGATATGCTGCGACGCTCCTCGGGAGAGGCCGGCGTTCTTGCCAACCTGATGGACGAGGCCCTTACCTATGGGGCGGCACGCGAGGGGGGCACGGGACCAACCCTGTTGCCGGATCTCCCCCTCCAGCAGGGTCGTGCCGGACAAGGGTCGGCGGCGGGCGACCAGGGCATACCCCTTGAGCAGGCGCGCCTATCGTCCTTTGAGGCCAATGCGGCCCAGATCCTTCGGAATATTGCCGGCACCTCCCATATGGATCTGACCGAGGCGGCCAACCCGCCGGTGACGCCTCTTCCGCTCAAGTCCGGAGAAGAGGTTAACGCGGCGGTGGTCGGCACCTTGCCCGGCGGCAGGGTCTTTGTCCAACTTGCGGGGACGTCGCTGGAACTGGTTGTCCCCCGGCCTGTTCAAACCGGGGACATCCTCCGCCTGACCTTCATCACCTCCGAACCCCGGCCGTTATTTGCCATGCAACGGCCCGCCGCCGGCGTTCCCAGTTCACTAAGCGATGCCGGTCGCTGGTTGAGCACGCTGGAGCAAAGTGAAGGGGATGTTTCCGAACAACAGATGTACGTGCTGGAGCGGCTGAACTCGGTACTGGAAAGCCTGCCGCCGGATTCGCCGGCCTTTACCGCGATTCGGGACGAGGCCATCACCTACCAGACGGTCATGGGCGGACGCCAGCCTGCCGGCCCCCAGGCACCACAGCCGGACGTTGCGCTCCAGTCTGGAGCCGCCGCCGTGCTTGGCCAGCAGGCCGCGCTCCAACCCGGCAGTGGCATTGTCTTAAGCGACGACATGGCTAAACTGCTCCAGGCGTTGCTTAATGGAAACCGCCTGGCGCTGCTTGAGGCCCTCAACCAGCAGGCTTCCGATACGGGATTTATGCCCGGCCAGCAGATCAAAGGGGAGGTCATGGCCACTCTGGGCGGGGGGCGCTTCGTGGTGCAGGTAGGCGGCCAAGCCCTGGAATTCTCGCTGCCCAAAGGCATCAGGCAAGGCGACATGGTCACGCTCTTCTTTGTCTCCGAAGAACCTCAACCCACCTTCCTTTTGGCCCGCTTCGGCAAACCAGGCGATGCGATGGTCAGCGAAACCGGCAGGTGGCTGAGCGGTTTTCTCGGCGCTGCCGGCGGGCAACTGCCGGCCAGGGAGACTCTGGGGATCCTGAAAACCTTGCTCTCGGAGCCGCCGACCGACGCTGCCCAGGTAAGCCGGTTTCTAAAGCAGGGGTTGCAGGAAGGGGGCCTGTTTTATGAATCGCACCTGGCGCGCTGGTTTGGTTGCGACTATCCCCTTAAAGATCTATTGCGGGAACCGCAGGGCCAGTTGTCCCTACTGCGCAGCCTTGTCGGGCAGGAAACGGCCGATCCGGCACAGGAGGCGGCTTTGGCAGGCTTGAAAGGCGGAGCGATGGAGGCCATGGAAGTCATGGAGGCAGCGTTCAAGAGGGCTGGTGCCGACATGGCCCATGAAGGCATCGTGGACCAGCGGGCCTTGCCGATTGTCAAGGAGCAATTGGCGGCTTTGCAAAGCGGTCAAATCCTTTTTCGCGGAGACCTTGTGCCGGGCCAACGGATGGAGTGGACGGTGCGGGAGCGGGACGCGCACCGGAATGCGTCCGGGAAGCAGGAGCGTTCCTGGGAAACGTCGTTCACCCTGGATATGCCGGAGTTGGGGAAGGTCACGGCCACCCTGGAACTCGACGGCACCAAGGTCAGCATTGCCCTAGGCGCACCAAAGCCCGGGTCGGAGGAACGCCTCAAGGCGGGCAGTGCGCGTCTTGTCGAGCAGCTTGAGGCATCCGGGCTGATGCCGGCGGGGATCGGTATAACAAATGAAATCCCTTAAAGATGAAGAGCGCCGCGCCGCGGCCATTGCCTACAAGCAGGGCTACTATGCTCCGGTGGTCGTAGCAAGGGGCAAGGGGGTGCTGGCCGAGGCGATCATTGCCTGTGCGCACGAAGCAGGGGTATATGTCCACGAATCGCCCGAACTGCTCAACCTGCTGATGCAGGTAGACACCGACCAGTTCATCCCGCCGGAGCTGTACCGGGCCGTGGCGGAGGTGCTGGTCTGGCTTTACGGAATAGAAGGGGAACGGCAGTGAAAGACCGTCTTGTGTCTAGGGGGGACTGATGCAGATCAAATTCGGAACCGATGGCTGGCGTGGCATTATTGCCCGCGATTTTACCTTTGATAACCTCTCCATAGTGGCCCAGGCCACCATGGATTATCTAAATCGCGACGGTTCAGGGGACAAAGGGGTTGTGATCGGCTATGACCGGCGTTTTCTTTCCCGCGATTTTGCCCGGAGGGTGGCCGAAGTGGCGGCCGGCAACGGCATACGCGTACTTCTGACAGACGGTTATGCGCCGACCCCGGCCGTGTCCTGGGCGGTTAAGGAATCTGGCGCCGGAGCGGGCATCATGATCACGGCCAGCCACAATCCTCCGGAATACAACGGTTTCAAGGTGAAGGAGTGTTTTGGCGGCTCGGCCCGTCCCTCCACCACAAAGCTGCTGGAGGAGATCGTTGCCTTCAATACTGCCAATGACCGCCGGGTGGTGGCAATCTCCTTCGAGGAGGCCGTAAAAAAGGAGATGATCGAGGTGTTCGATCCCTGCGTGGGGTATTTTCGCCAGATCGGCCGTTATGTGGATCTTGAACTGATCGCCAGGGCGAAAATTCCGGCTGTAGTTGACCCGATGTACGGCGCCGGCTCCGGCTTCCTCCCCCGCCTTCTGGCCGGCATCGATGAGATCCACACAATAGAGAACCCCTTGTTCGGGGGGAAGCCTCCGGAGCCGATCGGTGAACATCTTGCGGAGCTTTCCTCGCTCATCAGGGGTGGCAAATACCAGGTAGGCTTGGCTTTGGATGGTGATGCCGACCGGATCGGGGCGGTAGACGAAAACGGTGATTTTTTCTCGTCCCACTGCATTTTTACCGTTATCCTCCGACACCTTATCGAGCACAAGCAATTGCGGGGCGGCGTAGTCAAGACCGTCTCCACGACGCGCATGGTGGACCTTCTGGCCCGGAAATACGATCTGCCGCTGTTTGAGACCCCTATCGGTTTCAAACACATCTGCGAACTGATGCTGACGGAGGATATCCTAATGGGGGGCGAGGAATCTGGCGGCCTGGGCGTCAAAGGGCACATCCCGGAACGGGACGGCATCCTCTTGGGGCTATTGTTGCTTGAGGCTGTGGCGGTCAGCGGGAAAGGCCTGCGACGGCTCCTTGACGAAACCATGGATGAGATCGGGCATTTCTCCTACCGCCGTATCGACCGCCGTATCGACCCTGGCGTCAGGGAACAGCTCATTGCCCGTCTGAACGCGCAGCCGCCGGCCGAGATAGACGGCCGGTCGGTGGCTGCCACAAACTTCAGCGACGGCTTCAAGTACATCTTCGAGAACGGCGACTGGCTTTTGATCCGACCCTCCGGCACCGAGCCGGTCCTTCGGCTTTACAGCGAAGCCGGGTCGCCGGAGCAGGTAGACCGGCTGCTGCGTGCGGCGGAATGCCTGGCAGCGGCTTAATATGTCCAAGTCCGTAAAACAGAATAGGCATGAATGCTGCATAAAAACCTTGGGTTCCGGCATGCGTTCCCTCCGGAGTTCAGGCGTCCCGGGTTCAGACTTTCAGATTAGAAAAATAATAAGCAAAATTATGGTATTTTGTGTTATTAAAATACCCATAGGAATTTGTACAAACCACGTCCATCAGGATACATGAAAGAGGAGGATTACCGGCATGGCGAATATTCTCATCGTTGACGATTCTTCAACAATGCGCAAGATCATATCACGCTCTCTCAGGCAGGCCGGGCTTACTGTCGATGAGATTTATGAAGCGGGCGACGGCATCGAAGGGCTTGGCGTGCTGGCCTCCGGCAAGCCGGTCACGCTGATCCTATCCGATATAAACATGCCCAACATGGACGGCTTGGAATTCATCAAGCAGGTCAGGGCCAACGGCAATTCGGTGCCTATAGTCATGATCACCACCGAGGGAGGGGAGGAGATACTCAAGGAGGCCATCGCGAGCGGTGCCAGCGACAGCATCAAAAAGCCCTTTACCCCTGAGCAGTTGCATGAAAAACTGGGAGGGTTGATATGAGTCTTAACGCTGATATCGCCCGCAATGTCAGTTTTACGGAAGAGCAGCTTGCCAAGTACGTGATCGATGCGACAAAGAACGTTTTTTCCACAATGGTCATGATGGACCCGTCGGACGATTATCCTCTCAAGGATCCCATTAACCGCTTTCAGTGCAGCATTACCGGCATGGTTGGATTCGCGGGCATCTATTCAGGGGTGATCTCCATACACTGCCCGGTTGCCCTTGCCCTTCAAATTACCTCCAGCATGCTCGGTATGGAATGCGAGGAGGTCAACGAGGATTTGAACGACGCCATCGGTGAAATCGCAAATATGCTGGGTGGCAGCGTAAAACAGGTGCTTTCCAAGGGAGGGATGGATGTAAAGCTCTCGATCCCAACCGTTATCTCCGGCGAAGATTACACCGTCAACTCGCTTTCCGACATCGACTGCGTCGTGATTCCCTTCAAAGTCAACGATAACAAGTTTCTCGTCGGACTCATCCTGAAAAAAGAGGATTAAGCTCGTTTTGGGCACACAGGCGCGATGGTTGCGGCATAAGATGTAAGCAAGGACCGAAAGAAAATCCCCGATGGATGGATATACCACGTTACATGAGATGTTGGCTTCTGCCCTGAAGCAGGCCGGCGAGGAAAGCGGCATGCTTTTGGGGCAGGAGCTTGCCATTACCCTTTCCGACTCTCTTACCACCAGCAAAACGTCCTACTTCGGCGGGCTGGAGGATTCCTGTTTCGTTATCGGCGTGGAGTCCAGGGAGGCCTACAGCGGTCAGTTTTATCTGCTGTTCTCCTTGCGTGATGCTATCGTAATGAGCAGCATCCTTCTGGGCATCCCACCGGCCCGCATCCAGGAAAAGAAGCGCCTATGCATCATTGAAGACGACGATATAGACGCCTTTGCCGAGATCGCCAACATGATCAACGGCGCGTTCAACACCGTTTTTCAGGGCAGTCTCCCCAACAAGGTGCACCTGAAGTTGCTTTCCCCCCAAAAATTCATACCCGACGTCGATGAATTGAGTGAAATCGAGCCGCTTCCCGATGGGGAATATCTCATGTTTCGCTCGAGAGTGGAGATGCCGGGTCAGGAATTGAACTATCTGGATGTACTCATACCCGTAGAATTGGGCAACCAGTTTGATCCCCCCGGCGAGGAACCGCCGGCGCCGCCAGCTGAAGAGGAAACCGCCCAGCCCGCCTCTGAAGAGGAGGCCTTGGCAGAACCGCAAAGCATGGCTGTGGAAGGGGGTGGCGCCGCTGCTGCGCAGGAAGCCGGATCGGCAGAGGACGGGATCGACAGCATCGTAGTGCTGGAAGACGATCACGAGGAACGTAGCCAGATGGTGGCGGCTGCCGGTTCAAGCGGCTATCAGGTTGTTGAGGGTACGCTCAATGCCGATATCAAGGATCTTTTCGCAGGCCGGAACGTCCGGCTGGTGCTGATAGGCTCCCATGATGCGAATGACCACGAGCTGGCGGTCTGCATCAAGGTCAATGCCATCCGGCAGGATTCGCCCCCGCCAATCATCATGAGTGCCCAGCGCTGGACCAGGACGGCTGTATTGAAAGCATTGAAATATGGCGCCAGAGAGATTATCATAAAACCTTGCAGCGAAGAGGAGTTGATTGCCAAGGTGCGCAGGTTCTGCAAGCCTCCGGTGCAGTAGAGGCCCGTGATTGTCAGGGAGACCCCATATATGTTGTCTTATCGGTGCCGCCTGGGCGCGCTGACGCGCGGCACGGTTGCCGTAAATACGATGCAGGTAGTGCTGGCGGCCATTCTTATTGCCGCGGCGTTTTTCCCGGATACAGCCCAAGCTTCAATCCCCAACCGTGTTCTCCGGGCTGAAATCCACCCCAAGCAAGGGTATACCCGCATAATCCTTCGGCTTGAAGAAAACCCGAAATTTTCCATTGTACCGTTGCCCGGCAACAGAGTGCGCCTGACGCTTCAGGAGACTGACGGCCCGCTATTCCGTAAATACCGGCACTATTCCGATCCAAACATCGGCGGTTTGGCGTTTTCCCGGCGAGGGGGGGACCTGCAAGTCACTTTTCAAGCGGCTTCCGGAACTGGCTGGCGCGATGCCAGCATAGAAGGCACTTGCGCCATTGCTCTGGATGTCGGTAAAAAATTTAGCATGGTGGCTCCTCGCCCGTTCACTGCCGGACGTGAGAAAATTTGGAACGGCGTGGAGAAGCTGGTGCGGGATTTTGATCCTCCCTTGAAAACAGATATCCCCTTTCTGCCGACCGACCGGCAGATCCTGAAGAATATTCTTAACGACACGGACCAGTTGGCCTTCATTGCCGCTGAGGCCGCACTCTACAAAGGGTTTCTGACCGAAGCAGAGGAATCCTTCACCCAGTTTGCCTCCAGGCAGAGCGCGGTGAGACCGCTCGCCCTCTACCGTCTCGGCGAGACATGGTATAAGTTGCAGAAATATCCCCAGGCGTTGGCCGCCTTTCGGGAGGCCGAAAGGATCTGGCCGGCGTTCCTGGCATACAACCCGAGTGTTACGTTTTATTATGGGGACAGCATCGCCCGAAGCGGCGACCTGGCGAGCGCCCGCGTGCTTCTTGCCCGCCTGATAGCGCGGCTTGCCGACAAGAAGTTCGCCCCCACCCTTCTGGTACGCCTGGCCGACATCCTCGCACGACAGGGCCACGAGCCGGAGGCGCTGGCCATATATCGCACAGTGGCCGACAATTTCCCGGATAACAAAGCCAGGCAGATGGCGCAGATGCGTTTGGCCGACCGTAGCTTCCTCCTTGCCACCCCATGGGACTATCGGCGCCTGAGCGATCTCTACCAGGACATCTCGCGCCGCTGTAGCGATGTGGATATGCGCGAAGAGGCCCTATTCAAACACGTTCTGCTTCTATCCATTCATGGCGGTGCGGCCGATGCCTTGCAGCAGCTCGTGCTGTTTCAGAGAAGTTTTCCGCGCGGGGTCTATGTCACCGTATGCCGGACCATTCGGGAGGTGCTGGTTGCCCAGGTGTACCTGGATAACAACTGGGATAAGGATGCCCCCGGCTTGATCAGGTTTGTCGAGGAGCATCAGGATTACCTGGCAGCCTGCATGGATACACCGGATTTTCTCAGGCATGCGGTCAAGGCTTACGATGAGGCTGCCCAGCCCATTGAACTGATCAAGTTTTTAACCAACTTGCTTGACCATCAGTGGGCGGCCGCCAATGCCCCCTATCTCTATGAGGAAATCGCCTATAATGCGGATCTACTCGGTGATAACGCCCTGACCGAGAAGACCTTGCAGGCGTTCTTGCGGAAGTTCCCCGCCCATCCGAGGGCGCGGCTCATGCTGGAGCGTTTGGGAGGGGTGTATTTCACTGGCGGCAAGTACCATGAGGTCAGGGATACCCTGTCATGGCTGCTCAACAAGAAAGAACACGCCGAAAAGAGCGAGAGCTACTACTATCTCGGCCGCTCTTTATTGGAGCAGAAGGGTTTTGGGCAGGCGATTACGGCGATTGATCTTTATCTCGCCGCGGCCGGCCGGGAAGAAAAGGGCCCGCGACATCTGCCAGATGCCTATAATGTGGCTGCCTCGGCCCGTCTGGCTTCGGGGGACCGCAAGGGTGCCCTGCGCATGCTTGATGCCGGTATAAAACTGCCTGACAGCGGGCGCAAAGATGAATTCCTCTACAAGGCGGGCGAGATCAATGCCCTTGAGGGGAAGAAGCAGGTTGCCCGTTCGTATTTCGATCAGGTGGTGTCAAAAGGCACGGACGAAGATTGGAAAAAAATGGCGCAACAGGCTATTGAATCGTTGGGATCAAATCCCCCCGTAAAGCACTAGGGCAAGAAAGCGGGTACTGTCAAGAATTGGACCCAGTCAAAAAACCGACACCCCAGTTATGGAATTGTGCTTGCAAGAGCGTACCGTGCGGGTTGTAATTACGCCGTTCCCGGCGGCGGATGGCTTCGGTAGTGCAGTCTTTGAAATGGGTATGTATTTTGCTTGGTAAAGATATCATTCTATTTTGGGGAGAGGACTACAATGCAGATTGACGGAATTTTTGGCACAACCATTGACGTGCTGGGTAAAAACATCGACCTGCGAGCCAAAAGCCAAAACCTGATCTCTTCAAATATCGCTAACGCAGAAACCCCTAACTATATCCCCAAATCCCTTGACTTCGAGCAGGAATTGCAAAGCGCCGTCAAAAGCGGCAGCAATGGGACACCGGCTCTCACCAACCCGCGGCATTTGCAGTTGAAAGGGGCGGCGGCCCGTGTTCAGTCCGTTACCGGGCATGTGGTTGAAACCCCAGCCAATACCCCCGGCAATGACAACAATGCGGTGGAACTGGAGAATGAGATGAGCAAGCTGCTGGAGAATCAGATCATGTTCAACGCCTCGGTCCAGATGCTTTCTAAAAAGTTCGGTGATCTGACTACAGCGATCAAGGGAGGCAACTAATGGATTTTTTCACCTCAATGAATATCAGCTCCTCGGCCCTTACGGCTGAGCGGACCAGGATGAACCTGATCTCGGGAAATCTGGCCAACGCCAGTACGACCAGGACCCCCGAGGGGGGGCCGTACAAACGCAAGGATGCGGTTTTCTCCGCGACCCCCTTGGAAAGCCCTTTCAACAAGGCGTTGAACAGCGCTGCCGGTCAGCAGGCGCGCCAGGTGCAGATTACGGACGTCGTTGAGGACCAGAATCCTCCGCGCATGTCGTACGAGCCTGGTCATCCCGATGCAAATGCCCAGGGCTACGTGGCCATGCCCAATGTGAACATTGTTGAGGAGATGGCAGACATGATCAACGCAGGCCGCAGCTATGAAGCCAATGTAACGGCTGTCCAGGCAGCCAAAAGCATGGCGCTCAAAACGCTCGAAATCGGCAAGTAAATTTCTGCCGAATTATTGATTATAACCGGTTCAACCCTCCGGGAGGTTTAGTGTGGAAATAAATGGTATTGGAAACGGTCTTGGCCTCGGTACGGCATTCCCTGAAATCGATGGGGCAAAATCGACGTCAGCGGTGGAGGGGGCAGGAAAATTTTTCAGCGAACTCGTCTCCAAGGTGAACGATATGCAGACCCAGTCAGATCAGGCCATTCAGGGCCTGGCTACGGGAGAAAACAAGAATCTCCATGAGGTGATGATCTCCATGGAAAAAGCCAGCATCTCCTTCCAGTTTTTGTCGCAGGTGCGCAACAAGGCTGTCGAGGCTTATCAGGAAGTGATGCGCATGCAGGTCTAGGGCTGTTGGGAATCGCTGAGAGCCGCTTGCGGCGCTGGCGATATTCGCAACAAAGGCATGGCAGCCTGTTGTGCCCGTCTGCTCCGCTCCGCGTACCAGGTAATCGTCCTCGTTCGCGACGTTTTTCAACAACTGCCAGGGCGCGTATTTCTCGTAAGCTAGATTCGTCGTGCTGGGGCCTGGTAGAGATCCCGTTTCTTACCCGTACTTGAAAGGATATTAGCGTTCTAAAATGCCTGAAGGATTGCAAAGACTTATAGAGCCTTTTATGGCGTTGTCCCCTGGTAAGCGCATGCTCATTGCCGGCATAGCATTCTTATCGGCGTTGGCATTCGCTGTCCTGATTTTTGTCGTCAATCGAGTCGACTACCGTCCGCTCTTCACCAATCTTGGCGCGGAGGATGCCGGGGAGATCGTAAAAAAACTGAAGGACACAAAGATCCCTTACCAGATCACGGCGGATGGCAAGGGGATTCTCGTCCCATCCGACAAGGTCTACGAGATGCGGCTATCCTTGGCTTCAGAAGGGTTGCCGCAGGGCGGCGGCGTCGGCTTCGAGATATTTGACCGCAAGAATTTCGGCATGACCGAGTTCGTCCAGAAGCTCAATTATCAACGCGCCCTGCAGGGGGAGCTTTCCCGCACCATCTCCCAGCTCAACGGCGTTGAGCAGGCGCGCGTTCACCTGGTAATGCCGGAAAAATCACTATTCAGGGAAAATGAAAAGCCTGCCACCGCGTCCATTGTGCTCAAGATGAAGTCGAGCCGTCCTTTGAACGACAATGAGGTCCAAGGGGTGGTGCATCTGGTCGCTTCTTCGATCGAGGGGATGGACCCCGAGCATGTCACCGTCTTAGACAGTCGAGGCAAGATCCTCAGCAAAGGTGGCAGCAGCGATCCGGCAACCCGCATGACTGCTTCAATGCAGGATACCCAGCATGTTTACGAGAAGAATGTTGAAGAGCGTATCCAATCGCTTTTGGACCGTATTGTCGGTTCTGGAAAAACTGTGGCACGGGCGACAGCAACCTTTGACTTCAAGCAGGTGGAGCGGGTCGATGAGAAGTTCGATCCGGAGACCGTTGCCGTCAGGAGTGAACAGCGCACCGAGGAAAAGGGGGCATCCAGCACCACGATTTCCGGTGTTCCAGGGGCGCAGACCAACCTCGGCAAGACCGCACCCAAGCCTGCCTCGGCTTCCGGCGGGGGCTCCAAGAACGATGAAACTCTCAACTATGAAGTGAGCCGGTCAACCTCCAAAACCATTGAACCGGTCGGAACCCTGAGCAAGATATCAGTGGCTGTTCTTGTGGACGGAAAGTATGATATGCCCCCAGCCGTCAAGGACGGACAGGCCGCCAAGGCCAAATATACCCCCCGCTCTCCCGACGAATTGCTCAAGATAGAGACCCTTGTAAAGAGTGCGATCGGTTTCAATGCCGAACGGGGTGACCAGTTGAGTGTGCAGAACATCCCTTTCCAGGACACGGGTGATAACGGTGCTGCCGAAACAACACCATCCTTGTGGAGCAGCCCCTTCTTCATGTCTCTCTACAAAAACCTTCTGATCGGGCTGGGGTTCCTGGCGCTGATAATGTTTATCATCAGGCCGCTTCTCAAGTCGCTCAGGTTGGCAAAACCCCCGGTATTTGAGTCGTTTGAACCGATCAGCGAGATACCAGATAAACTCACTTCCTCCGAAAAAGCCCAGATCGCCATGCAGATGGCGGAACAGCAGACTCTTATCGAAACCGCCAAAAAGGATCCCTACCAGGTTGCACAGATACTTCAGAACTGGTTGGGCGAAGAGAATAAATAAGAATTTTCATATAGCGAATGGGTGTATCCATGACAGGAACGATGACCGGATCTGAAAAAGCTGCCATCCTGCTGCTCTATCTTGGCAACGAGGTGACCAGCAAGGTTTTTGAGCATATGGACGACGACGAGATAAAAAAGATCAGCAAGAGCATGGCCCACTTAGGTCACGTGCCGCGAAGCGCCATCTTGGAGGTGGTGGAGGATTTTACCGGAGTTATTAACCCTGAGGCGGGGATCTTTTCCCAGGGGGAAGAATTTGTCCGCAAGATACTAGAAAAGGCGCTTGGCCCGGTTAAAGCCGAAATGCTCATGGAAGAGCTGCAGGCATCCAGTTACGGCGATCTGGTCGATATTCTGGGGAACATGGATTCCAAGAGCATCGCCAATTTCCTGTCCCAGGAACATCCCCAAACCGTTGCGGTTATCTTGGCCAAGCTGAAATCCAAACAGACCAGTGAGATAATCAGCCTCCTCCCCCAGGAGTTGCAGGCAGAAGTCGTTCTGAGAATTGCCGACGTGGAACAGGTCTCGCCGGATATTCTCCAGGAAATAGACGACGTAATACGACGGGAAATCAAGTCAATGGGGGGTGTCCAGCGCTACAAGGTGGGCGGCGTTGAGAAGGTCGTGGACATGTTCAACCATTTTGACCGCAGCAAAGAAAAACAGATCCTGGACAAGCTTGACGTGCTCAGCCCCCCCCTTGCCGAGATCATCCGCAAACATCTGTTTACCTTTGAAGATGTCTTTAAACTGGATGATCGTAGTATACAGGCCATCATGCGCGAAGTTTCCAACGATACCCTGACCCTGGCCATGAAAACGTCCCCTGACGAGGTCAAGGACAAGATCTTCAGGAACATCTCCAGCCGTGCAGCGGAAATGATCAAGGAGGATTTGGAGGTCATGGGGCCGGTGCGGCTCTCGGATGTTGACAAGGCCCAGTCAGAGATCATCAAGGTTGTGCGCAAGATGGAAGAGGAAGGCAAGATTGTGCTTGCCGGCCGCGGAGGAGACGATGTGCTCGTCTAGGATCTTGAAATCCGCCCAGTTCAACGGGACCGTCATGGCTGAGTTCGCTTTCGGCCAATTTGATCAATCCAATGGAGGGGCGGCTCTGACCGGTTTCGTCCCCATGGGGATATTTGACTCGTCGGAAATCCGTTCGGCGCATGAAGCCCCGCTTTCCGATGTTTCTCAGGAAGCTGCGGAACCTTTAGGGATTGCCATGACCGAGGAAGAGTTGGACCAGCAACTTCGAGATGCCTTCAACAGCGGCCTCCAGGAAGGAAAGAACCTGGCCGAACGCGGTTTGGTGAATGTTTTCAGGTCGCTGCGGGGGGCTGCGGAGGGACTCCATGATCTGCGGGACAAGGTCATGCGGGAATCGGAGGATGAGCTTCTCAATCTCGTCATGATGGTTAGTCGCAAGGTTATCCTTAGAGAGTCGAGAGCTGACCGGTCAATCCTTGAGAGCATGGTCCGCTCCGCTGTATCCGGGCTTTCGGAGCGGGACAGGATAACCGTCCGCCTCAACCCTGATGATTACGCCGTGATTACCAGCGGACATGGGGAATATTTGCGCCAGGAGTTGGAGAGTGACCAGATGCGTTTCAAGGCCGATGCTGCCGTTTTGCCGGGCGAGTGCCAGATAGATGCAGACATGGGCACCTTGGATGCCAGTATTGATGCCCAGCTTGACGAAATCTACCGGAGCCTTCTTGAAGAGCGCAATCAGGCCCCGGCTCCCGACGCCTGACCCGGGGTTTCCATGTCTCCACTCAAAATGAAGAGATACCGCGTAGCGCTGGATTCGGTCAAACCGGTCAAATTGCACGGCAAGGTCACCCAGGTAGTCGGGTTGGTAATCGAAGGGTATTGTCCTGATACCTCGGTTGGGGCCATTTGCGAGATCAAGCCCCAGGTGGGCGACCCGATCCCGGCCGAGGTTGTGGGTTTCCGCAACAACAAGACCCTCCTCATGCCGTTGGGGGAACTGCGGGGAGTGGGGCTTGACAGCCTGATCTCCGTTCGGCGTGAAAAGGCTTCGATGGGCGTGGGGCCGCTGATGCTGGGCAGGGTGATCGATGGTCTTGGCAACCCCATTGACGATAAGGGGCCTGTCAGGGTGGAGGAGGAGTACCCGATCTACGCCGCGCCAGTCAACCCGATGACTCGGCCTCCCATAAGGAAGCCGCTTGACCTTGGCATTCGCAGCATTAACGGCCTTTTAACCTGTGGCCAGGGACAGCGGGTGGGTATCATGGCTGGCTCGGGAGTCGGTAAATCGACTCTTTTAGGGATGATCGCCCGCTATACCGAAGCGGATGTCAACGTGATCGCCCTGATCGGTGAGCGCGGCCGCGAACTGAGGGAGTTTATCGAGAAGGACCTCCAGGAACAGGGACTTAAAAAATCGGTGGTTGTCGTCGCAACATCGGACCAGCCTCCGCTGGTCCGCATGCGGGGAGCCTATATAGCCACCACTATTGCCGAATACTTCCAGAAACAGGGCAAGAAGGTGCTGCTGATGATGGATTCGGCCACCCGCTTTGCGATGGCCATGCGCGAAGTCAGCCTGGCTATCGGCGAGCCGCCGACCACCAAGGGGTACACGCCGTCTGTCTTTGCCGCGCTGCCCAAGCTGCTGGAGCGTACCGGTAATTTCCCCGGAGGCAGCATCACCGGGCTATATACGGTTCTGGTCGAGGGGGATGATTTTAACGAGCCGATTTCAGACGCCATGCGTAGTATCCTGGATGGGCATATCGTTCTCTCGCGAAGCCTGGCCGCGCGCAACATCTATCCGCCCATAGATGTACTGGCCAGCGCCAGCAGGGTCATGACCGACGTGGCATCGCGCGAGCATCTGGATCTTGTCGGCAGGTTCAAGGAAACCATGGCGACGTACCGCCAATCGGAGGATCTTATCAATATCGGAGCTTATAAGGCAGGCAGTAATTCCGGTATAGATTATGCTATAGCACACTATAGCGGCATGGTGGCCTATCTCAAACAAGCTGTTCAGGATCCGGTGTCCATGGCCGACGCCGTCCAAGGTCTCAAAAGGCTTTTTGATGCCTGAATGCAGGGTGGGAGCGTGAACTCATGAAAGGAAGCGGCTTCAAACTAGAGCAGGTACTCAACTACCGTTGCGAGATGGAAAAGATGCGCAAGCAGGAATTCGCCAGCGCCAAGCGGGAGTTTGAGCATGCCGATGACCGGCTCAGACGGGAAAATGAGCGCGTGGCAAACCTTTCGGAGGAATTCTGCAACCGCCAGGGAGAACTGGAGAGCATCCAGGAGATCCGCATGTATGTTGATTTCTTTGCCCGAAAGCGGGTAGACATCAAAAACCAAAAGGAACAGCTCGACCTGCTGGGCAACATCGTGAATGACAGACGCGACTTTTTGCTTGACGCAACCAAGGATAAAAAGGTGCTCGAATCGCTTAAAGAAAAGAAGGCGAAAGAGTTTAAACTGATTGTCGAACAGAAGGAACAGATGTTTATGGACGAAATATCCATCCAGAAAATGGGTAGTAACCACTGATGGTCCGTCAAGTCAGATTCTTGACGTCATCCCTGGTCGTGGCCGGCTTGGCTTTGGCAATACTGGCCCAGGATTCCCCCCATGCGGTTGCCGAGAGCGGGGTTACCGCCGCGAAGGGGACGGAGGGTGGCAGAGAATCGACGCAGCAGCCGTTTAGCGCCTCCCATGCTGCCCGTGAGGAGAAGGCCATTCAGGACGCGCGCCGCCAGCAATTGGCCGAAAAAGAGGCGGCTTTGGCTGCCAAGGAGCAGGAGCTGAAAAAACTCAGCGCCAAGCTCGAAGCGCAGGTCAAGGCCCTGGAGGAGAACAAGAAAAGGGTGGACGAAAGTTTGAAGGCGCGTTCCGATACTCAAAAAAAGCAGCAGGACGAAAAAGTGCAGAAGATGGTCAAGCTGTTCAAGAGCATGCGCGGCGAACAGGCCGGCCAGTTGATCGACAGTCTGCATGAAGATCTGGCCCTTGCTTTGCTGAGCCGACTGGATACCAAAACTGTGGCGAAACTCGCCCCTTTCATCAACCAGCCGCGCGTCGTCAAGTGGATAAGCGAAAATTTGCAGGGAAAATAAAGATCAGGCTTTTACGGGCAGAAACTGTCCATGCCCGTAAAAAATCAACTCAGGAAGGAGGTGAAACAAAATGGAAACAGGACAGATAAGTATGATGCTGATGAATGTCGGAACGCCGACGGCGGGTGGTACACAACCATCCTCTCTCGCAACACTGCCGACAAAGCCGGGCGAACAGGCTGGCATGCTTTTCGCCGGGTTGTTGGAGGTTATGACGCCCTCGAAGGCATCGCAGGGCGCGTTGGCGCCGGTTTCCGGAGGCAAAGGCGTTCCTTCTCCGGATAAAAACGATGCGACCGTCTCAACAACGGCGGTGCAGGATGGTGTGTCCGGGTTGATGGCAGGATTGCTGAATGCGCTTGACGCAGCCGGCAAGCCGTTGGCTGCGGGTACGAAGCAGAGTGCCGAGGAGCCGGAACCGGCGAATGGTTCGGGCAGTACACCACAGGATGTGGTCCTGAATGCGGTTGGGCCAAGAATGGCCATGCTGACTCAGATAGATGGCGGCAGAATGCCGCAGGCCTACGGCGTGGTTGAACAGCAGCAGGATGCCGGAGCTGATAACACGTTGCAGCCGGCTACGGGAGGCAGTGCTGAAGTCCAGGCGGGATCGGATACGTTTGGCAAGAAACATCAGGATGTGGCAATGACAGCAGTGGGAATGCAGCAACTCCCCCTGGTGGCTCAGGCAGACAGCGGCAGCATGCTGCAGGCCTACGGCGTGGTAGGACAGCAGGCGATCTCCGGAGCTGCTAACCCGTTGCAGCCGGCTACGGAAGGCAGCGCTGAAGTCCAGGCGGGATCGGATATGTTTGGCAAGAAACAGGATGTGGCAATGACAGCAGTGGGAATGCAGCAACTCCCCCTGGCGGCTCAGGCAGACGGCGGCAGAACGCCGCAGGCTGACGGAACGGTTGTGCAGCAGGCGGTCGTTTCAATGGTAGCCGACGCCTCTGTCGGGGGTGGCTGGCCTAATCCGCCTGAAAGTCTGTTGAACCCCTTGACGACCATGACAGGAAACGGTCCCCTGAAAGGAACTTCAACGGATTCCACTGGCGCTCCGGAATTGGATGGATCCAACCATGATTCACAAAAGTTGCCGGACATGACGACTCTATCGGCCATGACTACACGGCAGGTTTCGACCATTGCCGGGCAGCAGAACCCTGCGGTCGTGAATAGCACCGCTTCCACAGCGCCTGGCCCGGAGCCAAACAACCAAAACGGAAGCGTCGGCAGCACCGTTGCTCCGGTTTCCGGAACAGCAAGCCCTGGCAAGGGGGGTGCCTCTTCGGGGATCGAAGTGACGGCACAATCGCAACAGGAAGTACCCCTGTTCCGTTACGTCGGTATAACAGGGCAAACTCAAATTGATTCATGGGCGCAGAATGCGCCGCAGGTCGCGGAAGTTTCCGCGGCATCCACGGAAAAGACGACGCAAACGTCGTTGCAGCAGGACGTTGGTCTCGGTAACTCGGGTGCGATGCCTGCACCGGCCACGCTTTTCCCAACTTCTTTGCAACAGCCGGGTCAACAGGTAACAACCAGCAAAAGTACCCTTGGAGCAACCCTGCCTGCTCAGGCGGCTTTAGTGCCGGCGGCAGAACGTGACAAAGGGTCGAACGATGCGCAAGGACAGGTTGTTTTGTCGCCCCAGGATTTGGCGGCAGCAGAAATTCCCGCAGCTCCCACGGCAAAGGCAGTGCAAACCCAGCCGCAGCAGTATCTCCAGCGTGCAGAATCGGGCGTGATGCCGTCGTCGGTTTCTCCACAAGAACCGGGCCAAGCAGTACCAGTAAATTCCCAATCCCTTGAAGGAACAGGATCTGCCGAGGCGGCTTTTGTGCCTGGGGCAGCGAAAACGGGTGCGGAAGCTGGGGCAGGGGCTGTGCAGACGCAGCCTGATAGTGCTGCTACTGCAAAGCCGATACAAAGCCTCACGGTCGACACGGCAAAATTTGCCAGCGCCGGGTCTTCCGGGGGAGAATCCAGCCCCGGCGAGGATAAGGGTACGACCGACAACTTCATGAACGGCCAGTTTCATACCGCACTCATACACCCGCAGGGAAACGTTGAAGGCGCTGGCGCAACGAGTAGCGTCTCCGCTACGGTTCAAAACGATGCACAGCAGTCCGGTCTGCCGGAGCAGATTTTGCATCAGGTTAAGGATACTCTCGTAAACCACGATCTCAAGGCAGGCAACGATCAGATCGTGCTCAGGCTTTCGCCGGAAAACCTTGGCGAATTGAAAGTGAATCTTAGTATGAACGGGCAGGGCTTGAAGGTTGAGATCGTAGCGGAAAATCACATGGTGCGTGATGCGCTGCTGCAAAATACCGACTCGCTCAAGGAGTCGCTGGCGCGGCAGAATATCCGCATGGAATCGTTTGCCGTGACCACCGGCGACCGCGGAGCGGGGAACCCCGGCCAGGGACAGCAGCAGAACGACTGGCGCGGGCTTGCCCAGCAAAGGCAGCAAAGTGCCTGGATGTCGTCCGGCGGTTACCGCTTGCCGGACACGACTACAGTTGCAAGCCAGTTGGCGTATCAAACGCCGTCGCAGCATGCGATGGTGGATCTTCATTTTTGAAAGAGAGGTGATTTCAATGGTTAGCAGCGTAACATCAACAACCAGCACACCATCGGCCCAGACTTCAATGCAAAAGGACATGGGCCTGACCTCGACTGATTTTCTCAATATGTTCGTCGCCCAGCTTAAGAACCAGGATCCCACGTCACCCCAGGATCCTTCACAGATGTTGAGCCAGTTGGCCCAGATGACGCAGGTCGAGCAGGCTTACGACACGAACACAAATCTGCAGAGCCTGCTGACGGGGCAGAATACCGCCAGCGGCCTGAACGCCGCCTCGCTGGTCGGCACAACCGTCACGGCGAACGGCAATAGCGTGTCGTTCGACGGCACTTCGTCGCCATCGCTTGAATATAATCTTGCCGGGGCATCAACGTCATCCAATATCACCATCAGCGACGCTTCGGGAGCTACGGTCAAAACCGCCACTGTTGGGGCCCAGTCTGCCGGCAATAATACGTATACCTGGGATGGCACCAATAACAGCGGGACAAAGGTTTCGTCCGGAGCATACACCTTTGCCGTAACGAGCACGTCGGCCACCGGATCTGCCGTGACGACAACCACCTACACAACAGGGGTCGTCGATGGGGTGGCTATGGTCAGCGGCACCCCCAACCTCACCATAGGTTCAGTGTCGGTTGCATTGTCGGATATCCTTAATGTCAATTAAAGGGAGGAAACCTGGGCAATGGTAGACCAGATATTTTTCCCTAACCCGGTACAACCGGGAAGGCAGGAACGCACTCAGCCTCAGAAGCAAACTGGCGGACAGGTTTCGGATTCTTCGTTTGCCCGGGTACTGGATGAAAAGCTTCCTGCCCAGGGGATCAAGTTTTCGCAGCATGCCCAGGAGAGGCTCAAATCACGCAACATTGTCCTCTCCGCCAACGACATGGCCAACCTTGAAGGGGCTGTCAATAATGTGGCCCAGAAGGGGGGCAAGGAGTCCCTGGTCATGATGAAAGACGCGGCACTTGTTGTCAGCATCAAAAACCGTACCGTGGTAACCGCTCTGGACAGAAGCCAGATGCAGGGGAATGTTTTTACGAATATCGATTCAGCAGTGGTAATCTGACAACGCAACAGGGCTGGACCTCCATGAGGAAGCCCTTGAAACGCCGATCGATTGACGCGTTTCACCCAAACTCAAAAAACAAGGAGGCATCATCATGAGTCTTACATCATCAATGTATACCGGTCTCAGCGGTCTTTTGGCAAACGCCAGCGCCCTGAACGTCGAAGGCAACAACCTGGCAAACACCAATACCGTCGGCTTCAAGGGTGGCGAAACGCTCTTCTCCACCATGCTTTCCTCGAGCATCGGCAATAATTCGCAGATAGGCAATGGTGTGCAGGTACAGGGAGTCCAAACCGAGTATGCGGCCGGCTCATACCAAAGCAGCACAAGCGTCACCGATCTGGCCATCCAGGGTAATGGGTTCTTCGCCCTGGCCGGCCCGAATGCCACCACTGCCACTGCCGCAACGGCCTATTATACACGGGCCGGTTCATTCAGCGTCAATAGCAGCAATTACCTGGTGAACCCTGACGGCTACAAGGTGCTGGATACGGCCGGCAATGCCATCCAGTTCCCGGCAACAGTCGCCGGCCCGCCGGCACTCACGTTCCAGAAGGTTTCAGGCATAGATGGCGACGGCAATATCTCGCTGTTATATGCTGATGCCAGCGGCGACACGTCCACACTCTACTATGCCGGCACAGGAGCCACACCCGCCGCTACCACGGCGACAGCGGTCAAGATGGCAGAGGTCGACGTGCCCAACCCGCAGGGTATGCTTTCCCAGGCAGGGACTCTATTCACCCTGACCGGTGCCTCCGGAACCCCGGCGGCACTTACCAGCGCGAACGGCACCAGCGAAAAGCTGCTTTCCAACGAGCTCGAGGCCAGCAACGTGGACTTGGGAACGGAACTCGTGAACCTGCTTACCACACAGCGGGCATATTCCGCCAACTCAAAGACCATTACCACAGAGGACCAGATGACTCAGACAGTATTGGGCCTCGTTCAGTAACCAGTAATCAGGTTGGCGTCGGGGCCTGTCCCGCTTTGTGGGCGTGCCCCGGCGCCGGTTTAATTGGTTGCATTAGCAAAGAATTAGTTTTAAAAAGTATCATATAAACTTCATTGAAAAGGCATTGCTGCGCACGGAGGAAGAAGATGGCCAAGGACGATCAGGCTGCTGTAGAAACAGAGGGCGGGGGCGGCGGCAACAAGAAGCTTTTTATCATCATCGGGGCTGCTGTTGCAGTAGCGGTTATCCTGGGCGCCGTTGTCTTTATGTTTGTGGGTAAAGGCGACAAAAAAGAGAAGGGCAAAGAGGAAGCCAAGGTCGAGGCTAAGACCGAAGCCAAATCAGAGGGGGGAGGACATGGCGGCGAAGGGGGCGGCAAAGAGGGCGCGGCCAGCAACATCTATCCGCTGGAGCCTTTTATCGTAAATATCTACGATGGCCAAGAACTGCGCTATCTCAAGGTCAAGATAGAGATGGAGATGGTTGGGGCCGGGGTCAAGCCGGATATCGATGCGCGCCTGGCACCCATAAGGGATTCGATCCTGGTTCTCTTAAGTTCCAAGACCCTCCAGGATGTCCAGGATGTCCAGGGGAAAAATCAACTCAAGGAAGAGATAATGGGCGCGATAAACAAGGCTCTCCCGCCCGGCAAGGTTGACAAGGTCTATTTTACCGATTTCGTTGTCCAGTAAGGTAGAACCGAGCCGTTATGGAAAAGATCCTCACAAAAGCAGAAATCGAAGCGCTCCTCAACGCTGTCTTCGATGGCAGGATAGAGCCGGAGAAAGAACTGGCCAAGACCGAAGGGACCGCTGTTACCTACGATCTCTTCAATACGGAGGCTCACAAGGGTTTTGTCCCCAACCTGGACATCGTCTACGATGGTTTGATCCGCTATAACCGCGTCACCCTTTCCAACCGCCTGCGCAAGTCAGTCGAGATAAAGAAGGTCGGCGCTCGTTCCTATAAGTTCGATGATTTTCTTCAGACCCTGCCATCACCTGCCTGCATGGCCATCTTCAAGATCGAGCCGCTGAAGGGGGCCGCGCTGATCGCATTTGACAGTCCGCTGGTGCTTTGCCTGATCGACAGCCTGCTCGGCGGTAGCGGCAACTCAAAAATACCCATCGCCAATCGGCTTTTTACGTCGATCGAGGTGCGGCTGGTTGAAAAGATCGCAAAGGATATCCTGCAGGATTTTGAGAAGGCCTGGGCACCCCTCTATGCGACCCATATGAATTTGCTGCGTATGGAGATGAACCCGCGGCTTGTCAACATCGTCCCCCCGGAGTACCAGATCGTTACCATGTCGCTCAAGATCCAGATTGAAGAGACAACGGGGAACATAGTTTTTGCCGTCCCGTACATGACCATCGATCCGATACGGGACAAACTTAAGTCCGGGATGCAGTTTGACCTGATGGCGATCGATCCGCAATGGTCGTACCGACTCTCATCCGAAATTCTCGAGGCTCCGCTTGAAGTCTCCGTGGAGATGGGTAATTCCGGCATTTCATTGCGCGAGCTTCTGGATCTGACTGTAGGAGATACGATCATGTTGGATAAACCCTGTTCCAGCGAACTGCTGGTTAAGATTGAAGGGATGCCGAAATTCAGTTGTGTACCCGGCATTCGCCATGGCAACAAAGCGATTCAGATCACCAAGACAAAGGGGGGCAGCAGTGAGTGACAAGCCTGAAGTGAACGAGCCGGAACAAGACAGGAAGAACCTCGACTTCATCCTTGACATCCCTTTGCAGGTGACCGTGGAACTTGGACGTACCAAGCTTTTAGTCAAGGATATACTCCAGCTTAACCAGGGGGCGGTGGTGGAGTTGACGAAACTGGCTGGTGAACCATTAGACATCTTTGTAAATTCCAAACTTGTGGCACGGGGCGAGGCGGTTGTCATCAACGACAAATTCGGCGTGCGTCTGGTTGATATAGTCAGTCCCAACGAGCGCGTGGAGAAGATTTTGTGAGGGGTGCGCTTGCCGCGCCACTACTTTGCCTGCCATCCATTGCCTGCGCTGAAAGCACAACCGGACAGGAATTCAGCTTTCTTTCCAGTTTTCTTCAGATGATCGCCGCTCTTGCGGTCGTTATCGGCCTGATCCTCATTACGTGGCACTTTTTCAACAAATTTACGCGGGGCGCTACCGCCGGAAGATTCGCGACAAAGCACATCCGTTTGGTGGAATCCCGCTATATAGCCCCCAAAAAAAGTCTCCTTCTTGTAGAGGTAGGCGGGGAGTATCTGCTGCTGTCGTGTACCGCCGACAAACTCTCTTTAATCAAACAGGTCAATCTCCTTGAGGAAATCGAGGTCCTCCATGAGGGCAAGGGGGCCGAAACGGTCTTTGCGGGGATCCTGGACAGGCTGAGATCGTGAAAATGAGCAGTATGACGAAAAAGATCTGTTTCCTCTTGGTCCCGGCCTTGGCAGTGCTCGCCTCTGCTACGGCCCTGGCCGAGCCTCTGCCGTTTCCATCGCTGAATATCGGCGTCGGTGCTGCGACCAAGCCAGGCGACGTTGCGATGACCATCCAGATATTCCTGCTGTTGACCATTCTCTCTCTGGCCCCGGGCCTGCTGATCATGACGACCTCGTTCACCCGCATCTCGGTGGTGCTTTCATTTGTGCGCACCGCCATGGGAACTCAGCAGGCGCCGTCCAATCAGATAATCCTGGCACTCTCGATGTTTCTGACCTTCTTTATCATGGCCCCGGTCTGGCAACAGATCGACAAGGAGGCCTACCAGCCCTGGAAAGCCAAGCAGATCAGCCAGGACCAGGCAATGGACCGGGCTGTCAAGCCGGTACGCAAGTTCATGCTTTCCCAGGTCAGGGAAAAAGACCTGGCACTGTTTGTAAGTCTTTCCAAGCTGCCCCGCCCCAGGAATGCCGATGACATCCCGACTCTGACCATTATCCCGGCCTTCATGATCTCGGAGTTGCGGACTGCTTTTCAGATCGGTTTTCTGATTTACATCCCCTTCATCGTAGTTGACATGGTGGTGGCCTCGGTGCTTATGTCAATGGGGATGATGATGCTGCCGCCGGTCATGATTTCGCTCCCCTTCAAGATTTTGTTGTTTGTGCTGGTTGACGGGTGGGGCCTGGTGATCGGGTCCTTGGTAAAGAGTTTTGGATAAAAATCAGGGTAAGGTCAAGGCGGTTTATACCATTTCCGTTGTCTTTTCCTTCACCATCCACAGAGGTTTCTATGACACCCGAATTTGTTGTCCAGCTTGCGCGGCGCAGCTTTGAAACAACGCTCCTTCTAGCTGGGCCGCTCCTTATCTCTAGTCTCGTGGTGGGCTTGCTGGTAAGCATTTTCCAGGCAGTGACCTCCATTAACGAGGCCACCCTGACGTTTGCTCCGAAGATCGTCGCCGTCATGGTTGCCATGATAATCCTTTTCCCGTGGATGATGAGCTATATGGGGGATTTTACCCGCGAGATCTATTCCTTTATCGCCACCATGCGGCGCTGACATGGCTTTGATAAGCCGGCATGGAAAGTCGCTTGCTGGGATGCTTTCGCTTCATCCCCCCGCACGCCGCTGTTTGCGGCAGGTGAATGACTGCGCGGCGGCAAACCAGCCGCATACGGGGCGCTAGGGTATGATGCCGCTGTACCCCTTTCCCTCGTTGCACGAAGTGCTCATCTTTGTCCTGGTGCTGGGGCGCATAGCAGGGATCTTCGCCGCTATGCCCTCCTTCGGGGGGCAGACGGTGCCGTTGAACTTCAAGGCGCTGGCAGTGCTCATGATCACTCTGGTCTGTTTTCCGGTCCTGAGGATAATCCCGCCGCCGATGCCGTCGGATGCCTTCGGCATGGGCCTTTTGATCTTGAGAGAAGTTGCGGTCGGGCTCACGCTGGCGCTGGTTTCCCAGATGGTCTTCAGCGCCGTGGAATTCAGCGGCCAGATCATCGGCATGCAGATGGGATTGACGATAGCTTCGGTTATCGATCCTACCCGAGGGACCCAGATTCAACTCATGTCCGTGTTCCAAACTCTGCTTGCAACGCTGCTTTTCCTGGCTCTCGATGTCCATCATGTTTTCATCAGGGCCATTGTGGAAAGCTTCAGCATCATCCCCATCGGAGGCTGGCATATCACGGGCGAACTGATCTCCTTCTTGATCCAGCGCACCTCGGACATATTCGTTATCGGTGTCCGCCTTGCGGCGCCGGTCATGGTGTCGCTTCTTTTGGCCAGCGTGTCTCTGGGGATAATGGCGCGCGCCTTTCCGCAGATGAATATCTTCATCATCAGCATGCCCCTCAATGTGGGACTCGGTTTTTTGATCATGGGTGGGACACTTATGATCTTCTTCCACGTTCTGGAGGTGTCATTCGGCAATTTGAGCGGACACATCAGCACCCTTTTCAGATTGATGGCAAAGGGGGGATGACCTCTGGCGGACGATTCCGACAAACACTCCAAAACAGAACAACCCACGGCAAAAAAGCTCAGCGAAGCACGGAAAAAGGGGGCGCCCCCCAGAAGCCAGGTGCTCACCTCGTCGCTTACGCTCTTGGCCGGAATTATCAGCATTTACGTCTTCGGCAGCTACATAATGGAGGGCCTGAAAAAGAACATGGTGGCAATATTGGGCACCATGGGAGGCTTCGACCTGACCGAGTCCAGCTTTTACTCGCTCTTGCTCAAGCTTTTTGCGCTGGTCCTCATGTTGCTCGCCCCTGTGGTGATCACCGTCATCCTGACGGCAGTGATGTCGAACATCATCCAGGACAACGGCCAGTTCGATATCCATACCGAGCGTCTTGAGTTCAACTTCACGAAGCTCAACCCGATGAACGGCCTCGGCAGGCTCTTCAACCGCGATTCGCTGCTCGAGATGTTAAAATCGGTCATCAAGCTTTTGGTTGTGGGCATGGTAACGTACCGGGTGATGAAGGACGAAAGCCAGAACATCACGTTTCTGGCCGAGGCCGATATCGACACGATCGTCACCTATGTGGGGCATATCGCGTTCAACATCATCACCCACGCGTGCGGCGTCCTGATTGTGTTCGGCGTCCTGGACCTGATGTACGTCAAGTGGCGCTATACCGATAAGCTCAAAATGACAAAACAGGAGGTCAAGCAGGAGTTAAAGGAACAGGATTTGGCCCCTGAGATAAAGAACAGGATCAAAAGGATGCAGTACCAGATGGCCCGGCGCAGGATGATCAAAATCATTCCGACAGCCGACGTTGTGATCACCAATCCAACCCACTATGCCGTGGCCATCAGTTATGAGCGGGAGCGTATGCTTGCCCCGGTGGTCATCGCAAAAGGGGCAGACGTGATGGCCCAGGCCATCAAAAAGATTGCCAAGGAACATAAGATCGTCCTGGTGGAAAACCGGTTTCTGGCGCGGGAGCTCTACGATCAGGTGGGGGAAAACGAACCGATCCCCGAGGCGCTGTATGCCGCGGTTGCAGAGGTTCTTGCCTATGTGTACCGACTCAAGGGCAAGATGTGATGTTTGGCAAAAGGACCAGGTCAATTTAATGACAGATTCCAAGGTTTTGACACGGGGGAATTTCGTCGTCCGTGTCGCAGGGCATTTATCCCCGCTGACTGCGTTATATGTGGATGCCGCATCAATGGACAATGTCCGGCACGAGAAATGCATTAAAAGTTATGATTTATAAGTTTTCCGAGAAAAAACCAACGGGACCATAATGGCAAACGGTACGACTGAAGCTATAGAGTTGAAGGGCTTCCGCAATAATTCGGACATCTATGTGGCGATCGCCCTGATCGGCGTGCTTTCGTTGATGATCATCCCGTTACCGGCATTTATCCTGGATCTGTTTCTGGCAACCAACATAACCATCGCCCTTTCCATTCTCCTGGTTTGCCTCTATACGCAACACCCGCTCGATTTTTCCGTTTTCCCTTCCGTTCTGCTGGTTACCACGCTTTTTCGCCTGGCCCTCAATATCGCTTCGACCCGCTTGATCCTGTTGCATGGCAGCGAAGGGGTTGAAGCGGCCGGGGCAGTCATTAAGGCCTTCGGCCAATTTGTGGTCGGAGGTAACTATGTGGTCGGAGCGGTCATCTTCCTGATCCTGGTAGTCATCAATTTCGTGGTCATAACCAAGGGCGCCGGCCGCGTGGCCGAGGTTACGGCCCGTTTCACCCTTGATGCCATGCCGGGCAAACAGATGGCCATCGATGCCGACCTCTCGGCCGGGATGATAACCGAAAAAGAAGCCAAGGCTCGGCGGATCAAGGTGTCACGCGAAGCTGATTTCTACGGTTCCATGGATGGTGCCAGCAAGTTTGTCCGCGGCGATGCCGTAGCCGGCATTCTGATCGTGATGATCAACATATTCGGCGGGCTGATCATCGGCGTCTGGCAGCAAGGGATGCCTCTCCAGACAGCTCTCACCAATTATACCCTCCTGACAATCGGCGAGGGTCTGGTGGCCCAGATCCCGGCCTTGATCATCTCTACCGCGGCTGGCATCATCGTGACGCGCTCTGCCGACGAAAACAACTTCGGCATCGAGATTACCGGCCAGTTCATGAACTATCCCAAGGCGTTTTACGTCTCGTCCGGGGTGTTGTTCTTGTTTGCCATGATCCCCGGCCTGCCGCACTTTGCGTTCTTACTGCTGTCGGGCGGGGCCTTCATGGTGGGCAAGATGGCGCGGGAAAAGGCGCAGGTCGTCGAGGAGGCCGGCGCACCCGAACTTTCCTCCGAAGAAGAAGCAATCGACCAGGCTTCGGTAATCCGGCCGGTGGACGTGCTTGAACTGGAGGTCGGCTACGGTCTTGTCCCGATGGTGGACGCCGCCCAGGACGGGGAATTGCTGGAACGCATCCGCTCGATCCGCCGCCAGTACGCCCAGAAGATGGGGTTCGTCGTTCCTCCCATCCACATCCACGACAACTTGCAACTCAGGCCTTACGAGTATAATCTGCTTATACGGGGAGCCCGTGTCGGCGGCAGCGAATTGACTGGTCAGTATCTGGCAATGGATTCGGGCGCAGTGACCCAGGCTCTGCCTGGAGCCGCCACCAAGGAGCCGGTCTTCGGGTTGCCGGCTGTCTGGATACGCTCCGATGACCGCGACAAGGCCCAGATCAATGGCTATACGGTTGTTGACAGTACTACGGTGGTGGCCACGCATATCAGCGAAATCATAAAACGATACGCACATGAGCTTGTAGGGCGCCAGGAACTCCAGCAGCTTTTGGATAATGTTGCTGCAAGCGCTCCCAAGGTCGTGGAAGAATTGATTCCCAACCAACTCAACCTTGGTACGGTGCTGCGGGTGGTCAAGAACCTGCTCAAGGAAGGTGTTTCGATCCGGGATTTGCGCACCGTCCTGGAGACACTGGCGGATTATGCCGGCCTTACCAAGGACCCGGACGTCCTGACCGAGTTTGTGCGCCAGGGGCTTGGCCGCTTTATCGTCGATCAATACAAGCTGGATGATGACACCCTGTACCTGATCGCCCTGGATCGCGAAGTGGAGGATATTATCGCCGAGGCCATTCAGCCGTCGGACCAGGGGAGTTTCCTGGCCATTGAGCCCAATACCGCCCAGAAGATAATCACCACCATCCGCTCCATGGCGGACCGTTTCGGTCCGAGCGGTGCCCAACCGGTGTTGTTGGCGTCTCCTACCATCCGCCGGCATGTCAGAAAGCTGATCGAACGTTTTGCGCCGCATATTGCGGTTCTTTCCCACAATGAAATTCCGCAGAATATCAAAATCCAGTCGTTAGGGGTGGTGAGCGTTAATGCTGGTTAAGACCTTTCAAGCAGCGAGTATGGCTGACGCGCTCCGTATGGTTAAGGCCGAACTGGGGCCGGATGCCATGATTTTGTCAACCAAGAAGGAAAATACCGGCGGTATTCTGGGATTTTTCAGCAAATCGGTATATCGCGTGACAGCCGCCATGGATCCTGTGCCGAGACAGGCCCCGTCAGCAGCCCCCTCGCATGGGACTCCTCGCCCTCAGCCGGAGCGGGAACGGACGGCAAAAGAGGACTTGGAAAGCTCCATGTTCGCGCCTCTGGCGCGGGAGCTCAAGGAACTGCGGGAGAAGGTTGACGCCTTGTCCCGGCGTGAAGACAGCGTAAAGAAACCAGGCAGGGAGGAAAACCAGGAGGAAGCGCAGCCGCTTGGACTAAACCTCAAGAATGTCCCCCGCAGTGATCTGGAGGAGATCAAGAAACTCCTGCTTAACACCTTGGCCAAAAGCCAGGAGGGCAGCGCCAGAACGGTGCAGTGGCCCAATGTGACGGAAACATCCCCGGCAGAGGCGCAAACAGGTCTGGAACTGCTACCGGAGGATTCGCCGCTTGCCCAGGAATTGGTCCAATCCGGCATTTCAACGGATCTGATCAGAAGGATTCTCGATACCCTCGACACCTTGCCGGCCGAGGAGGGCGGCCAGAACCTGAAAAGTCGCCTCGGCACGACATTCTCAAAGTTGATAAAGTTTGCGGGTACGCTTAAATTGCGCAAGAATACTCCCCGCATTATTGCCCTGGTGGGGCCGACCGGCGTTGGGAAGACAACCACCACTGCCAAATTGGCCGCCATGTATGCCCTAAACCGCGGTAACAAGGTGGCGCTGATCACCATGGATATTTTTCGCGTAGGTGCGGTGGAGCAACTCAAGACCTATTCCCGCATCATGGGGATCCCCCTGGAAGTGGCCTCTACCCCCAAGGAGTTGGAAAAGGCCGTGGAAAAACACTCCGCCTGTGACCTGATCTTTATCGATACTGCCGGCAGAAGCCATAAGGACAAGGAGAAGCTGGACGAGATGAGGAACTTTTTCGATAACAAGATTCCCATCGAAGTTTATCTGTGTCTCTCGGCTACGACCAAAGACCGTGAGCTTGAGGAAATTCTAAACCGTTTCAGGATGTTCCAGGTCAGCAAGGTCGTTTTCACCAAGATCGACGAGACGGAGAATTTTGGAAACATGGTCAACCTGTTGATGAAGGACAATCTGCAGGTAGCCTACTTTACTACCGGACAGCGAGTGCCTGAGGATATTGAGGTGGCGACCTCCGCCAAGCTGGCTGACATGATTTTGCGGGAGGCGTCCGAATGAGCGGGGTAAACGGAAATGGCGATCAGGCCGATACCTTGCGCCAGATGGCGCGGCAGAATCGTAAGAATGCGCAGTCAGACCCGTCCAGGCCGCTTACGGACGACGAAGACAACGGTCGCGGCATTCGTGTCATCTCGGTGACAAGCGGCAAAGGTGGCGTGGGCAAGAGCAACGTGGTTTCCAACCTGGCCATGTCCCTGTCTGCCCAAGGCAAAAAGGTGCTGGTCATTGATGCCGACCTTGGGCTGGGCAACTTGGATGTGCTTCTGGGGCTCTCCCCCGCGTATAATCTGAACAATGTGTTCAGTGGCGAGAAGAGTATCAGCGAGATCATCGTCGAAGGCCCTGCCGGCATCAAGATCATACCGGCTGGGTCCGGCGTCCAGGAGGTGACCAGCCTGAGCCAGCACGACAGGCTCAAGCTATTGGACGAACTTGACATGCTGGAAGAACAATTTGACATCATGATCGTGGATACCGAGGCAGGCATATCCGAAAATGTAACCTATTTCACCGTGGCGGCACAGGAGATCATTGTTGTGGTCACCCCCGAGCCGACCTCCATAACCGATGTGTATGCCCTGATCAAACTGTTGGCAACGCGTTATTCCGAGCATCACTTCAAGGTTTTGGTCAATATGGCCAAGGATAGCGAGGATGCCCTGGAGGTGTTCCGCAAGCTGGCTAACGTTGCCGGTCGTTTTCTCGATATTTCCCTGGATTATCTGGGATGTGTCGTCAAAGACGAAAAGGTGGTGGAGGCGGTCAAGCGGCAAAAGGCTGTTTGCGAGCTTTTTCCCGAATCCGAGGCAGCCAACTGTTTCACCACTCTGGCTCGGAGGGTTATCGAAAATACGCGCCAAACCAGGCTCAAGGGGAATATCCAGTTCTTCTTCCGGCGCTTTCTCGACAACTCGGCAGGCGGCTAAGCCTTGAGCGTCGCCAAACAACACAGTCCCTATGCCGGTGCCGGGTCTGAACCGCCTCTGCGTGATGCGCTGATCATGCAAAGCATGCCCATGGTCAAGTACCTGGTGGGGCGGATCGTCTCGCAACTGCCGCCGCATCTGGATCCGCAGGATTTGATGAGTGCGGCGGTGATTGGCCTGATAAATGCAGCCGACCGTTTTGACCCAGCACGAGGCGTGCTGTTCAAGACTTTTGCAGAACAGCATGTGCGAGGGGCCATCATCGACGAATTGCGTTCCAACGATATCCTGAGCCGTTCCATGCGCGAGAAGCACAAGCGCCTGGAGCGTGAAGTAACGATCCTCGAACATGCCCTGGGCAGAAACCCTACCAGCGAGGAGGTGGCCGACGCGCTTTCCATCAGTCTCGACGAATATTTCGGACTATTGGATGATGTGCATGTGCTCACGTTTATCAGCCTGGACGATAGCTGGGAAGACGAGGACGGCAACTCGCTCTGCCTGTCGGATGTACTGAGCGAACAGGCGGAAAAGAGCCCGCAGCATCAGGTTATACGGATGCAACTGGCCGAGGCGTTGGGGGAGGCCATCGAAACGCTGCCTGACAAGGAGCGGCTGTCAGTGACTCTCTATTACAATGAGGGGATGAACCTCAAGGAGATAGGCGCAACCCTGGCCCTGACCGAGTCGCGCATATCGCAACTCCTCAGCCAGGCAATGATCCGGCTGAAGGGCAAACTGAAGCTCTACCGGGACTAAAGGAGGTTTTACATGAACAGCGGTATGTATACTGCGCTTTCGGGCAACATGGCAGCCATGGCGCGCATGGATGTCATCACCAATAACCTGGCGAACATAAATACCCCTGGTTTTAAAAAAGACGGTGTAACCTTCGAAGGGGTGCTTGCCGGCGCTACCGCGCCCTCTACGGTTAACCCTTCCAAGACGTCCGACCTGGCCTTTCAGAAGGAGAACATATACATCGACTACACTGCCGGGCCGACCAGCCAGACCGGAAATTCCCTGGACGTAGCGATCGACGGCGACGGTTTTTTCGCCGTAGCAACCCCTGACGGAACCGCTTACACGCGGCAGGGCAATTTCCGGCTGACAGCGGACGGAACTCTTGTGACCACTGACGGTTACCCGGTCATGGGCCAGGGAGGCGAGATCCGCCTAAAAGGGGGTAAAGTCGATATAAATAAAAAGGGAGAGATCACTGTCGATGGGGTCGCGGCAGGGGCCATTAGTGTTGTGGATTTCCCGAAACCCTATAATCTGACCAAGACGGGCAGCGCCCAATTCGTGCCGTCGGACCCGCAGGCTACGCCCCAGGCAGCCACAGCGGAGATCCGCCAGGGCTCTCTGGAGGGCTCCAATGTGGACCCGGTCAGCGAGATGGTCCAAATGATCGATGCCAGCCGAAGTTTTGACGTGTGCCAGCGGGTGATACTCGGCTTTGACAGCATGACCGGCAAGGCGGCAAACGACCTGGGCAAACTATAAGTTATCAATACACCATTATAAAAAAAGGAGTTTGAGACCATGTTACGCGCACTTTGGACAGCCGCTTCAGGCATGCAGAGCCAGCAGACGAATATCGACGTCATCGCCAACAACCTGGCCAACGTCAACACGACTGGGTTTAAGAAAAGCCGGGCCGATTTCCAGGATTTGATGTACCAGAATATAAAGACGGCCGGTTCTCCGTCCACAAACACCACCCAGGTGCCGACAGGCATCCAGATCGGCCTCGGGACCCGTCTTGCTGCAGTCAGCAAACTGTTCACGGCCGGCAGTCTCACCCAGACCGGCAATACCCTTGACGTGGCCATCCAAGGGAACGGTTTCTTTCAGGTCCTGATGCCGGACGGTACAACGTCATATACGCGGGCCGGAGCCTTCAAGCAGGACAGCCAGGGGCGGATCGTCACCTCCGACGGATACCCGCTGCTCCCGGAGATCGTTATCCCGAGCAACGCCACAACGACCAACATCGGCAACGACGGGACCGTGTCAGTGACGCAGGCGGGCCAGACCGCCCCTTCGAACATAGGAAATATCCAATTGGCGCAGTTCCCCAATCCGGCAGGGCTTTCTGCCTTGGGCCAGAATCTTTTCCAACAGTCGGAGTCTTCCGGCAACCCAACGACCGGGACGCCGGGGCTGACCGGCATTGGCACCATCTCCCAAGGCTTTCTGGAGATGAGCAACGTCGATGTGGCGAGCGAGATGGTCAACATGATTGTCGGCCAACGCGCGTACGAGATCAATTCCAAGGCGGTACAGGCGGCCGACGAGATGCTGCAGACCGCCAACAATATGAAGCATTAACCGGATGCTTGAGGGCTTCATGCCATGCTGAGAATGCAGACACTCAAACTCCCGAGCCACCAGAGCAGGACCACAAACAAACATATGATACAGCGATTTATTACGATCTTTCTTTTTTGTCTTCTCCTGTCGCCAACGTTGGCCCTGACCGCGGTGGCGCAAGAGGGTGCTTCCGCAGGCGAGGCCAGAATTCGCGAGGCGGTGTCCGGGTATGTCATGCAGAAGACGGCCCATCTCGGCCTGGAAATCCGCATCAAGCGTATGAGCATCGGCGGCAACCCAGTATTGCCGGAAGGGCCGCTGGATTTCGAGGTGGTTGCCCCGCAACAATGGGAAGGGTGGGGCAACGCCAATCTCGCGGTCCTGGTACGCCAGCGCGACCGCGTGGTGCTCAATACCTCGGTGCAGGTGGAGGTGGAGGCGCTGACCGACATGGTGGTCGCCCTGCGGCAGCTTGACTACGGCACGATCATCTCCGGGACGGATGTCGCTGTCCAGCAGCGGGATCTGGCCTCTGTGGCAGGGAAGTATGCCCGCGACATGGACGCCATAGTCGGCAGACGGGCCAGGACGTCGATCAAGGCCAATGCCGCGATCCGCACCGACCAGGTGGAAAAGGTTCCCATCATCAAATCCGGCCAGATGGTGACCATTATTGCCGAAAATGAGGTTATGAAGATTACCGTTGCCGGCCGGGCCAAAGGCTCGGGCGCAGAGGGAGAAACCATCATGGTGCAGAACCTGAGCTCACTCAAGGATATTCCGGCCATGATTGTTAACGCAACGACCGTGCGGGTAGATTTTTAGACGAGTGAGAAAAAAGGATGTTGAATGAAATTTAGCATATATCTTTTGCTGGCAATGGCTTGCGCCGCATGTTCGACACAGAAGGCCGAGATCAAGACGCCCAGTTTCGATGAACAGATCACTCGGAAACCGGCGGATTATTCCAACGGCTCCATATGGCAGGCATCGTCCAGGAGTATGACCGAGGATTTTAAAGCCTATCAGCGAGGCGATATCATCACCATCGTCATCTCCGAGACGGCCAGCGCATCCAAACAGGCCAGCACCAACACGGAACGATCCTCTTCGGTCACTGCGGGCATACCAAATCTCCTGGGCCTGGAAAAGTTCGGCCTGATCAAGAATAATATGGATTTGGCAAATCTGATCAATGCCAGTGGCGATTCCAAATTTGCCGGCACAGGTTCCACTTCCAGACAGGACAACTTGACGGCGACCATCTCGGCAAAAGTGCTTGCTGTGCTGGCAAACGGCAATCTGCAGATAGAGGGACGCCGCAACGTCAAGGTTAACAACGAAGACCAGGAAATTGTTCTGACCGGCACGGTGCGGCCTGTTGACATAAGCCCAAACAACACCATCAATTCAATTTTCGTGGCTGACGCCAAGATAAGCTATACAGGCCGGGGGGTAATCACAGACCGGCAAAGCCCTGGATGGCTAATGAATATTCTCGACAAGGTATGGCCCTTCTAAGGATTTAGTTCAAAGGTGATTTGCATGAAAAGAACAGCTGTCTTTATAATCCTGCTCCTACTTTTGACTTCCAATGCCCATGCTGTCAGGATCAAGGATATTGCTTCCTTCGATGGGGTGCGCGACAACCAGTTGTTAGGCTATGGCTTGGTAGTAGGTCTCCGCGGTAGCGGAGACAGCAGCCAGGTGCTGATCCAAATCCAGTCTGTGGTGAATGTACTGGAACGTATGGGTATCTCGGCCAATGCAAGCTCCATCCAATTGAAGAATATAGCCGCTGTTATGGTTACGGCAACATTGCCACCTTTTACCAAACAGGGAAACAAGCTGGATGTCCTGGTCTCATCCATGGGAGATGCCACGAGCATTGCCGGGGGGACCTTGATAATGACGCCGCTCAAGGGTGGCGACAGCCAGGTATATGCCGTAGCCCAAGGGTCTGTGCTGACAAATTCGTTTGCTTTTGGCGGACAGGCGTCCAGCGCCCAGAAGAATCATCCTACTGCCGGTACTATTCCCAATGGTGCACTTGTGGAACGTGAACTTCCCAATGTGCTGACAGGCAAAACCGTATTACGGCTTAATCTGGATAAAGCGGACTTTACTACGGCCGCCCGGATTGAGACGGCAATCAATGGCAAGTTCGGTTCACCGATTGCCACAACTACGGATCCCGGGTCGGTAATCCTCAAGATCCCTGAAAGTTATGCAAATCGAACGGTCGATTTCGTAGCAGCATTGGAGACTCTTGAAGTAAGACCGGACAATGCGGCCAAGGTGGTGCTAAACGAACGGACCGGGACAATCGTTATGGGAGAGAATGTCAGGATTTCCACCGTAGCGGTGTCCCACGGCAACCTGTCCATAGTCGTTAAGGAGACACCCCAGGTATCACAGCCGGCTCCGGGCAGCAGAACCGGCCAGACGGTCACTGTGCCCAGAACCGATTTGAAGGTCACCGAAGAGGCGAACCGCCTTATGGTGATGCCGGAAGGGGCTACTATCGGCGATGTGGTGCGGGCTTTAAACTTCTTGGGGGTGACACCCCGCGACCTGATCGGTATTTTCCAGGCCATCAAGGCCTCCGGGGCGCTACAGGCGGATCTTTCCATCATCTAAAAGGTTGTTGAAAAAAACAGCCATCTTGGCCTTCGTCCTCGAACGCCATTTTGTACGGAGTAGGCCTGCTACGCCTCCTGGGGGCGCTCTGCGGGTGCGACGATCTGACTATTTTTGAACAACCTGAGTTTGGCAAGTAAAAGGGCGCTTAAGAAATCGCTTGATGTGGCGATAAGAAAGAATGGACATGGATATAGGCATTCCACAAATCGCAACCCAGACCGGTAATGATGCTACTGCAAAGGCGCGGCAGCTGCAGTTGCAGGCGGGCAGCGCTTCAAGCGGTTTGAGCGAGCAGAAACTCAAACAGATCCACAAGGTGTCCCAGGATTTCGAAGCCCTTTTCGCGGGCATGATGATGAAATCCATGCGGGCTACGGTAGGAAAAGACAAGCTCTTCAACGGCGGCCATGGCGAAGAGGTCTTTCGTTCCATGCTGGACCAGGAGTATGCCACTGCCGCAGCAAAACGGAACAGCCTGGGGCTGGCGCCGCTGATCGAGAAGGACCTTATCCGCCAGCAAAGTCGGAGCACTGTCAAAAAAACGGATCAGCAGGAGTAAATCTTGCCGTATTCGGGGACTGCAAATATGGATAAACCCCTCACGGAGATGATCTCGATCCAGGTTAAACTGCTCGAAGAACTCTACAGCCTCTTTGAACGGGAATCGCGCGAGTTCGGGGCTATGAAGCTGGGTGCAATGGCCGAGGTGAACCGGCTGAGGGAAGAACTTGCGGTGCGCATCGAGGCGCATACCGGATTGCTTCGCCAAGCGATCTCGCGAGCCGCATGCGAGTTGGGCCTTCCTCCGGAAGCAACGTTGGCGGATATTGCCGGCAAGACTACGCAGAAGGCAATTCCAAAGCTTTATCGGGAGCTGAACGCTGCGGCGCAACGGGTCCGTGGACACGCGGTCATGAACCGCGAGATAGCCGAACGTTTTGTGTCAACAGCCGCTTCCGCAATGAGTTTTTTGACGCGACACATTAATCAGTCCAGCGTCTATGGGGTATCGGGAGGATATCAGCAGCGCTCGGTAGGGTCGGTAATGATCAACAGGAAGGCGTGAGACGTGCTTTTTAATCCAAAAAATTAGAGTAACAGGGATATAACGACATGGAAACGAAATCACTAGAGGAGACCCTTTCGAGGCAGCTCCAGCTATTCGAAGAGCTGTACAGCCTTCTCGAACAGGAAACCGGCGAACTTGCCAGGATGAATCTTGACGCAATGGCGGATATAAATCGACAGAAGGGCGAGCTTTCTGAACGTATCGAGACGTACAGCATCTTGCTCCGCCAGAAGATTTCAAAGATTGCGGCTGAGCTGGGACTTGAATCGAATGTTACCTTGGGGGTGGTTGCAGCGGTCATCGGCAAAAAAAACGACCTCGTTCGCCTGCATCAAAAGCTTGGCCTGGCCGTGCAGCGCGTGCAGGAGGCGGCTGACATTAATTGCACGATTTCTGAACGCTTTGTCAGAACAGCGGACATGGCGCTCGGCTTTCTGAGCAGAGTGGTCAATCGACCAAGTGTTTATGGGGTTTCCGGCGGTTTTTCGCATAATTCATCCGTATCTGTCATGTTTCATCGGGAGGCATGATTATGAGCCTTAATTCTATATTGCAAATTGGCAGCAGCGCTGCCAGCGCATACCAGACCGCCATCAACGTAACCGGCGAGAATATCTCCAATGTCAACACAACCGGCTATTCCCGCCAGACGGCAGTGCTCGAAACGGCGCCCCAGTCCTCCCCCTCCGGCGGCTTGTTCCAGGGGAACGGCGTGAGTGTCGTCTCCATACAGCGTTCCTATGACGCTGCCCTGCAACAAGAGATCGTGAGCGCCCAGACGAAACAGGGTTATGATACGACCCAATCAACGGCACTGCAGGCTGTTCAACCAACCTTCAACGAGGTTGCCACTGATGGTTTAGGGGCGGCAATCGACAGTTTTTTCAATTCCTGGCAGGATCTGACCAACAATCCGACGGACACGTCCGAGCGGCAGGGGGTGCTGACATCCGCCCAGAACCTTGTGGATAACTTCAATTCCGTCAGCACTAATCTTTCGAGCGCGATTACGTCTCAAAATACGTCCCTTGTCTCGTTAACGGCCGGCATCAACCAGAATCTGACCAGCATTGCCCAGCTCAACGGTCAGATCAAAGTGATCGGAGCGTCCGGCGGCAACACGAACGAACTCAAAGACCAGCTCGATCAGACCGTACAGAACCTTTCCCAGCAAATCGGGGTTACCTACACGCAAAACAGCGACGGCACCACGAACGTCAATTATGCCGACGGCGGTGCTGCGCTTGTTACCGGGACGCAAGCCGGGTCATTTTCGCTTTCGACCAATGCCTCTACAGGACTCTACGATGTCAATCTGACCCCCGCCGGGAGCGCAACCGCTGCCGCGGTTGCGCCGGTATCCGGCACCCTCGGCGCAACGCTGAATCTGCGAGACACCGTCATTCCCGGTTACCAGAGCCAGGTCGATGCGCTGGCAAAAACCATTGCGTCAAAAGTCAACACCCAGCAACAGGCGGGTTATGACTTAAACGGCACGGCCGGGATCGCACTGTTCAGCCCTGCGACGGGGGGGGCGACGATAGCCGTCAATTCGGCTATCACCAGTACGAATCAGATAGCGGCTTCGTCCAGTGCCACCAGTTCAGGCGACAACAGCAATGCCACGACAATTGCGGATTTGGCCAATGACTCCACTACCATGTCAGGCCAGACCTTCGGCCAGTACTATAACAGCCTGGTGACCCAGGTCGGCCAGGATGTCAAGTCGAGCGGTAACAACGTCACCCAGGACCAGGCTTACAGCAACCAGTTGAGCACGCTCCAGCAATCGAACTCTGGTGTTTCCCTGGACGAGGAGCTCGTCAATCTCACCAAGTATCAGCAATCGTACCAAGCCTCGGCCAAGGTCATTTCAGCGGCGACCACTATGATCGATGCGATTTTGGCACTCATAGCCGCACCTTGATAAACGGAAAGGATATGATATGAGAATCACCTCGAACATGACGGCCAACAACTCCATCTACAATCTGCAAAAGGCAGAGACGACCCTCAACAACCTGACTGAATTGTCCACGACGTCGCAGAACATCAACCAGCCGAGCGACGATCCCGCGGCGACGAATACCTTGTTGAATATCAATGATTCACTTAACGCCATCACCCAGTATTCGACCAACATAACCCGCGCCACGACCGTTCTTAACGTCACGAATGATTCGCTGACCGGAATCTCGGATTCCCTTTCGCAAGCCCAACAGGTTGTGGCTTCCATGTCGAGCGGAAGCACCGACGCGTCGACCCGGCAGAGCGCTTACGACCAGTTGGCCACTATCAAGCAGCAGATTATTGATTACGGCAACACCAAGTCAGGCAATACCTATGTCTTTGGGGGCACAGACACTTCAACACCCCCGTTCAGCTCGACAAGCAACGCTTACAGTGGGGACAGCAATCAGTCCAAGGTAGAGGTCACCACGAATTCGTACCAAGCCGTAAACATAACCGGAGATCGTCTCTTGGAAGGCACCGGCTCAAATCCTGGCTATGGTTCGACCAATATCCTGCAAACCCTTGATAACCTGATGACCGCGGTAGGGAACAGCACCACTGCGAGCAATGTGACAAACATTCAGCAATATTCAAAAGACCTTGATGCCGGCGTCACTCAGGTAAACAACGCCCAGGTCGATGTCGCCGCGCGGATGCAGCGGCTTACCACCATGTCCACGATGAACACCAATAACCAAAACACACTGGAAAATGCTATCAGTAATATCCAGACCGTTGATTTAGCAACGGTAGGTACTGAGTTGAGCCAGCAACAGACTGCATACCAGGCAGCGCTGTCCGCAACATCCCAAATTTCCAAGATGTCGCTACTGAACTATATGTAGTCCATTTTGTGGTAGAAACGGGGAGGTGGCGGGCGGTCGCTCTTCGGGCTTTGGACGCCGACGGTCCTTCCGGTTTGACGCTCCCGGTGACCGTGACAGCTAAAAGGTCCAGCTTACCCCGATTATATTGGTATTGAGGCCAGGATTTGGGGTCTTCTGACTGTAAAAGATATGTCCGTTCGAGATATGCTGCAGGCGGTAACCGATCTTGAGCCCGCAGTCAAAGCGGTAAAACAGGCCCATATAGGCGCCGAATTGAAGGATGCTGCCGAAATCCTGGGCCCCGTACTGTTTTCTGTCCAAGATGTTGGCATTGATTCCGACCTCCGGGGCCAGTCCGAAATGGGGCTTGTCGAGGACAAGACCGGTCCCCACGGTACCGATGAAGCCGGCTACTTGCGGGTCATTATCATAGAGAGCACCGGCCGACACGCTGAGCTGCGGGGCTAGGCCCCATCCCGAGGAGGACCGCCAATCCCAGGGAAGTCCGTACACCGCAAACACATCGTATTGATGAAAATAGGCATGCTCATAGCCAGCCTGGATACCCATTCTCACTCCGACTTCATTCCACCCCCCAGGTGCCTCCGCGCAGAAAGCCTGCCAGGGGTTTGACAGAAGAGAAAACAACAGAAACAGGGTGATCAGGTTCCGTGCCATTGCGCTCCCCCGCATCGATGGGATTTGTAACCGAAAGCCGATTTAGTCGCTGCATTAGTTTGGGCACTCTGCCCGGTGCGGAAGATTGTTTCAGTTCGGTTTAGATTGTATATGTTCCAAGCGGATTGTAAAGCGTCGTCGTCGTTTTTTCCTCTAATTCAAGCCTTTCCTGATCTCGTAGAGCCCCTCCAGATTCAGCCCGTTTTTCTCGTAGTATTCCCGCTCCAACTCTTCAACATAAAAACGGTCGAGACCTGAGTTCTCCAGGAAATCCTCCCGCAGCCCCGCATCACGCTCGGCGATGATCTGAGGCAGCAGGGAGTGGAGATACATAGCTTCCCTCTTGATGGTAAAGACGGTTTCGTGGAAGAGGTGGTGGGGGATATCCGTTTTTATGAGTTTTTTGTTTTTCAGCTCCTCCACCACTTCGCGGCGCAGCGCCTCCTGGTCTGCCCGAGTGGTGAACTTGGAGTAGAAGTTGCGGATACGGTCGCGCACATGCTCCAGCAGAACCGAAGAAATCCGTTCTTCCTGGTCGATTTTCTGGAGTTGCCGGTGCAAGTCCCCAATGTTGCCGGAAAGCTTGTCAATGGTGGCGAGCCCTTCCAGCAGGGCTTCAACCTTGCGCCTCCCGAAACGTCCCAGGTAGGCGTTTTGGAAAAGTTCGCGGATGAACAGGTCCTCGAAGCAGCCCTCCTTTAGATTGTCAAAGGCGGCTTTGTGCTCCAGGAGCCCCTGCATCATCTCCTCGCTGACCCGCACGTTCTCCATGAAGGCCAGCTGGCTTATAAGGTTCGAGACGCTGTCGAAACGGTCCAGGTAGGTGATGACGTAGGAGAAGCCGTCCAAAAGCCCCGGATCGGCGCCGTCTCGGATCTTTTCATCGCATTCCTTGCTGGCGTCCAGCATGAGCTGGTCAAAAAAATGGTCACGGTTTTCCACGGCCTTTTTCTTGGCCATGATCAGGTTTAGCATGTCCTCGCGGTTGATGTGGCTTTCGATCTGTATCTCCTTGAGGAAAATACCTTCCAGTATCTCGCGGGTTACGGCGATGTAACCCGGTTCTTCGTGCTGGATCAGGTTGCGCCCTTTCTTGAGCATCTCGTCCAGGGTGTAGAACAGGGCGCCGGGGATCTTGTTGCGCACGGAGAGCGTTTTGAGACGGGTCAGCCTGGCATTGTCAAGGGGACTTATCTCTCCCTTGCGGTTGCAGGCCAGAAGGATGTTGCGATATTCGTCAACGATTCGCTTGTTGGAAGGATGCCGGTACATGGCGTCGATGCGCATGCGTTCCTGCTGGTACCGGTCGATCCGGTAGGTCGCGGCAACGTTGACCAGCCGGGCGAAATCGTTGTCGGCAATCTTCTTGTTGTGGTAGTAGAGGCTTTTGAAGAGGTTGCGATATTCGCGGTGGTGGCGGTTGATCAGCTTGATGATGAAGAGCTGGGCAGAATCATCCTTGAGGAGCGGAAATATGTCGGATATGAGGATGTCGTCCCGCTCTTCGCCCACTGATCCCGAGCGTTTGATGATCTTGCCGAGATGTTTGACCAGTTCCTCCTGCTGGTATTTCAGTTTGCGGGAAAGTTGGTTGGAATGGACGAAAAAATAGTAGTTGCAGACGGCATTCCCTTCGAAAAAGATATTATCGAAGATTTCTTCACCCTGGGCGCGGTCGCTGAAACGGATTGCGCCTTTATCGTCGGCACGCGCGCCGTACATGACCAGTCGATTTATGATATCGGGCTTGGCCAGGTCTGATGACGGTTGATCGACCCCGAACATGTATTCGCAGAAATAGCCGCCGTTGCCCTGGTAGCTGATCCCTTGGGGGGAGATGATGAACTCGTTGCCCGGCGAAAAGATGCGGAGCTGCTCCTCCTCCTGGACGATATTGAAGAAATAACGCTGATAGGCTTCGTTGCCGACCACCATGACGAAATATTCGACATTGCCGCCGACCAGACCATGAAGCCGTATGTCCTTGTACATATCCTCTCTCCGATCTCTATGACATCACATCAAATGCCATGCCGTCGTAGGCGAATTCGAAACCTGGCGGCAACTTTGCCTGCTCGCTGCAGGATACCTCGTGGGTCAGGTGAGTCAGGACGACACGGGCCGGCTTGATCGGTTTCACCGCGGCGATGGCCGCATCGATGTTGAAGTGGAATGGATGGGGGGTCCAGCGTAGCCCATCGATGACCAGTACATCGAGCCCTTCCAGAAGCTGCAGGGAAATGTCGGGAATGGCGCTGCAATCCGTAAGATAGGCAAATTTTCCGACGCGGAAGCCGAGGGCGGTTCCCTTGCCGTGCTCCAGTGGGACCGGTATGACCGTCAGGCCGAACAGCTCGAATGGGCCCGAGATCTCATGCTGCGAGAGAAGCGGCGTATAACCTGAGCCGCTTCTCTCGAAAAAGACGTATCTGAATCCTGCCAACAAAGTCTCGAAGGTTGCCGGGGAGGCATAGCAGGGAATTATCTCCTTATGCAAAAAATGGAAGCCGCGCAGGTCATCGATACCATTGACATGATCGGCATGGGGGTGGGTCAGGAGGACGGCGTCTATCCTGTCCAGGCCTTCGCGCAGGGCCTGCTGCCGCAGATCGGTGGAGGTATCCACCAGGATGTTCCTCCCATTGTACCGGATCAGAAGGGAAGCCCGCGTTCTTTTGTCCTTTGGGTTGTCTGAACCGCAAACCCGGCACCTGCATCCCACCATGGGAACCCCGGTCGATGTCCCGCTTCCCAGGATGGTTACCTTCATTTGACATCCTTTCCGTAATGTGCTTGGAAAATAACAGAAATGCCCGATGCAGGCAAGGCGGTTCTCTCGGCGGGAAGCCAATGCCATGGACTTTTGTGGATTAAGCTGGATTTGACCGTCGCCCGGCTGCTATGCTTTTGCGAGAGGGATCAACAACAGCGGAATTCTGGTCAGGGTGCATATCCGGTGAGCCACGCTTCCGGCCCAGAATGCCTCCATGCCTGTTTTCCCATGGGTGGCAATAACGATAAGATCGACTCCGGCGTGGCCGGCGGCCTGTGCGATGGTCTTTGCCGGTTCTCCCCTCAATACATGTGCGCTGGCCGCAAAACCCTCTCCACGCAGGGCTTCGAGCCGTTTTCGGAAGGTCTCGCGGGCATCCTGGGAGGCGATTTCGAGTATTCTGGACGCAGTGGCGGGAAGCATTCTGCTGGAAACCTTTTCCGCACCCGACAGGGAAGCGAAGCGGGGAACAACCATCACAAGGTGGAGTGCCGCACCGCAGACCCGGGCGATTTCCTTTGAAATCGGCAGGGATCCTTCATGGTCGGGATTGCCGTCCAGAGGGACCAGGATGTTGTTGCAGAAGAAGGTCGGCGCGTCCCCCCGTTCGTCGGCTCGAATGATGAGGACCGGACGCGAGCCCATGGCAATCACCTTTTGGGCGATGCTTCCCAGAAACAGATGCAGCGCCTGACCGCGGCCATGGGAGCACATGATCACCAGCTCGTGTTTCGATTCGTCCGTGTGCGCAACGATGCTGTCGGCAACATCATCCGCTTCTGCAGCGTGTACGTGGTGGTCAACCGCGATTTCGGGCAAAAAGCCCTGCTGGGAAATGCGTTCCAGGTAGGCTGCCGCATCTTCCGCGTTTCCCAGGTGGGGCTGACCATGGACCTCGCTTGGGGCGTTTCGCTCCACCACATGGAAGAGCGTTACCCGCGCACCGAACCTTGATGCAAGAAAAGCGGCGGCCGGCAGGGCCGCCTCGGCCATGTGCGAGCCATCTAAAGGAACGAATATGTGCTTGAACATTGAATCACCCGATTACCAGAGTCTTGTACGTTAGGTAGGCATTGAGCGCCAGGATTATCCCTGCGATCATGCTGGCTATGGCCGTTGTGAGACGCTTGTTGGCCAACTCGCCCATGATGTCGGGGCTGCGGGTGAACATGACCAGCGGAATAATCGCGAACGGGAGCCCGAAGCTGAGCACCACCTGGCTGACAACCAGGGTGCGGGTCGGGTCCAGGCCTGCGCCGATGACGACCAGCGAAGGGGCGATGGTCACCAGGCGCCGTACCCATATCGGGATATGCCGTTGAATGAAACCCTGCATGACCACCTGCCCTGCGCTTGTTCCCACGGTCGATGACGATAATCCCGAAAGCAGCAGAGAAAGGCCGAATATCCATTTGGCCGATGACCCGAGGAGCGGCTCCAGGGTCCGGTAGGCTTCCTCAATGGTGCCGATCGCGGCGTGCCCCGTGGTGTGGAAGGTTGCTGCCGCCATGATCAGCATGGCCGCATTGACAAAACTGGCCATCCCCATTGCAATGACTACATCCGCGATCTCGAAACGATAGAGGCTTTGCAGTCGTTTTTTGTCACGGACGACGATGCGTCCTTGGGTCAGGGCGGAATGAAGAAAAATGGCGTGGGGCATGACGGTGGCCCCCAGGATTCCAGAGGCCAGGAAAACGCTTTCGGCCCCGGCAAAGCGCGGTACAAAGGCGTGATAGGCGACAAGCCCCCAATCGGGCTTGCCGATGATGGTTTCCAGCAGATAGCAGATTGCTATCATTCCTACCATTGATGATATGACCGCCTCCAGAGGCCGGAACCCGTAACGTTCCAGACCCAGGATCAGCATGGTTGCCAGGGCGGTGAGCAGGGCGCCCGCAAAAAGCGGTATGCCCAGCAGGAGTTGAAAACCCAGGGCAGCGCCGATGAATTCGGCCAGGTCCGTTGCCATGGCGACGATCTCCATCAAGAGCCACATGGCGATGACCACCGGGCGTGGGAAGCGTGCCCGGCAATGTTCCGCCAGGTTCATGCCCGTGACAATGCCCAACTTGGCCGAAAGGGTCTGGATTAGCATTGCCATGAGGTTGCTGGCCACGATCACCCAGAGCAGAAGGTAGCCGAATTGGGCCCCCCCCTGGATATTGGTAGCAAAGTTGCCCGGGTCCACGTAGGCCACGCTGGCGATAAAAGCCGGTCCCAGAAAAGGCATCAGGCGTGTCAGCCGGTTTTGATGCTCTTGCCCGTCCAGGACATCCAGGGCGGTTTGGACCGTCCTGGAATCAGGGGCTTTCCGGACAGCGGGTGAGATTTCGTTTTCCATGGTGGATGCCGTCTCCCTGCGGTCAGACCCCTGTACGTGAAGGCTTGCCGCCGCATGGCGGAAAGTTGGAACCGCATCGGCAGCAATAGAGCGGCCTGTGCATCAGTCGTTGATATATTGCAGGGCGTAATTCACATAGTTATCGGCCGATTTTCGCAGCCAGGCCACCTCGTCCGGTGTCAGGTCGCGTTTGTATGCTGCCGGCGCGCCGAGCCACAAGGTGTGAGGCTTAATAACGGTCCCCTCGGTAACCAGGGCGCGCGCCCCCACCAGTGCCCCTTCGCCGACCACGGCCCTGTCCATCACCATCGCCTGCATGCCGATAAAGCAGCCGTTGTGCAGAGTGCAGCCGTGCAGGGTAACACTATGGCCGATGGTGACATCGTCACCGATGATCAGCGGCGCGCCGGGATCGTCGGCATGTTTTTTATGGGTGACGTGCAGCATGGACAGGTCCTGAACATTGCTGCGTGCGCCGATGCGGATGTGGTTTACGTCGCCGCGCGCCACGCAATTATACCAGATGCTGCTCTGTGGTCCCATCTCCACATCGCCGATGATCACGGCGGTCTCGGCCACGAATGCGGAGGGGTCGATCTTCGGCTGAATGCCCTGGAAGGGTCGGATCATGAATTTTCTCCCGGTATGGTTGGATTCAGAGAAATTATACGCGATTCCATCTCTATTTGGCAATGATGCCGTTTAATTTGCACCTGTCTTGAATCCTTAAATCCTGGGGATACATGAAATGAAGGAGAAAAATAAAGACTAAATATTCCCTTCCGGCACTCATTTGGTTTTTTCACGTGGGTGGGTGGCGCCAAGCCTTTTGAGCCGATTAATTGCTTGTTGCAGGTCTGCGAATTTGTTATGTTGTACAATCAAATATCTTCACGCAGCAAGGGGACACGCTTGATGAAATTCACCAAGATGCAGGGTGCCGGCAATGATTATGTCTATGTGAACTGTTTCGAAGAGACGGTTGCAAATCCGCAACAGGTGGCCATACAGGTTTCAAACCGCAACTTCGGCATCGGGTCGGACGGGCTGATCCTGATCATGCCCTCGGACAAGGCGGATGTGCGCATGAGGATGTTCAATTCTGACGGCTCCGAATCCGAGATGTGCGGAAACGGTATCCGTTGCGTGGCAAAATATGCCCATGATCACGGCATTGTCTCCAAAACAGAGATCACCGCCGAGACCGGGGCCGGTATCCTGACCCTGCAACTTGTGCCTGGTAGCGACGGCACGGTGGAAAAGGTGCGTGTCAACATGGGGCCGCCGAGGCTTACGAGGGGCGAGATCCCCATGACCGGCGATGCCGCCTCCAGGGTGATTGCTGAGCCGCTCACCGTTTTAGACCGCACCTTCCAGATCACCTGCGCCTCCATGGGGAACCCCCATTGCGTTATCTTCGTGGATGATGTGGAGAATTTCCCGGTTTCCACCTATGGGCAGCTGATTGAAAACCATGAACTGTTCCCGCGCCGGACCAACGTGGAATTCGTGCAGATATTCTCCCGTTCCGAGGTGCGACAGCGGACCTGGGAACGAGGTGCCGGTGAAACCCTGGCCTGCGGCACCGGCTCCAGCGCCGTGACCGCGGCATGCGTGTTGAACGGCCTGACCGGGAAGAAGATCCTAAACCACCTCCTGGGAGGGGACCTGGAGATGGAGTGGGCCGAGGATGGCAACATCTATATGACCGGCCCGGCGGTAGAGGTCTTCAACGGGGAGATCAGGCTGTAGCAGGTTGTTGAAAACTCCCCCGAAATTCCCTCTCTCATCTTGCCCAAAGTGGAAGGTGCTGTACACTTATGCCGCGTGCCCTTACCCTCATTAACATACTGCTTGGGGTTGCAATCATCGCCCTCTTGGCCGCAATCGCGGCCGAAGGACTGGGGCGTCGGCTCAATGCCGCGCCTGTATCGAGAAGTGGGGGGGGGGGGGAGCCGGCCCCCCCCCCACACGCCGCCCCCCCGCGGGGGGGGGGGGGTGTTGGGACCAA